>Ga0070766_10000067_pt1 | contig 38380 bp, 32 predicted proteins | sample HubBroMetageWFT6_FD_69782 | JGI IMG/M metagenome (GOLD analysis project Ga0070766, IMG submission 69782) | Warmed and freeze-thawed soil microbial communities from the Hubbard Brook experimental Forest, New Hampshire - Hubbard Brook CCASE Soil... | ecosystem: Environmental > Terrestrial > Soil...
ATTGTTGATGACGTCAGGGCGTTCAGTCCTCATGAACAGTCCGACGACATGACCTTGATCATTGCCAAATGCAGGTAGGACGAATGCGACGATCTGGCTGTAGAGCGCGGAAGCTTTTCCGTCGTTGACGGTCCTGGTGAAACCAACCTACGTCACGTGTACATCAAACAGTGCCAGCCAATACTGAAGCGATTGCAGAGTGAAGCCGGAGAGGATGAGGGCTATGCCGAACGCTCCAAGGCGGCGCTCGGGTAGGTTATCGGCGAAGTATTCGATGTGAGGAACAACCGCGCCACCGACTGCGGTGACAATGCCCGTTACGAAGCCTACCCGGATCGCAAACAACCAGGCGTGGTCCACGTGGTGGATGAATGCGCTGCAGACCAGAGCAGTAGCAATATAGCCGACGGTGCGTTCTACCGCTCCCCAAAACTGGCGACGGCTAAGACGGGCTCGGCGCGACGCGGCATAATCGGCGCTAGGACGCATGCCTCGCGAATAGGCGATTATTTGGCCGACCGTAATCAGAATGGCAAATGCAATTGCGAACCTGAGCCCCAACATTCGATAGAGGCCGGCCCCGAAAGCGAAGGCTCGAATGGCGGAGAAGAGTCCTTCCCAAGGCAAAGAGTAGTGATCGAGACCACGGGAGACGCGGTTGAGTTCGATCGCAACTGTGACACCCGTTGCGATGCCGGAAGCTATGCCAAAAAAGAGACCCAGGCCGAGGCCGTAGCCAACACCGAAGACAATCGAATACGTAACTGCCCGCGTCAGCAGCCGCAACGGACCGTGTTGTCCACCCAGCAGGTCATAGGCAAGATACAAACTACCCAGCACATCAAGGCAGGTACCCGTGATGCTGATCGCCGCGAGGGTATGGTGATCCATTTGAGGATTGTAGCGGCGGGGCGCAAGATAGTGGCGAGTGGTTAGTGGCCGGGTTCGAGCCTTAAGAAAGCGACGCACCGCTTGTCGGATATCTAACGGGAATGCGAAAGATCTGTTGACATAGAATTACGATCGTAATACTATCCGCGCATGCGTTATCCGGCCGGACACAAACGTGAGACCAACGAGCGGATTCTGCGGGCCGCGGGGAGGCTGTTCCGACGGCAAGGCTATGCCGCGACGGGCGTGGATACAGTGATGGCATCGGCGGGGCTGACGGCGGGGGCGTTTTATTCGCACTTTCACTCGAAAGAAGACCTGCTGGCGGAGACGCTCGATACGGTGTTTCGCGAAGCGAGGAACGACCGGCCGAAGCGGCTGAGCCAGTTGAGGGGCCGGGAGTGGATTCGTGCATTCGCGGCGTTTTACCTGAGCAAGAAGCACCGTGATACGCCTGACCGTGGGTGTCCTGTCGCGGCCCTGGCCGGAGAGGTAGGACGGATTGGCGGTAAGTCGCGGGCAGTGATGGGCCGCAATCTTCGACGCATGTTCGACACCGTCGGGCAGCAGTTCGACGCAGCGTCGCCGGACCGCCGCCGGGCCATTACCACGGTGTCATTGTGCCTGGGGGGACTTATGCTGGCGCGCGCGGTGAATGGCAGCCGCCTGTCGGAGGAGATCCTGAGAACGTGCCGCGAGACTGTGATGGAGGACAGCCAGCGGCCGTAGAAACCTGGGCCGGCAGGAAGAATTTGGGTCCGAATGCAATTGACCAACAACCTAACAAAGAAAGCGCCCGACGGGAGTCCGGCAAATTAAGGAGACGTACTATGTCAGACGAATTGCAGACATTCATCAGCACGTGGGATACCGAAGCCAAGAAGACCGCAGCCATGCTACAAGCGCTTCCCGAAGGACAGTATGATTTCCGGCCCGATGCGGGCGGGCGGTCTTTGGGCGAGTTGGCATGGCACTTGGCGGAGATCGAGGCCTATTCGGGTTTCGGCATCGAGCGAGGTGCATTTGAGATCGGCGTGAGGCCTCCGGGGATCGAGCGGCCTAGGTCGATTGAGGCGTTAGCTCCCGGTTACGAAAGGATCCATGCGGATTCGATGGAACGAATTCGCAAACTGACTCCGGCGGATTTGGATCGGCAGGTGATGTTCTTCACGGGCAATCCGATGTCGATCCGCGAAATTCTGTGGTCGGCGGTGCTGCATCACCAGATTCACCATCGCGGGCAACTCTCGGTGCTGTGCCGGCTGGCGGGCGGAGCGGCTCCGGGAACGTATGGGCCGAACCGGGAGGAGTCGGCGAAGTTACGGGAGAAAATGGCAGCGACGAAATAAGGAATCAGGCTTAGTCCGCCCCTGTCGGCGCCCCGGCAGACGACAGGGGTCGGTCACCTCTCTCCCGCCCTAGCCCCTTGACAACCTATCCATAGATATTCTATGTATATTGTCCTTTGGCGACCAAATCTGATTTGATGCCTGGGACCCTGGATCTCCTGATCCTGAAGACTCTCGCCCGTGCTCCCCTCCATGGCTACGGAATAGCTCTCGCGATCAAGCGGTTTTCCGACGATGTGTTGACCGTGGAGGAAGGCTCGCTCTATCCGGCGCTGCAACGGCTCCTGCTGCGAGGATGGGTGAAAGCGGAGTGGAAGACCACGGAGACCAACCGCCGCGCGCGTTTCTATACGCTGACAGCCGCGGGACGTAAACAACTGGGTGTGGAGCTCTCGCAGTACGAGCAGGCGATTGCGGCCATCGGGCGGGTGTTGCAGAACGCGTAGGAGATGGCAATGGATTCCGTGAATACGTTCTTCAAGAGGCTGGGGTTCCTGGCTCGGCGCGAGCGATACAACCGCGAGCTGGACGAGGAGCTTTCCTTCCACCGGCAGCAACTGGAGAAGGATTTGCGCGCGGATGGAATGGACGCGGAGGAAGCTCGCTACGCGGCGCGGCGACGGTTCGGCAACGAACTCCGGCTGAAGGAGCAGAGCCACGACGTAATTGGGTTCACGATTGAGGGTGTCATACAGGACATCCGCTATGCATTCCGGCAGTTGCGCAAGAATCCCGGATTCGCCACCACCGCAGTCGTAATTCTGGCGCTTGGCATCGGCGCGATCACAGCGATCTTCAGCGCAGTGAACCCGATCCTGTTCAAGACATTGCCCTATCCCCAGGCCAACCGGATCATGACGCTCTGGGAGCAGCACAGCGACGGATCGCCGCTGTTTGTGACGTTTGCTACCTTTCACGGACTCGACGAACGCACACGCTCGTTCGATGCCTTGGCCGCGATGAAGCCGTGGCAGCCAACGATGGTTGGAAACGACCGTCCGGAGCGCTTCGAGGGACAGCGGGTAAGCGCCAACTATTTTCGTGCGCTCGGCGTGTCGCCAACGCTGGGTCGGGAGTTCGACGCGGCGGATGACCGGCACAAGGGTCCCAACGTAGTTGTGTTGAGCGATAAGCTGTGGCGGCGACGCTTCGGTAGCGACCGCTCGATTGTGGGACGGCAGGTAACGCTGAACGGCGACCTCTTTGACGTCATCGGCGCGATGCCGGCATCGTTCGAAAATGTGCTGGCGCCTTCGGCCGAGCTGTGGGCTCCGTTGCAGTATGACCCGTCGCTGCCTCCCGACAGTCGGGAATGGGGACACCACTTGCGAATGGTGGGCAGGCTGCGGCCGGGCGCCAGCAAAGAGCAGGCGAATGGCGAAGTGAATGTGGTCCTGCATGCGCTGGGGCGAATGTACGCGAAGGGTTACAACGAGTCGGGCGGCGTGCCTTCGGGCATTCTGGTGAATTCGCTGCAGAGCGACGTGACTCACAACGTGAAACCGGCGCTGCTGGCCGTTCTGGGTGCGGTGGGTTTAGTGTTGCTGATTGCGTGCGTGAATGTGGCCAACCTGCTGCTTGCGCGGGGAGCACAGCGGCGAGGCGAGTTCGCCATGCGTGCTGCACTCGGTGCGTCGCGAAGGCGGTTGACCCGACAACTGATAACGGAAAGCCTGCTGCTGGCGCTTATCGGCGGCGCATTGGGAATCGCCATAGCGGAGTTGGGAGTGCGGGCGCTGGTGGCGCTGAGTCCACAGGGCCTGCCGCGGGTGAATGCGATCACCGTCGATGGTGCGGTATTTGGCTTCGCACTCGGGATCACCACTCTGATTGGGCTGGCCGTAGGAATGGTTCCGGCGCTGCAGACCAACCGCCGCGAACTGCACCTTGCTCTGCACAAAAGCGCACGTGTCACGGCCGGGGGACACCAAGCGATGCGGCAGACGCTAGTGGTCTCCGAGGTCGCGCTTGCACTGGTGCTGCTGGTCAGCGCCGGACTTTTGCTTCGTAGCCTACATCGATTGTTCGCGGTCGATCCGGGATTCGATGGTTCGCATCTGCTCACCATGCAGGTCCAGGAATCCGGGCATTACTATGACAGCGACGCCAACCGGCTGCTCTTCTTCAAGAATGCACTGGAGACAGTACGAGCGGTTCCGGGGGTCGTGTCGGCTGACTTCACCGCTCAGTTGCCGCTTAGCGGCGATTACGAAGTCTATGGTGTGCAATTTGAAAGCGACTCTGTCGGCGAGGAGGGTGGCTTCCGCTATGCAGTGACGCCGGGATACGTGGAGACAATGCGAATCCCGCTGCGGCGCGGCCGCCTGCTGAATGAGCGCGATGGGGCCGGTGCGCCGACCGCGGTGCTAATCAGCGAATTGTTCGCGAAGCGCAAATTCGGTGGCAAAGACCCAATTGGCCAGCGAGTCCGGCTGGGACCAGATGTTGGCCATGCTGAGAAGCCGTGGGCAACGATCGTCGGCGTGGTGGGCGACGTAAAGCAAGAGTCCCTGGCGCTTGCGGCTGAGGATGCATTTTATGTGCCGACCGCGCAGTGGCCGTGGGCCGACGACGTTCTGTCGCTGGTAGTGCGAACCCGCGGCGATGCGGCGGCGCTGGCGCCGTCGGTGCGCAACGCGATCTGGTCGGTGGACAAGGACCAGCCCATTGTGCGGGTGGCAACGATGGAGTCGCTGCTGGCCGTTTCGGAGGCACAGCGGCACTTCACGCTGATCGTTCTCGAAGCGTTTGCGCTGGTTGGACTGGTGCTGGCTGCCACCGGCATCTATGGAGTGCTTTCGGGAAGTGTGAGCGAGCGAACACGAGAGCTCGGGATACGAGCGGCGTTGGGCGCTTCACGACGCGATATTCTTGCACTGGTGCTTAAGCAAGGAATGACTCTCACTGGGTTAGGGGTCCTGCTCGGACTGGCAGGAGCGGCGCTGGCGAGCCAAGGCCTGGTAACGCTGCTTTTCGGCGTCACACGACTCGATCCCATTACATATCTAGGCGTGATTGCGCTGCTGCTGGCAGTCGCCGGAATTGCCTGCCTGGTACCGGCGTCACGAGCGGCGCGCGTCGATCCCGCGATTACACTGCGGGCAGAATAATCGCTATTCAACCACTTATTGCGGCTCGAATTGCTGGCTGCTGTGAACTACCGCAGCCGCGGTGCAGGCCGGCTTAATATTGTGCGGTGCGGAGGAATTCATCTGCGGGAGGCAATCATGAAGGCGATTCGTGTGCATGAGTTTGGTGGACCCGAGGTGTTGAAGCTGGAAGAAGTGCCTGACTTGCATGCCGGACCGGGGCAGGTGGTAGTGAAGGTACACGCGGCGGGAGTGAATCCGGTGGAGGCCTACGTGCGCACAGGCACCTATGCAATGAAGCCCGCCCTTCCCTACACACCGGGGGCCGATGCCGCTGGGGTGGTGGTAGCGGTGGGCGAAGGCGTGACTAGCGTTAATGTGGGCGACCGGGTATACACGTCGGGATCCTTGAGCGGGACGTATGCCGAGCAGACGTTGTGCGCCGAGACGCAGGTGCATCCGCTGCCTGACAACGTGAGCTTCGAGCAGGGCGCGGCGATGGGTACGGCATATGGCACGGCGTATCGGGGAGTGTTTCAACGTGGAGGCGGCAAGCCGGGTGAGACTGTTTTGGTGCACGGCGCGAGCGGCGGCGTGGGCACGGCGGCAGTCCAGTTGGCACAAGCGGCGGGAATGTCGGTGGTTGGCACTGCAGGTAGCGAGGCCGGACTGAAGCTGGTGAAAGACCAGGGCGCAAGTCAGGCGGTGAACCACACGGCGACAGGATACCTTGACGAGTTGATGAAGCTGACGGGCGGACGCGGATACGACCTGATCCTGGAGATGCTAGCCAACAAGAACCTGGCGAATGACCTTGGGCTGCTGGCGAAGAAGGGCCGAGTGGTGGTGGTCGGCAATCGGGGAACAATCGAGATCAATCCGCGGGATGCCATGTCGCGCGAGGCGGATATTCGCGGGATGACTTTGTTCGCCACCTCGGAGCAGGAGGCTCGCGAGATGCGCGCCGCACTGGGAGCGGGCCTGGAGAACGGCACGCTGCGCCCAGTCGTTGGGCAGAAGATTCCGCTAGCGGAGGTCGAGCGGGCGCATGAGGAGATCATGAAGCATTCGGGTGCCCTGGGGAAAATTGTGTTGATAATGGGCTAGAGAAGGAAGTTTCAAGTTTCCAGCTTCAAAGAAAGGCGTTTGTTAGCAGGCGGGTACCGGGGAATAAGTCCCGCGGCGGGCCGTCGTTTCCAAACATACAATCGAGGGATGAGACGCGACGTAGGTTCGCGGGCATTGCTAGCTGGGGCAGCGGTGTGCCTTGTTGTTTGTCTGACGTTGTGGGACTCGGCAGAGGCCCAGACGCGTGGGACGGGCAGCCCTACCCTGCAGCAGGTCGTGACGAGCGCGATGGCCGGTCGCAGCGGGACGGCGGTAGTGGTCGAGGTTGCGACTGGCAAAATCTTGGCCACGTATCACCCGGAAGTCGCCGCGAGACGGCTGGCGCTGCCAGGATCGAGCATTAAGACGTTCACGCTGATCGCATTGCTGGATGCGGGCAAAGTCAATGAACAAACGACTCTGATGTGCAAGCGCGGGCTGACGGTAGGTGGGCATCACCTGGACTGTACCCATCCCGATATGAAGCAGCCGTTTAATCCGACGACGGCACTGGCCTACTCGTGCAACACATACTTTGCCGCTTTGGCTACGCGTCTGACTCCCACAGAATTGCGCGGGAATTTACTTAAGTACGGTTTTGGCATGCCCAGCGGGCTGGCACCGAACGAGGCGACTGGCAGCGTGGCGCTAGCCGGGATTCAAGCGGAGCTGCAAATGCAGGCAATCGGAGAGTGGGGTTTGCAGGTGACTCCGCTGGAGTTGGTGCGCGCGTATCAAAAGGTAGCACTGCTATCGCGGAATCATGAGGCGAAGCTGGACCCGGTCTTCGCGGGACTGGAGGGATCGGTGGCTTACGGAATGGGACACCTGGCACAGCCAAACACGGCGATGAAGGTGGCGGGCAAGACGGGTACCTCTTTGGTAGACGAAGGCTCGTGGCGGCACGGCTGGTTCGCCGGCTATGCTCCAGCGGACAAGCCGGAGATTGCGCTGGTGGTTTTCCTTGAAAAGGGAAATGGGCCAATCGACGCGTCGGGTGTGGCTCGGGAAATCTTCGGAGCGTATGCGGCTGAACGATCACAAGGCGTCTCGCATGGGGTAGGACATTGAGGCGGTTCGCGCTCGGGTTGACCGCGTTGCTGCTGCTATGGGCCGGTGGTGATGCGCAATCCCAGCATAATAGCCCCACCAAGAACGCCAGCGCGCAAAGCGGATTTCCTACGATCGTTCGGGTGCGACTGTGGTATCTGCATCCACCGCAGGAACTGAAGATGCATGCGGAGAACGGACAGGCGAAGTTTCGCAAATGTGAAGGCTGCGGGGATGGCGCACTCGCGACGCTAACGCTACGAGCAGCGGGATCGCGGATCCAGCTCGGAGGAATGAAGGAAACGGCGACCGAGGTGCGCGTCAGCGGCGCGTATCAGGTCACCGCAGTGAATACACCAACGATCAAGGCCGACTTCCCGGTCGACGTGGGAGCCAGCGAGGGGCATCTGGTGCTCACCGCGTCGATGCCAATGGAGGAGTACATCGCGGGCGTGCTGGCGGGCGAGGCGGGCAATTTCAAGTCCGACGAGGCGCTGAAGGCGATGGCGGTCGCGGCTCGCACCTATGCCATGCACTTTGGCAGCCGGCATTCCGTAGATGGCTTCGACTTCTGCGATTCCACACATTGCCAGAACCTGCGGATCGCTGATGCCACGCCTCGGTTGCGGCAGATCGCCGCCACGACCGTGGGTGAGGTGCTGTGGTACGACGGCGAGCCAGCAGCCACTTACTATCACGCCAATTGCGGCGGAACGACCGAGGATGGCCACTACATTCTCGGCAACGACGAACAGCGTGCGCCTTACCTGAAGCAGCACTCCGATACCTACTGCGTGCGAGGTGGAACGACCCTGTGGCACAGCGAAGTCAGCAAGCGTGACCTGCAGCGCGCACTCGCCGCCGAAGGCGTGAACGTTCCGGGACAGTTGCGCTCAGTAGAGGTGTTGCATCGCACCGCGAGTGGGCGAGTCGAGTTCCTGGCGCTGGCTGGCAGCCGCAGTATTACGGTGCCGGGACTGACGCTTCGCTTGGCGATTGGGCGCAACATTGGATGGGATAGGTTGAAGAGCAATTGGTACGAAGTACGCGTCGAGGGCGACCGCATTACATTTCAGGGACGCGGCTCGGGACATGGCGTAGGGTTGTGCCAGTCCGGCGCCGAAGTCATGGGCGACGAGGGCCACTCTTATCGCGAGATTCTCAGCTTCTACTATCCGGGCACGAAACTCGGCGTGAGTGCGCAAGGCACGCAGTGGCAGCAACTGAACAGCGAGGATGTTGAATTGTTTACTACGCGTCCGGATCGGGACCGAGCGCTACTGCCGCTGGCGACGCGACTGATGCACGAAGCCGAGGAGAGCACCGGGCTGGTGTACAGCGGCGGCGTCAAGTTGAAGGCCTACTTCAACGTATCGGCGTTCCGCGATGCGACGGGTGAGCCCGGATGGGTCGCAGCATCAACGCGCGGGCGGACGATTCGTCTGCAGCCCACTGACGTGCTGCGCGATGCGGGTACGCTGGAGAGTACGCTGCACCACGAGTTGCTGCACATGCTGGTAGAGGAACATGCCAAGGCAGGGACTCCGTTGTGGTATCGCGAGGGGTTGGTGTTGTATCTGGCGCAGCCGAATACAGAACCGAAGCATGGCGGGTCGTTCAGCGCCGATCCAAAAGAGCTGGAAAAATCGTTGCGTGCCCCAGCGAGCGAGCAGGAGTTGCGCCAAGCGTATGCGGAGGCGGAGGCGCGAGTGGCCCGCCTCGTTACTCAGAATGGGCCGGGGACTGTGATTCGCTGGCTGCAGGAGGGGTTACCGGCGCAATAAGGCTTTGCCCGTTATGCGATGTGATCCATGATCGGGTCTTCGCGGTCAGTCTGGGAGGAAGTCATCCAGACCAGAGCGAGAAAGGCAGCGACACCGATAAGGTACGCCACAAGAAAGCGCAGACTCATGCTCCATGCTTGCTGGCGGATGGTTTGCAGGTCGGGAATCCACCACACAAGCTTGTACGGTAGATAGATTCCGAAACCGAGCAGGGGGCAGAACCAAAGCCAATAGAGGGGCTGTTTCCATACGCGGCGTGAGCGCACAATGTGCTCGGGCATGAATCCGACGGCTGAGACCGTCGTCGCGACGGGCAGCCAAAGTCCGGGCAGAACGATTCCGACCAACAGCAAGAGCAGCCAGTTCGCGTAAGCCATGAGGTTGCGCGGCGACGGACCAGCACCAAGCTTCTGGCGGATCCACACGGCGAATTGCGGCGCGTAGGGACGCAGGCTCAACAACACCCACGCCAGCACAAGAAACACCACAACCCAGAGAGCAAGCGCTGGCACATGACGCAAGGCGTGGCGGTAGGCGCGCCAGATTGTCCCATCTTTCCGAAACTCTGCGATCCGAAAATAGGCCAGCGTGCCAGCGCGAAGCCAGAGTACTAGAATCACTACGAGGATTGCGAGCATCGCCGAGCCGGCTACTTGCCAGCCGCGCGCGTCAGGAATCAGCAGCCAGAAGTACGCGGCGGCTAACACAACCGCGTTAGCCACAAAGTTCAAAAGCCAAAGCTTCATGATCCCGGTCCGATTTGTGCTGGTGTTGGTCATTTCACCGTCACCGTCGCTGCGTCGCTGGTGGACATGTACTGCGGCTGATACATGGGCTCGACCCGCGTTGGACTGACACGGAAGACGCCCGGGTTCACTACCTTCAGCAAGTAGGTGTATTCGGACTGGCCGCGCCGGAAATAGTAGTTGAAGAACGTGGCGCGGTCATCGCGCAACTCGCGATAGCTACTCCAGTGATTGCTCCACCAGGGCGGTTGCTGATCGAGCTGATAAAGGTCGTCGCGCGCGATGGACTCGGTGCCGGAAGGAATCGGGTCCTCGATCATCAGGTACTTCCAGTCGCTGCCGCCCACCGTGATACGTACGGCAAGCGTGTCACCCACTTGCACCGGACCGGACAATTTGTCGAGATGGTAGATGAGCCTGTCTCCAGTCTGCTGCGGCGTCAGCTTGTAATATTCACGGACGGTGCTGAGCTGGAAGCTGCCGGTGTTCACAACGTTGGGCTGGCTGGAATAGTATTCGCCGCGGACTGACCAATAGAGGCGGCCTTCGCCCGACTTCACCAGCCGAACCTGGTTGGCTCCCTGTGCGAGTTGCGATTCGGCGAGCGCGATTGTGGCCGCGGGAGCGGTGGCATCAGCGGCCGTGAACTTCCTGGTGGCGACGGTCTTGCCATTCACCTGCACGTCAACGCTGAAATTGGGCTTGAGTTCCCGCGTGCGCTGCAGGTAATCAGTCAGGCCGTAAATCACCATGGCGGTTTGCTGCGTCGATTCCCAGTAGTAGCCTTCGCTGCGGTGACTGACAAGATAGAGCGCGGCCTTCGGCAGCAGGGAGTTTTGGGGATCGACGCGATCCAACAGCTTTAAGGCAAACGCCGTGGCTTGTGGCGTGGTGTCGCCGTAGTAATCCATCAGATTGTTCGTGTCGGTTGGCCACCACGCCTGCGCGTCGTCTCGTTTGGCGTCGACGGTCAACTGTTTGGCCAGATCGTTGGCGCGGGAGTCGTCGATCTGCACCATGGCGAGTCCAAGAAGCGCCTTGCCATATGCGGTCAATGTGGAGCGCTGGCTCCAGACGGAATCAACAATCGTGGCATTGGACTCCGTGCCGCTGAGCACTAGGGCATACGCCATATAGGCGCGGAGGTCAGTCTTCACCGCCGCCGAACGGGTGAACTCCGGCACGAGCCACTTGCGCGCGCGATCGATTCGGTCCTGCTCGACGTCATAACCGGCAGACTTGGCCTGCACGAGTCCGGCAAGAACGTAAGCGGTCATGAAAGGCTGGGAGTCGTCAGTTTGCCACCATCCCCAACCGCCGTCGGAATGTTGATATTGGTAAAGGCGATCGAGCCCGGCCTGCACCTGTTTGTTGAGGGTCTGCGGATTGATGTTCGATCCCACTCCAAGTTTCTTCATAGCGTCGGCGACCAGCACGTCGGGCAGGAAACTCGACATGGTCTGCTCAGTACATCCGTAGGGATACGAGGTAAGGAAGTCGAGCGCGGCAAAGACCGTGCCGGCAATCGAAGGCGTCACCTCGACGGTAAGCTTGCGCGTTCCGGTTTCAGCGCCCTCGGGGAAGTTGATCTGCTGCCATACATCGCTGTTCCCTGCTCCGGCGATCGAACCAGACTTAGCTATGGCAAGTTTGACACCGAATGGGATGACGGGCAGCGTAAGTTCCATGGCATCGCTTTCGACATCCGTCAGTGCCTTGCCGAGCACCTTCGCAGAGTCGATATCCAGTACGCGCACGCGATAGTCAACCTTGGCGACGCCACGGCTTGGGACGGGGACATCTTTGGTGCCGCCATCGAGCACCTGCAAGCCGGTGAAGTCCATGGAGACGCGAGCGGTCTTTTCCGTGGGCAAGTAGTTCTGCACGATCGTCGAGAGCGTGATCTGGTCGCCACGACGGAAGAAGCGAGGGACCACAAGCCGCACCATGAGGTTCTTGCGCACGATGGTGTTCTCAACCGCGCTGCCGACCTTGGTGTCTTGGGTAATGCCACGCGTGGTCGCGCGCCACGAGGTGATGGCGTCGGGATAGTCGAACTTGACGCTGGCCCGTCCACTGCTATCGGTTCGAACATCGGCCACCCAGTAAGCGGTGTCGGGGAAGGCCTTGCGGATCTTGGGCTGGACCAGGCGCTCAGGCTTGAGTTGAGCGAGCGCGTTCGAGGTTCGAGAAGCGGCACCGGGCGCACTGGCCAACTGCATCGCGCGCTTGCCAGCTTGTCCGCTGAAGTAGTAGGTCAGTGAACTGTCGGTCGAGACCTTCGAATAAATCGTCCCGTAGAAAGCGGATACGATGCCGCCGACGGACTCGGGCTCGATGGCGTAAATCGCTTCGTCAACAACGCCAAGACTGAACTCGGCCGACACGGGCTTTCCGCTGGAGTCGGTGGCCTTAATGGTGAAGGCGCCGGGCTGTCCGGGTTGGTACTGCGGCCTCGACGGTTGGAGGTCGACCTTCAGTTCGTGTTGCGTGGGCGGCACCGACAGGCTCTTGTTGCCCTGATACAGTTTGTTGCCGCGGATGAAGACCGCCGATACATAGAAGTTGGGCGCGAACTCTGGCTGAACAGGAACATCGACGGTGATGCTGCCGCCATTGCTCTTGATGACTTGCGCGGAGTAGAGGCCATTGCCTTCGGCGGTGACCAGCACCGAAGCCGGCTCTTTGCCGGTGACAATCAAGACGTGCGCAGTGTCGCCCGGCACGTACGATTTCTTGTCGGCGACGATCTGGATGCGCTCCTGTGTGGTGCCGGCCCACCATGGAGTTTCGCCTGGAGCCCAGAGGTATGCGGTATCTTCGACCTCGCGCTTCTCGGGCGTGACGGCGCTGATGCGAACGCGGAATTCGCCCGCGTCCGGAATGGTGAATTGGACCTGCCCTTTGCCGTCAGCGCCGGTCTGGCCTGGCGTGGTCGAGATCGGCTCGGCCGAACGCTTCTGAGGATTCCAGCGGCTGAATTCGGCACGAAAGGCCGTCGCGACAGGCTTCTTGTCGTAGTCCTGCGCCGAGACGTTGACGACGGCAGCGCCGCCCTTGTTGTGCACGTAGGAGTTGGGCTGTGCGGTGAGATAGAAGCTGCCATAGGTCGCGAGCGCGAATCCGTGGCCCGCGATTTCGCGATTCCCTTCGTCGGTGACGCGCGCCTCGATGCGATACGTCAAATCCTGTTTGGTCTGACTATTGACGCGCGTCGGAATCGTGATCTGCAGCTTGCCATCGGCGTCGAGCGTGCCGCTCTTCTCCGCCTCCTGATCGCCACCATAGACGTCGCTGCCGCCTGGCTGTTCATCGCCTGCGTCGTAACCTTCGGCGTCGGTATCGGTGTCAGATTCGTAGCGCCCCATAGGCCAGTAGGTCGAGGTATGCACCACCCATTTCACCTTGGCGTTGGCGACTGGCTCGCCAAAGTAATAACGAGCATCGATGGTCGCCTTGATCGGCTGTCCCTGGAGCACGCGCGGAGTCTGGAAGTTGATCTTCACCGCATACTCGGGCTTCTTGTAGTCTTGCACCGAGAAGCGCGTGCCCTCGATGTAGCGCTCGCCCGACTGCATCGACAGGTAGTAGAAGCCGAGGTTAGCGTCGGCGGGAATGACATAATCCCAATGGGCCGTGCCCATGTCAGAGAGCGTCACGGTCTGCTGCCAGATGGGCTGATAGGTTCGCGGATCGCGCAGCTCGATTCGAATGTCGCGCTGCTGGGGAACCGTGTAGCCGCTGGGGTTCTCCGAACGTACGATGGACTTGAAGTGCACCGTGTCACCCGGCCGGTACACCGGGCGATCGGTGTAAGTATAGCCGCGCAAATTACGATCAGATCCAGAGCCGAGATTCCACGCGCCAGGCGTGTTCACTGCGAACTGGTCGTTGTAGGTGGTGAGCACGGCGACGTTTTCGGGCTTTTCCTGCGTTACCATCGTGTCCATCAGGCCTTGCTGGTCGGTTGGCTTGGAAGCGATTTCCTTCTGGTCGATCCACAGTCTCGTTAGCGCCCCGGCAATGGGATCGCCCGTGTGGCGGTCCACCACGTAGCTGAGCAGGCGTCCGGGCGCGGCCTTGGTAATGACCGCTATTTCCGTGACTACGACAATGGTGTAGGCGCGAAGCGTGCCTTCGGTGGCTTCGACCAGATAAACGCCCTTCTCGCCAACCGGCACTGTAACTTTCTGGCTTTGCCAGCGCTCGCCGGGCGGGACGCTCCACTTCCACGTCGACACCAACTGCTGCTGGTTTAGAACGGGCACCTGTGCGTATTCGTCAACCTGTGGGCCCCTCTTTTGGGGCGCAGCTTCTTCCATCCGCCATAGGCGAATCTGGTGGCGCGAGTCGGGCGAAAATTGGGCGCGTATGAAATCACGGAACCATGCCCAGATCCGGTGCTTCCAGGCGTGGAAGCGCTCGAGCCAGGTGTGTGCCTGTTTGGGCATACGCGGCGCCTGACCGCCGAAGCTGTGCATCTCCTGCAACTCGCTGAAGAACTTGATGGGATCATTGACCCGGTAGACACGGAATTGCAGTGCGCCGACGTTGTGAGAGTAAACAGCGACCTCAACCTTCTCGCCGGGCAGATAAGTGCGATCGCTGGTGAGCGAGAAATAGGGCTGAGCGTCGGGGTCCTGCGCAAGCAGTGGTGTCAGGAGCGCACAACATAAGAAGACGGCCAGGATGGCGCGATGCATTCCCATCAGTCGGCAACTCGGAGAATGTTCCATCTATAGACACCGAGGAATCCAGGATTGGATGGAACGGGCCGCCAACGAGGATCGGGAAAGTTCATGAGTTGCGCGAGCGTAGGGCGGCGAATTTCGCCAGGGTACTTGCCGATCGGCCCGGTGTGGTAGACCACTAACGGTTCGTGGCCGTTCCCGGTTTCAATTTGACTGGGACCGAGGAACACTATGGCATGAAACGCCATTTCCTCGCTTTCCTGGCGAAAGAACAGCAGGTCGCCGGGACGGGCGCGGCTGATGTCGCGTCCTACAAAGTAGGAGTTACGCCGCCAAAGCGTCTTGGCATCGGCGAACTGGGCGAAAGCTCCGTCATTCAGGTCGTCAACTTCGAGGCTGCCGTCGCGCACCCGGAACAATCCAGCGCCAAGCGGGGTGTAAGGATATTGATATTGACGAATGTCATCGGCTGAGGGCGCGGCGGGCAGCGCGGCAGCCTTGGCCCAGGCAGAATCGTGCTGACGCAGTGCTTCGCGATAGGCGTAGCGGAGCAGCGCGGCGCAATCGTCGATCTCAGCGGGAGATGAGGGGGTGCGATAGTACTGCGCCTCCGCCAGGAAGGTAAACCAGCGGCGAAAAGTCGCACGGTCCGCGGCATCGTGCAGACGAAGGAAATCTGGAGTCCCGTCTCCCACAGAGTCAGACACGTCGAGAGTCGTGAGCAAAGTGGTTTGCTGGGGTGCGAAGCCCGGCGCGGTGAATTGAATTTTGGTTTCGCCGGGGAGCACGCCTGCGCGCAGCGATATCACGGCGGAGTTTCCGCTAACGGTGACCGAGTTCACGGCCGCACGGTGGGGATCGTCGATTTCGACGCGAAGTCCACGTAGATCGCGGCCGGTGGAGGAATGGATCCTGAGTTCTGTTGAAGCGAACCCGTCAGCAGGAAGAGTGGTCTGGGAAGCCTGGATCAGCATGCCCGCGGGAGTCAGCGCGCGATGCAAGGTAAAGGCGCACAACATGGTGACGATCGCGACTACCGCCAGCACTGCCAACCAGCGAGGCACGCCGCGCATGAATCGTCACCCTCCGCGGAACGAGCGGATTATAACGCCGGGGCAGGGCTTTCACCACAGAGGCACAGCGACCTAGAGGGCCCCGAATTAGAACGTTGAGCCATAGATTTACGCGGATCTCATGAATCACAACAAAGCCAAGACCTCCTGAATAATCCGTGGCAATCCATGCAAATCCGCGACTAAGTCGTCTTCGTTTTTTTCGCCAGCGCGCGCAACTCCGTGAGAAGGCGATCAACCTCTTCTGCCGTGTTGTAGTGCGCCAGGCCAATGCGTAGCATCCCGCCGCTTTGCTGCACGCCAAGCCGTTCGGCAAGGTTAATGGCGTAATAGTTGCCGTCCCACGTGAAGATGCCGCGCTCGCCCAAACGCTCGGCGAGTTCGCGTGGAGTGTAGCCCTCCATGCGAATAGCGACAGTTGGAGTGCGCTGATCGAACTTCGCTGGTTCCGTGATGCCGTAAAAAGTGAGGCCCGGGATGGCGAGCAGTCCCGCGATGAGTTGCGCGGCCAGCTCACGCTCGTGTTGCTGAAAGACTTCATAGGCCGCGACGATAGCCTCGCGCCGGGTGTGCACTTCGGAGCTGTGGTGCCGGCCGACCTCAGCAATGTAGTCGATAGCGGCGCTGACTCCGGCCATGCACTCGTGGTTCTGGGTGCCGGTCTCCCACCGGTCAGGAAGCTTCTCGCTGCAGACACGCAGCTTGTAGGGGCGCAGGCGAAGCAGTTGCTCACGCTTGCCGTAGAGAATGCCCTGGTGTGGCCCGAAGAATTTGTAGCTGGAGCAGGCGAGAAAGTCGGTATCGATGGCCTTCACGTCAATGAGACCGTGCGGCGCGTAATGCACCGCGTCGATGAATGTCACCGCCCCAACATCGTGCGCCAGGCGAATAGCCTCCTGAACATCATTGATGGTGCCCACGGCGTTCGCTGCCCAACCCACCGCCACCAGGCGTGTGTTGCGGCGAATCTTTGCCTGCAAGTCGAACATGTCGAGAGTGCAGTCAGCAGGCCTGATGTCAGCAGTACGTACCTTTGCGCCGCGTTCCTCAAGACACACCCAAGGCGACACGTTGGCGTCGTGATCGAGACAGGTGACAAGTAGCTCGTCGCCGCTTTTCAGTTCGCGCCCGATGGCACGGCTTAGCGCGAAGGTGAGGGTGGTCATGTTGGCGCCGAAGACGACTTCGTCGGGCGCGCAGTTGAAGAAGTCGGCCATCGCCTGGTGCGCCTGCTCGACAATGAGATCGGTGCGCTGGCTGGTGAGGAACGCCCCGCCGAGATTGGCATTCCACTTCGACAGGTATTCGGAGATGGCGTCAATCACCAGCTGCGGCACCTGCGTCCCGCCAGGCGCGTCGAAAAAGACTGCGGGATGGCCGTTGACGGTCTGGCGCAACGCAGGAAACTGTTGGCGGACCCATTCGATGTCCAGTTTTCGTACTTGGGGGGCGACTCTTACACTTGCTGACATGCTTATGAACTCCTGACCGCGTTGACGAAATCCGAGAGCATTCCGTACGCCGTGGCTTCCGGCCCCGGATCGCGCTCGCTGATAACCAGCTCCTTAAAGATATCTGTTTCGAAGGCGATCAACAGCGAGGTGCCATGCACCTGTGCTAGCGGATCGTCGAACTTGAGCCGTTCAGGCCTGACCGAGGAGGTAATGCTGCCATCAGGTTGGCGCCGGGCGCGGCTCACCAATCTCCAAGCTTCGCCGTTTTCATGGGCTTCGCGCAACTGGGAAGGAGTGATGTCGCGAATACCCGTAGGCCCGACGTCGGCAAGCGTGAGAGCAGCGCCCATGAGAACGTTGGCAACCTCGACCACCTTGACAGCGGCGTCGATACCGTCAACATCGGCGGAAGGATCGGTTTCGGCTACCCCAAGACGCTGCGCTTCGGCGACCGCGTCGCCGAAGCTCTTCCCCGCCTCCATGGCTTCCAGGATCACCGTCGTGGTGGAGTTAATCACACCCCGAAATCCGCGGATCTCGATGGCGGGCAACGCGGTGCGAAAGAGTGAAAAGACGGGAGCTCCGTCCATCATCGCGGATTCGAAATAGAAACGGCGGCCCTTGGATTCGGCAAGTTGGGTCAGCTCACGATAGGCGTGCAGGACCGGCCCCTTGTTGGCGCTGATGGCGTGGGCACCGGTTTCCAGGGCGAAGCGAATGTGAGTAATCGCGGGTTGGCCGGTTTCGGCGTTAAGCGAGCTCGCTTCAAACACGACATCCGGCTTTGCGGCATGCATCCAACTGCACGCGTTGCCAACCGGCCTGCCTTCCGAGAAATCTCCGGCCAATAGTTTGGAAGGCGTGAAGCCACCCGTCGCAACCAACCAGCCGAGGCGGCGCGAGGCCACGGCAGTCACACGCCATGCCATGCCGTAGCGATCGGCGAGTTCCGACTCTTTCCGCTGCAGCAGCGCCACGAGAGCCGAGCCAACGTTGCCCAGTCCCACGATACCGAGGTTATAAGTGCGAATGCGGATGTCTCCCAGTGCCAAAGGCCCTGTCTGTCCATTGTAAACAGCAGCCAGGTCACATACGACACGACACGTGAAAACTACAATCGATAGGGAGACTGGCGATGCGGGCTGAGCAAACGTTGACGTTGATCAAACTTGCCCACACAGCGATTTGGGCCATCATGGCCACGGCGATCGTTGCCATCCCCATTGCTGCGATGCGCCGCCGGCTTGGTTTGGCCGCTTGGCTCAGTGCCCTGATAATCGCCGAGTGCATCGTACTGGCGCTGAATGGCGGTCGCTGCCCACTCACCGATCTTGCTACAGGCTTCACAGCGGACCGCGCAGCGAATTTCGACATTTTTCTGCCGCTGTGGCTCGCGCAAAACAATAAGGTTGTTTTCGGCAGCTTATTTGTCGCTGGGGAATTGCTGTGCGCGTGGCGATGGCTGGAACGCTAATGAGTGAATCCCGAATTCGCCTACGTGCTCAAAGTAAAAAATGGCGTCACCCGAAGGTGACGCCATGCTCGACTGCGACCGGTTTCAGCTTACTTGCCGCCGAAGGTGAAGTTCACGCCGGCGAAATACTTGAAGTTGTTCTGGTTGCCGGTGTAGCTGGTGCCGTTGATGCCGAAGCGGGTGTAGAGGTAGTCCACTTCAACAGGCCGCAACTGGATGTGCTGAGTCAGCGCGTAGTCAAGTCCGCCACCGAACTGCATGGCAAAAGCGTTGTTGTTGCTGCTTGCCGAGGTGAGCCCGGTCTGTACGTTGTAGATCTGGGCATACAGGTTGCTGTGCGCCGCGCCAAACAGGGCCTCTCCGAAGGGCTGCAGCTTCCCGGAGTGCTTCTTGATCTGGGGACCAAACATGTAGGTAAAGATGTTGCCGTTCGCCTGGCCAGCAAAGCCCTGGGCCTTCAGCTGATCTTTCAGTCCGCTGCCCTGGGTGTAGCCCTCGAAGTCGGCCTTGATGCCGATCCACGGGGTCACGTTGTAGACGAATCCACCGCCGCCGCCGAAGACGTTGAAGCTGGTGAGATTGGTGATGCCGGGGTGAACGTTCACGAACGAGAAGCCCACCGGAACTTCAAACTTCGGATAATCCTGCCCAAAGGCAGCCATCGTGAACAATAGCGAGAATGCGAGAACAACAATCCATTTCTTCATTGCTTTTGTCTCCTGTTAAACCAGAACTTGAATTAAACCAGAACTTGAAATTGCTCTCTGCCTACCTTTTGCATTCAGGCCCAGTCGTTGACGAACTACTGCGGCGCCGTGGGCGTAAGGACTTGGTGAGAGCTGGGATGCAACTCGGGCTTAGCAACCCGATATAGCAACCACACACAATAACGCGGATTATTCTTAAAAGTTCTCCGCAACTATTTGCTACATATGGGGTTAGAAGCGCCCAACTGCAAGAAGCGGGGTGTGAATTGCAAGCATCGAGGGATCAACTGCAGCATTTTTCTTAACACAATACCGTATAAAAACGCATCAAAAGTACAGCGAACGCCATGCCTTACGGCTCAGTTATAATTCTGAGTCAAGCTGAGTCCATCATGTCCTTCGATTTTCTTCGCAGTGCGGAACCGCTGGTGGCTGAGAGTGGACGCATCACGAAGATGGCCAGGCAGCTTCTGACACGGAATTCACTCCCATACCAATTCAAGGAGCACCGCAATGGCCATCAATGCAAGTGAATATATCTGGTGCAACGGCAACCTGATCCCGTGGGATGACGCGAAGCTGCATGTGATGGCCCACGTCATCAACTACGGCTCATCGGTGTTTGAAGGGGTCCGCTGCTACCACACACCGAAGGGGCCTGCGGTCTTCCGCCTTCACGATCACACACAGCGGCTGCTGGACTCAGCCAAGGTCTATCGCATCGACGTGGACTATACCGTCGAGGAACTGGTACAGGCGACGGTCGACCTCGTCGCCAGGAACAAAGTTTCGCCCTGCTACATCCGTCCGATCATTTTGCGCGGCTACGGGACAGTGGGTGTAGATCCGACCGGCTCGCCGACGGATGTCTACATCGTCAACTACGATTGGGGCAAGTACCTCGGCGGCGAAGGTGACGAAGGCGTCGATGTATGCGTCTCCTCGTGGAACCGGCTAGCTCCCAATACCATGCCGACGATGGCCAAGGCCGGCGCCAATTACATGAACTCACAGTTGATCAAGATGGAGGCCGTTGCCAACGGCTATGCCGAGGGCATTGCGCTTGACGTGAATGGCTACGTCAGCGAGGGCTCGGGCGAGAACGTTTTCGTAGTGCACAAGGACCGCCTCTATACGCCGCCTCTGGGCAACAGCGTTCTGCCCGGCATTACTCGCAATTCGGTGCTGCACATCGCGCAAGACCTCGGGATCCCGACTGTCGAGCAGGTGATTCCGCGCGAGATGCTGTATCTCGGCGATGAAGTCTTCTTCAGCGGGACGGCGGCTGAGATTACTCCCATCCGCTCCGTGGACAGGATCAAAGTCGGCAAAGCCGGAGTCGGCCCCATCACAAGAGCAATTCGCTCGGAGTTCTACTCCATCGTTAACGGCGTATCCGAGGACCGGCACGGCTGGCTGACGCCGGTCCCGATGAAGCAGCCAGTAGCAGTGTAACCAAGAAGAGTTTTGAACGGGCACGGCTTTTAGTCGCGCCGTAAAGCCCTCCATCATTGATTCGCCTCGCGGACCTCAGTCCGCGAGGCATAGTTGTTTTTCGGCTCAGAGGCAGACACTGCGCGCTTTTTGTTGCCCGTAGTTCACGCGATCGCTGGTATTACTTACCCTGTAATGACTCCAGGTAGTTAGTCAGGTTCCGAATGCGGAGCTGTACTTCGGCTTGGCTATGTCCGGCTATTGACAGGAAGATCGGCCCCCACACTGGCATGTCCTTGCTGCCGTGCGCGGGTGTCATAGCATCGCCCTGAATCACGGCCGCGACGTGAGCGGCCGGAAATGTGCCGCCGTTTTTCGCGGCCAGCGTGGTCAGGTTGGTGGTTGGCATCTTCAATGCAGGGGCCGCAGGGCCGTCGCCCTTGCCATCTGTGCCATGGCAGGAGGCGCAATACGCATTGAACATTCCTTTGCCCGAGGAAGGAGTGGTATAGGGTGCCGCAACGTGCTTGATGGTCGGAGTTGTGGGCTGTGCAGCGGCTGGCGCTGTCTGCGCGCTCAGGCCCAGGGAGCACACCAGCACCACAATCGCCGCCAGGCACACGATACGAGAGGACATAATTGCCTTCTTTCCAAATCGTCAATGATGAATACATTTCACTATCAATTGCCGCCCGCAAATGGGTCAGCGACGGGCGTCACACTCGGAGGGTGACAAAGTCACAATTCCCAATTTGGGAATTGGCTGCCGGATACGAAGGAATGCGACAGTTGGCAAATGTCTTGAAAGGCCGCGGTTTCACAGCTCGCGGAAAACTCGCTTCGGACGATGTTTGGAAGGGGCGCAGCTTTAGCTGCGCCGTATAGGCCCTTCAATTTGGTCATCGAGAGCGGACTTCAGTCCGCGAGTAGCGCCGCCGTTAAATTTCCATGATCTTCAACGCGGGGCTAACAATAAGCGGAGCTTCAGTGGCTCGCTGGACCTCTTCCACGCTCAGGCCCGGTGCGATTTCGTCCACCACCAGTCCGGACTGGGTCACGCGGATATAAGCCATCTCCGTGGCAATGTTGTGCACGACCCGCAGTCCCGTGACGGGAAGCGTGCAGCGCTTGAGGATTTTGGGAGCACCGTCGCGTGTGGTGTGTTCCATGGCGACGATCACGCGACGGGCACTCGCGACCAGGTCCATCGCGCCTCCCATGCCCTTGACCATCTTGCCGGGCATCATCCAGTTGGCGAGATTGCCTTCCTCGTCCACCTCCATCGCGCCTAGGACGCTGAGATCGATGTGACCACCGCGAATCATGGCAAACGACTCGGCGCTGGAAAAGTACGCTGTGCCCGGCAACTCGCTCACCGTTTCCTTGCCGGCATTGATGAGGTCGGGGTCTTCCTGGCCGGCCACTGGATAAGGGCCTACGCCCAGCATGCCGTTCTCGCTCTGCAGCACCACTTGCACGCCTGGAGGCACGCAATTGGCCACTAGCGTTGGCATGCCGATGCCGAGGTTGACATAGAAGCCGTCGCGCAACTCTTGCGCAACGCGGCGCACGATGCGGTCGCGCTTTTCCGTGTCTTTCTGCTTGTCCAGCTTTGGGTCAGCCATCGATTTGCTCCAGAAAACCTTCCTGCACTACGGCTACTCGAAGATCGTTCACCACCAGGCATTCGGTACACGGAGTTTCTTGAAAACGATTTCTCCGTGCTCTCTGTGCCTCCATGGTGAGCTCATTTCCTTGGGTTCGAAGACGTCACACCTTCCGCAACGTCCTGCGCTCAATCCGCTTTTCGTAATCCACACCCTGAATAATCCGCTTCACGTACACGCTGGGCGTATGCACCTGGTCAGGCTCAATCTCGCCGGGTTCAACCAGCTGCTCGACTTCGGCGATAGTGATCTTCGCGGCGGTCGCCATCATGGGATTGAAGTTGCGCGCGGTCTTGCGATAAACCAGGTTTCCCCACCGATCGCCCTTCCACGCCTTGATCAGCGCGAAGTCGGCCTTGAGCGCATGTTCGAGCACGTACGGGCAGCCGTCGAACTCGCGCGTTTCTTTGCCTTCGGCCACAACGGTGCCGTAGCCTGCCGGAGTGAAGAACGCTGGAATCCCCGCTCCCCCGGCGCGAATGCGCTCAGCGAATGTCCCTTGTGGAATCAACTCGAGATCGATGCGCCCAGTGAGCACCATGTCTTCCAACAATTTGTTCTCGCCGACGTAGCTACCCTTATGAGAACGGATCTGTCCCGCATATAGCATGAGTCCCAGCCCAAACTCGTCGACGCCAACGTTGTTGCTGATGGTGTTGAGGTTCTTGACGCCTTTGTGCACCAGCGCCCGAATGAGGTTCTCGGGAATGCCGCACAGCCCGAAGCCCCCGACCATGATAGTCGCGCCATCACTGATATCGGCGACCGCCTCATCTGCGTTCGCAAACACTTTGTTCATTGACATGGTTAACTTCCGAACGGGCGATTGTAATCAGTGGAGGGCGACGAGGCAAAGCTTCTAGGATTTCTCGCCAAACTTGTTCGCGCTCTCAAACAACTCGCGTAGTTCCGGTCCGCGCAGACTTTCGCGCAAATGGGTCAACTGCTGCTCGAAGCGCAGCATCACATCTTCGAGATTCTCTCCGTTGGTAAGCGCGATGTCGCGCCACATGGAATATGGGCTATGCGCGATGCGCGTCATCTCGCGCAGGGCCCGGCCACCGATCTGCATCACGATCTCATCGTCGCCCAGTTCTTCATGCAGCACCGATGTCAGCGCCGTCGAGATCATCTGGGGCAGGTGGCTGATCCACGCGCACACAATATCGTGGCGTTCGGGATCAAGCACAATCATGCGCGCGCCGATCGAGCCCAGCAGCGCGGTGTATTCCTTCTGCAGCGCGGTGTACTGTTGGTCCGCCAGGATGGGAGTGATGAGCCACACAGCCCCATCAAAAAGCTTCGCATCGGCGTGCTCGATGCCGCTGAATTCCTTGCCCGCCATGGGGTGTCCGGGCAGGACGCGCTTCCCTGCCTCGGCGCCGAAGATCATGCGGGCGCGTTCGGCGAACTTCTGCTTGGTGCTGCCAGTGTCGGTGACGAGAGTTGTAGGCGGAAGCGTGGGGGCGATCGCCTCGAACTGCGACAGAATGGTCCCAACTGGCGTCGCAAAAACGATTACGTCACTGCCGACGACGGCGCGTTCAAGATCAGCTTCGCCGCGGTCGATAGCTTTGCGTTCGAGCGCTGTGTCGAGCACCGCGCGCTTGTCGCATCCCACAATCGTCCCGGAAAATTCACGCTGGCGAAGGGCGAGTGCCAGCGAACCCCCGATGAGGCCGGTACCGACAATCGTGATTTGCTGAATCGGCATGAGGAATTACTTTACCCAAACGCCACACCACAGCCCGGAGGGGAGAAATATCATAGCCCAGCGCTTTTAGCGCTGGGGAACCGTTGATGTTTGTCCCGAGTCCCGGCAGGGACGACAGATCGCGTGGGCGGAATTCAGTCCGACCGCAACACGCACCTAAATCGTCCGATCCACCGCAGGCGCAATCATTCGCAACCGCTGCATCAACTCCGCAAACTGTTCTGGGTACAGCGACTGCGCGCCATCCGACAACGCGCGGTCAGGATCGGGATGCACTTCAATCAGTAGCGCATCCGCTCCAGCGGCCAACGAGGCACACGCCATCGGCGCGACTTTGTCGCGCAATCCGGTGCCGTGCGATGGGTCGGACGTAATCGGCAGATGCGACAACTTGTGCACGATAGGAATGGCGGAAATGTCGAGTGTGTTGCGCGTGTACGTTTCGAACGTGCGAATGCCGCGCTCGCATAGGATGACCTCGTAGTTGCCGCCCGACATGATGTACTCGGCGGAAAGCAGCATCTCTTCAATGGTGGCGGCGATGCCGCGCTTCATCAGCACCGGCTTGCGGACCTTGCCGAGTTCGCGCAGCAGGTTGAAGTTTTGCATGTTGCGCGCGCCGACTTGAAGGATATCAACGTAAGGTAACATCAGCTCGATTTGCGAGATCTCCATGACCTCGCTGATTACTAACAGCCCGTGAGCGTCAGCCGCCTCGCGTAAGAGTTTCAGCGCCTCAAGGCCAAGTCCCTGAAACGTATAGGGTGAGCTTCTAGGTTTGAAGGCCCCGCCACGCAAGACCTTCGCTCCGGCCTTAGCCACCTGTTCTGCCGACTTGAAGAGCTGCTCGCGCGACTCAACCGAGCAAGGCCCTGCCATTACAATGACTTGCGGGCCGCCAATCTCGACGCCATTGGGAAACTTGATGATCGTGTCGTGCGGGCGAAATTGCCGACCGACTAATTTATACGGTGCGCTGATGCGATGAACTTTTTCAACGCCGCAGAGGACCTCTAAGTCGCGTGTATCGAAGTCGATACGTCTGCCTACGGCAGCCAGCACCGATTGGCGCGCACCGGTAGTGCGATGCACGGCGAAGCCCATCCGCATAAGATGGTCGGTCACGTCCTGGATCTGGTCCTCAGTGGCGGTTTCCAACATCGCAACAATCATTCGCGTTAAATCTCCAGTGTTTACAACCATTTGCGGCTGGTAGCTTCGCTTCTTGCGAGTTACCAACCACCAGTAACAGGCTACCCCTTAATCATTCGGCTCCAGCTCCGTCGGATCGCCGAGGCGTTCCGGTACCTGCTCGGGAGCCATTTCGTCGCGCTGAATCTGGCGCATCACATCTACCAGGCGCTCATAGACTTGGCGCAGTTGCACTTCGGTCAGCGGGCCTTGGTTTTCGCGCTGAATATTCTCGAAGATAATGCGTTCGCGGTCGGGCTCGTAGATCGGCAGGCTCGAATTGCGCTTGAGCTTGCCGATTTCCTCGGCGCAGTGGGCGCGCTGGTTGATCAACCGAACCAGTTGCCGGTCGAGTTCGTCGATTCTGAGCCGCCAGTCTGCGATGTCCATAGTCTTCAATGACTTGCAAGCTCGGGCCGCAAGCCCTTCAGGAATTGTGACACAGCCGCCGCCTCGTGTCCCGAGTTTTGTTCGATCAGTTGCACAATGGCGCTGCCGATTACGACAGCATCGCCGAATTGGCCGACCTCTGCAAACTGGTCGGCGTTCGAGACGCCAAAGCCCACGGCCACAGGCAGTTGCGTAAACTGGCGGAGGCGGGCGACCAGCGATTGCGCGTCGCCGGCCACTTCCTGGCGAGTGCCGGTGATTCCGGTGCGCGAGATAGCGTAAATGAAGCCTTTTGAATGCTTTGCAACGGATTTCAGGCGTTCGTCCGTACTGGTGGGCGCGGCTAGGAAAATCGGTGCTAACTTGTTTGTTTTCATCGCGCGCAAGTAGTCGCGGGCTTCTTCGACGGGAAGGTCGGTGACTAGAGCTCCGTCAACTCCTGCATTTGCAGCAGCTTGGCAGAATTTGTCCAATCCGAACTGCAGGATGGGATTGAGATAACTAAAGATGATGAGCCCGGCCTTCGAGTGCTGGCGGATCTGGCTGGCGATGTCTATAACTCCTGCCAGATCAGTGCGTTGCGCTAGGGCTCGCTCGCTGGCGCGCTGGATGACTGGTCCGTCAGCGACGGGATCGCTGAAAGGAACGCCAAGTTCGATGACGTCAGCGCCAGCCTCGATGGCCGCAAGTGCAACATCGCGTGAGACTTCGAGGCTGGGATCGCCGCAGGTGATGTAGGCGACCAGTCCGGGCTTGTGGGTGAACCGGATAGGCATGAAGAAGTATGTTAACAGGGGAGAGGTTTTGTGGCTCGAAGTGTGTTTCCCGTTTTGGGAATCGATTAGAGTTGGGGACCCTGGCCTGCACGGTTCGCGAAGCGGCGAGGAACGCAGTAACGCACGTCAAAAAGAAAAAGTGTTGTGGTTGAAGTTCGGCGTTTTCATGAAGATGGCGGAAATTTTGGGCAAAATCCTTGCTGTCAGTAACTTACACGTAAAATCCTCATTCACAAGGAGTTGCATGGCCATTTTCTACCACTGCGTAGGGTTGCGAAGCTCGGCGGAGGCCATGCGAAGAGCTGTAAGCATAGCGCTGGCGCGGCGGTAGTCGATGGTGTCGGCGGCCAGAGAGTCGGCCACCCACTGGAGGGTTTCATGGATGGACTCGAAGTCGTCGAGCGCGGGAAGGGTGAACTGAACTTCAGAGCGGCGGCGACGGGCGCGGGCTCCGTAATAGGCGTCGTGGAGTTGGCGGGAGTGGTAATAACAGTAGTCCTGTCCACGGAGGGCGGGTGTGCCGCAAAGGACGTCGTCGTACTTGATGAAGTTGCAGGTGGGATAGGGCATGGAAGCCTCCTAGAAGCCTAGAAGCAGTTGTCAGTTGACAGTTGTCAGTTGTCAGTGACAAGTCGACAGCGCACACGAAGACCTGCCCCCGACATTACAGGGTGGCAGAGGAGGGATGGGCACGCAAGTTACGAAAGGACATGGGCACTGTACTTTGGTAACCAGATGCCTCAGTTGTCAGTTGTCGGTGGCCGGTTGTCAGAAAGAACGAACCGCGGATTGCACGGATGAACGCGGATTGGGTTTATATCTTTGTGCGCTTCGGCCTGCGGCCTGCGCGCAAGCCTTCGGCAGAGAGGAAACGGGGATGACGTACAGCCAACACACGGACGAAGCCGTGGGCTATCTCCTGCCGTCCCACAATGTGGGACTCGAGTGTTGCCGATTGGGGAGTGAAATGCCCCGCCCTAGCCAAAGGCGGGCTAGAACGGGGCACCCCAAGTTAGATTTTCCGTTGGCCGGGCCACCCGCCGGAAGAGTGGCGCAACGCTAGTTATGAGAAGGGCGAGACCCAAACCTTTTACAACGAATTCTTCCAAATCTTCGGAGTGAGCCGTCGCCGGGTAGCGACCTATGAGGAGCCAGTCCGGCTGCTGGGCGAGCGGCGCGGATTCATTGACCTATTTTGGAAGGGCGTCCTCCTAGTGGAGCAAAAGAGCGCTGGCAGGGACCTTGAACGAGCGAAGAGCCAAGCGCTGGAGTACTTCCCGGGGCTGAAGGAAAGCGAGCTACCGCGCTATGTTCTGGTTAGCGACTTTCAAAATTTTGAGCTTTACGATCTGGACGAGGGCACGGAGACCAAGTTTCTTCTAAGCCAGTTGCCGCAGCATGTAGAGGCTTTCTCGTTCATCCTCGGTGTACAGAAGAGGACATTCCGGGATCAGGACCCAGTAAACATCGAGGCGTCGGCGCTGATGGGACGCCTGCACGACACCCTGAAGGCATCGGGCTACCGTGGGCATGACCTCGAACGATTCTTAGTACGGCTGCTGTTTTGTCTTTTCGCTGATGACACCGGAATCTTCGAGCCGCGTGACATCTTTTATACGTTCCTGAAGGAGCGCACGAGTGAAGACGGAAGTGACCTGGGTCAGTCTCTGACTTTGCTCTCAGAAGTGCTGAACACCCCGGTTGCCGAGCGCCAGGAGAGCCTCGACGAAGACCTGCAGCAGTTTCCGTACGTTAACGGCGATCTCTTTGCGGATTCCGAACTTCAACAGCCAGACGCGGAACCTGCTGCTGGAAGTTTGTGAGTTCAGTTGGGACGCAATATCGCCTGCTATTTTCGGATCACTGTTCCAGTCGGTGATGAGCGATGACGAGCGCCGCTCTCAAGGTGCGCACTACACGACCGAAAAGAACATCCTGAAGGTGATCCAGCCGCTTTTCCTAGACGACCTGAGAACGGAGTTTCTGCGCCTAAAAGAACGGCGCGATAGTGGTCGTCGCAGAGCGCTTGAGCAGTTTCACGAGCGGCTTGCGCGCCTGAAGTTTCTCGACCCGGCCTGCGGATGCGGTAATTTTCTCGTCATCGCTTACAGGGAGTTGCGGGAGCTTGAAATCAGTCTGCTGAAGGAACTTTTCGCAGAACAACTCAGCACGGGGCAGCGCACCATAGACGTCGCGACGCTGTCCAAAATGAATGTGGACCAGTTCTACGGTATTGAACTCAGCGAGTTTCCTGCGCGCATCGCGGAAGTCGCCCTGTGGATGATGGACCATATCATGAACAATCGGCTGTCGCTTGCCTTCGGCGATAGCTATGTGCGGATTCCTCTGCGTACGACTCCGCATATCCACAATCGAGACGCGCTTGAGACTGCGTGGTCTTGGGTGTTACCCCCTCCCGAATGTTCCTACGTATTCGGTAACCCACCATTCGGCGGGTCGAAGTATCAGACGCCAACGCAGCGGGCCCAGGTGCGCAGGGTGGCCCAGTTGGGAGGCAGCGGTGGGACTCTGGATTACGTCGCAGCCTGGTTCATCAGGGCAGGCGAGTACATTCAGGAGACGACCGCCAGCATCGGCTTCGTGGCTACCAACTCAATCACTCAGGGTGAGCAGGTTGCGCAACTCTGGCCGATCTTATTCGATCGGTTAGGGCTGGAAATCTCCTTTGCGCACCGGACATTTGCGTGGGGCAATGATGCGCGCGGAATGGCACATGTGCACGTCGTGATCATCGGACTCGTCACTAGGGCGCATGAACCGAACCTCAAGCGCCTGTTCAGCTACGACGATATTCACGGCGACCCTGTCGAGAGCGCGCACACGGCATTAACGGCCTATTTGTTCGACGCCGGAACCGTGGTTGACCGACACCTTGTTGTGAAGGAGGTCCCACAGCCACTGTGCAATGCGCCGCAACTAGTCATTGGTTCAAAGCCTGTCGACGATGGACGGTACATCTTTGACCGCGAGCAGAGAGCGGACTTTCTGAGGCTCGAGCCAAGAGCCGAGCGCTATATGTACCCGTATGTTGGAGCAACCGAATTCCTTTATGGTGATGAGCGCTGGATTCTCTCGCTGGCGAATGTCCCCCCACAGACGCTGCGGCAGATGCGCCGCGTAATGCGACGGATCGCAGAGGTGAGGAGATTTAGGCTTAAAAGCAAGAGCCAACCCACAAGAGACTTGGCAGCCACGCCAACGCGGTTTCATGTGACCGTCATCCCTGAGTCTGCCTTTCTGGTAATACCCAAAGTAACCTCCGAGCGTCGCGAGTACGTCCCAATTGCGTGGCTGGGACCTCCGATAATCCCAAGTGACCTGGTGTTTGTCCTTCAGCGAGCCACATCTTGGCACTTTGGGATATTGACATCGCGAATGCACATGGCTTGGTTACGTCATATCGGCGGGCGGCTTGAGAGCAGATACCGCTACTCCGCAGGGATCGTCTACAATCCGTTCCCATGGCCCGACGCTAATGAAAGGCAGCGTGAGCAAATCGAAATGCTTGCTCAGGCGGTTTTGGATGCGCGCGCAAATTTCGCGGGGGCGACGCTGGCTGATCTTTACGACCGAGACGCCATGCAGCCCGAGATGGTTCGGGCGCATCACTCGCTAGACCAAGCGGTGGACAGGCTCTACAGGGCAGCGACTTTCCAAAGCGACCGAGAGAGAGTGGAACATTTGTTCGGGATGTACGAACGACTGCTCCTTCCAACTCTCATTCCGGTTCAGGCTCCCGCGCGTCGGAGAACGAGGCGTAGCAGCCAACGGAATTCGTAGGCGAAGTTCAAAACATGGAAGAGTGCCGCCCCTGAAGGGGCTCGGAATTCAATAACACAGGTTCCCACCGTTGAAACGGTGGGCTTAGATGTGCCGTCCCTGCCGGGACGGTAAAGCAGGTCCTTCGACTACGGCGGCGGAAACCGCCGCCTCCGCTCAGGATGACACGTTAGTGGATAGTGGGTAGTGGATAGTGGATAGAAAAAGCAGATCCCTCGCTTCGCTCGTGATGACAAATCAAGCGGTCATTTGGCGGGCTTAGGCTGGGCGGCGGTGGAGGGTGCGGGAGGGAGAGGATTGCGCGAGGCGGTGAAGGCGAAGTGCGAGCTCACCACGGTAGCGGAACTGGAATCGTGAAAGCCAGACGACTCCGCCATGACGCGCAGGCCCCAAGGCCCTCCGAGGTGGTCAACGTAGGGATCGCTGGAGCGACTGGCGACCTCTTGCATCGCCGAATTCAGTTGCTGGCGAATCTTCTTGAAGGTTTTGTCATTGGCGTCGATTTTAGGGTTGGCGGTGCGGAAGTCGATCAGCTTTTTCAGACGCTGCGCGACGTCGGCCATGGCCGAGGCCCACCACCGGACCATGACGGAATCGTCGAAGATGAACTCTTTGACGGTATCGTCCTTGATGTTTTGCTGGTCCAGGATCTGAAATATGTCCTGCTTATCACCGACGCGAACAAACTGGAGGTAGAGGTCAGGGTCTTTGAGCGCGTGTATCCGAACCAGACTGTTGCTATCACCCACCAGTTGCATGGCCAATGCTTCGCGGGCAATTTTTTCATATGCGAGGTAGGTCTTCGGCTGTTGGGAGTCGTCGAGGAACATGGCGCGAAACGCAGGTGCGCCGTAGGTCGATTGCATCAGGAGGGTCGAGGCCCCCAGGGTGTCTTCGGGCAACTTGGCGGTGGCCTGAAACTGCTGCGCCGCCTGCACCGACAATGACAGTCCGAAGGTGGTGACGTCGCGAACGTAGGCGGTGAAGTCGGCGTGCTTGCTGCGTTGATTTTCGTCGAAGAACCAACAGTTACATTTGAGATCGGGGTCGTCGGGAATGGACTTACCGAAGCTGTAGGCGGCGGTCATGGTGACGCCGGTCGCTATGACAGCGCGCAACTGGCTGGCTTGCTTTCCTGGCTTGGCGATGAGATCGGCGCTGAACTGGACTCGGCTGGCCGATGCCTGGTCGAGGATGCTGATGACTCCGGTGTCGTGGTCGACGACCATGCGACCTTTGGAAAGAAGGTCGGTGACGGAGCCGTAGTTGTAAATGCCCAGCAGGTTCACCTTGAAGGTATATTTTTGCTCGCGCAAGGACGAGAGCACCGTGCGCAAACGGGTGATGCCGGGAAAATCCTGAAACTCGATGCGGCTTAGGTCGCCGAGGAGAGCTTCGTCAACAGCCTTGGCAGCGTCGGAGCCGGGCTTCACCTGGTTGAGATCGATCTGGTAACTGAAGGCGGCGGCGTCTTCGGAGGCCAGGTTCACGTCGGTGGTGAGGGAAAGACACAGGGAGCGGTCGATGCCGGCCTTCACAGCGGCGGCAATGGCAGCGATCTGGTCGTCGGTGAGCCCGGTATTTTTGGCGAAGGTGTCTTTGTCGACGACGGGCTCCTTGGTGATGGCTTGCATGAAAGGCTTGAGCACGTCGAATCCGCCGATGGCCGCGGCTGGCGCGAATTGGGCCTGCGCAGTGACTTGGAACGAAGTGCCTCTTTTTTTCTGGTAGCTGAGTTCGCAGGTCTGCGAGTCGAGCTTCCTAACGCGGATTTGGTATCCGCCGGAAACTCCGGCGGTGACGGCGAGGGACAAGCCTCCACTGCCGGCAGAAAAGCCTTTGAGCGGGCCAATGGCGACGGTCGCCATGGGGAGCGAGAGAAGAGGATAGCTGCCTTTGAAAGAAAACTTAATGGCTCCACTGCCCTCTGCGGTGGCAATGGTGTTTGGCTGCATGGTGCGAATGTCGTCGAGGTCGCCGGGGATGACGAAATTTTGCAGCACCTGCTTCATCGCTGCCCCTACCGGCTGGGTCACGGGAAAGAGAGCGTAATTCGTCAGGGTGACGACGGAGGTGGCATCCACACCAAACTTCAACTGTCCGATGGTGTCGGTGACGCCGGCATCGACGGTGGTTTTGAAGCCAGCTGAGAGGTAGGCCTGTCCGTCGGGAATCGTCAGCGAATCGCCGAAGTCATCTTTGTTGGGATCGAACATGGTGCCGGTCTTGAGAGAAGCGGTTCCCTCAACACCATCCTTGACGGTGAGTGTGGGAGTTGCGCCGCCTAGCCGGAACTTGTCCGTAAACGAAAGACCGCTGGGTATGAACTGGGCCAGACCGCCGCTGGTCGGCTGCTTTTCTTTCAGTTGAATGCTGATCGGCGTGGTGCTGGCCACGTATCGATTAAAGGCCGAGCCGGTGGCAGCGCCAAAGGTGATGGAGAGGCTCGCGTTGTCACTTAGTTTTATGTCGGGCATGTGTTTACCTCAGAAGCCACTGGCTTCGTATTCACTCAACAGAATGCTGCCATGGAGGCGCTGACTCACGGAGGGAGGAAATGTACGTTTTAATTGACTGAGTGTCAAGGGGAGTAGGGTGACGGAGACAGTCGGTAGTGGTCAGTTGCCAGTTGGGAGAAGAAGCAGGTCCTTCGACTCGGCCGCGTCCTCGCTCGGGATGACCAACAGCGGCCGGTGGTTAGTGGCCAGTGGCTAGTGGCTAGTGGCTAGTAAAAGTCAAAACCCCCACTCAAGCTCGCTTGAACGGGGCACCCAAATTCATTACTTGACACCTACATCTATGTAAGACGCCGAGATCACAGCGCGAGGTTTTCGCGGAGGATGCCTATGTCTTTGTCGCCGCGGCCAGAGATGTTGATGATCACCACGTCTGACGGGCTCATCTTGGGTGCGCGCTTGATGCACTCTGCTACGGCGTGGGCGGACTCGAGGGCGCAGATGATGCCTTCGAGATGGGCGAGCTGGCGGAGGGCGTCGAGGGCTTCGCGGTCGTCGGCGGAGACGTATTCGGCGCGGCCTTGATCGTGCAGCCAGGCGTGCTCGGGTCCGATGGCCGGGTAGTCGAGTCCGGCGGAGACGGAGTGGGTGAGGGCGACCTGTCCGGCGGAGTCTTGTAACAAATAAGAATAGGTTCCCTGCAAGACGCCGGGGCTGCCTCCGCCTTCGGAGTTGAAGCGGGCGGCGTGCTCGCCGAGGGAGTGGCCGCGGCCTCCGGCTTCGACTCCGATGAGCTGGACGCCGGGGTCGTTGAGGAAGGCGTGGAAGATGCCGATGGCGTTGGAGCCTCCGCCGACGCAGGCGATGATGGCGGTGGGAAGCTTGGCTTCCGCTTTCAGAATCTGCTTGCGCGCTTCTTCGCCGATGACGCGGTGGAAGTCGCGCACCATGGTGGGATAGGGATGCGCGCCGAGGACGCTGCCGAGCAGGTAGTGGGTGGTGCGGACGTTGGTGACCCAGTCGCGCATGGCCTCGTTGATGGCGTCTTTGAGGGTGCGCGAGCCGGAGTCGACGCTGCGGACTTCGGCGCCGAGCAGACGCATGCGGAAGACGTTGAGTTCCTGGCGGCGCATGTCTTCGGCGCCCATGTAGACGACGCACTCGAGGCCGAAGAGAGCGCAGACGGTGGCGGTGGCGACGCCGTGCTGGCCGGCTCCGGTTTCGGCGATGATGCGGTGCTTGCCCATGCGGCGGGCGAGAAGCGCCTGGCCGATGCAGTTGTTGATCTTGTGGGCTCCGGTGTGGAGGAGGTCTTCGCGCTTGAGGTAGATGCGGGCGCCTTTTAGGTGCTCGGTGAGACGCTGGGCGAAGGAGAGAGGCGTGGGGCGTCCGGCGTAAGTGTGCAGGAGGTGGAGGAATTCGGCGTGGAACGATTTGTCTTTGCGCGCGGCGGCGTAGGCGGCTTCGAGTTCCTGCAAGGCGGCCATGAGGGTTTCGGGGACGTAGCGTCCACCGTAAGGGCCGAAGCGGCCGGGGGTCTTCTTGGGTTTCGGGGGCGTGGATATCGAAGTCATGTTGGCTCGTTAATGATTCAGTGCCAGTGTATTGATGATATAGGGGTCCTTCGACTCCGGCGACAAAAGAAGTCGCCTCCGCTCAGGATGACACCGGAGTATGGGGCCCAGTTGAGGCTGTAAAGCGCGCGGCGGTGATGAAGGCGCGGAGTTTGGCGGGGTCTTTTTTGCCGGGGGAGAGTTCGACTCCGGAGACGACGTCGACGCCGCAGGGATCGAAGAGGCGGATGGCGTCGGCGACGTTCGTCGAGTTGAGGCCTCCGGCGATGATGACGGGGACTGTCTGCTTGATGCGCTCGATGATGGGGAGGACGGCGTTCCAGTCGAAGGGGATGGCGGTACCGCCGCGAGCGGTGGGGGAGCCAGAGTCGAGGAGGATGCCGTCGATGGAATCGCGTGCGGCGAGGTAAGCGTCGAGTTTCGAAGGGTCGGCGACGAGTTCGCGGGCCTGGAGCGTCTTGATGATTTTGCGGAGGCCGAGCGCGCGACGGTACTCGGGGAGCTGGTTGGGTGGCTCGTCGCCGTGCAGTTGGAGGCCGCTCAGGCCGATGTCGTTGGCAAGCTTCGCCAGCGCTTCGGGCGTCTCATTGACCACTACCCCGATCTTCTCCACCGACGGCGGCAGGGCCGCGATGATTTCCGCCGCTGTCTCGGGGGTGATCTGGCGCGGGCTCGCGGTCAGGATAAAGCCGAGCGCGTTGGCGCCGGCATCGAGGCTGGCGAGCGCGTCGTCCAGGTTGGTGGTGGCGCAGATTTTGATCCACACAACAGACGCGCCGTGCGATCGTGAGTTCATGCGGTGGCCGCCGATTTTGACAGCAGTGCGCGCAAGGCGCCGCCGGGATTTTCGGCGCGCATGAGGGATTCGCCGATGAGGAAGGCGTCGAAGCCGGCGTCGCGGAGGCGCGCGATGTCGGTGGCGGATTCGATGCCGCTCTCGGCGACCTTGAGCACTCCGGCCGGGACACGCGCGGCCAATTGCAGTGACGTGTTGAGATCCACCTGAAAGGTGTGGAGATTGCGATTGTTGACGCCGATGGTGTCGCAACCGGCTTCTAATGCGCGGTCGAGTTCGGCGGCGGCGTGGACTTCGCAGAGGACGTCGAGTTGAAGCTCGCGGGCGCGGCGGTGGAGTATGACCAATTCGTCCTGCGTTAGGGCGGCGACGATCAGCAAGACGGCGTCGGCGCGGTGGGCGCGGGCCTCGAGCAACTGGAAATCGTCGACAATGAAGTCCTTGCGTAGGCATGGGATCGTCGTGGCCTCCGAGGCCAGTTCCAGATTTTTGAGCGATCCCCGAAAGAATTGCTCGTCGGTCAGCACCGAAAGCGCTGCAGCGCCGGCTTGCTCAAGGTCTGCAGCGAGTTCAGATACGTCGAAGTCGGGGCGGATGAGTCCCTTGGAGGGCGAGGCTTTTTTTAACTCGGCGATGATCGCCGCGCCGGAGCGGGAAGCTCGCTGGAGGTTAGCGCGGAAGCCTCTCGGAGTGTGACGCGCCGCGGCGGCCGATAGCTCGCGGCGGTCTGCAGCGAGCTTTGCGGCGGACACCCGTTCGCGGGTTGAGGCGAGAATTTCTTCCAGCTTGGTCGGCATGGGAGTAGCAAAAGTATAGCGGGTCTGGAAGACGAGGGCCCACCCCGCGTGCGTCACGGATGAATGTGGCGATTCCGAGCTCAGGCTCGCTGGAGGACGAAGCAGATCGCTGAGGTGCTAAACTCTACGGCCTAGAAGCGGAGGGTGCACTTGCGTCCAACCGGAGTCGTGCTGATCGCGGTTTACCATTTTCTGGCTGCGCTGATGCTGGCGCTGGTCGGGATTTCGCTGTTTGCCGGGGGAACGATCTTTAGCGCAATGATGGGCGGGGCCAACAGCGGAGTGTTCGCCGGACTTGGCCTGTTGGTTGGAGTGGCGGGAGGGATATTCTTCCTGGTTTTCGCGCTGGTATATGCGGCGGCGGCGTGGGGGATCTGGACGATGCGGGAGTGGCGACGCATTCTTTCGATCGTGATGGCGGTGATCTCGCTTTTCTTCTCGCTTCCCGGTCTGTTTCTGATGGCGATGTCGATGAACTTGTTTCTGGGCGGATATCGCGTGCTGCGCCTCGGGATCAGCGTGCTGATTATCTGGTACCTCATGCAACCGCAGGTTAAGGCGGCATTTCGCAGCAGCTAACCGATGCAATTCCATAGCGCTGCAGTCAATGACGCTGGGAGAATGATCGTTGGGGTCACTCCCCTGATTCCGCCCGCTTTCGCTGATTATTCCCCTCTTTCGGCGGCCTATAATTAAGATGCTCTGACGATCGATCCGCCGGACTGCAGCCAGCCCCCGTGGCACGTGGGCGTGGTGTATCCGGAAGCTCGTGTCGCGATGACCAGCCGGTTACGCAAATCAGGCGAACACATCGGACGCTCCACCGCGGCGGACCTCCTTTCCTCAGAACTAGAAAAGCGGATTGAAACGAACATCTGCCGTCCCTCCGGGACTTCGGATCTTTCTCTGCCCCGACCCAGCGCTAAAGCACTGGGCTGTGATCTGCCGTCCCTCCGGGACTACATATTCGGTCGTTTGTTTCTCCATCGCAACCAGGAACGAATCTCCAATCAAACTCTGGGAGCCAAACCCCTTGGACTGGCTCAGTTCACGGGCACTAGGATCGTTTGCACACTTCTGGTTTGCCTGGTGGCTGGCGGAGGAGCATTCGCAGCGTTGAGTGGGTCTCCGACGGTGCGGAAACAGCAGGCACGGACGCAGTTCGAGACTGCTGAGCGGATGCGGGAAGCGCTCAACGGCCGCCCCGAGAGCGAGCGCACGCGCCGCGATTATCAGAAAGTGGCGGAGGCGTATCGCAGGGTCTATTACGTGTCTCCGGCATCTTCAAAGGCCGATACAAGCGTGGTAGCGGTGGCGGAGATCCTGGCCGAGATGGGGCGGCAGTTCTCTCTGGACGATAAGGACCTGCACGCGGCCATCGGACAGTACGAGTTCCTGCGGCGCGAGTATCCCGGCAGCAAGTACCGGGTTGAAGCGCTCTTTACCATTGGCCAGATCTATAAAGAGGACCTGGGCAACGAGGCCAAGGCGCGGGCGACGTTCGAAGAGTTCCTGAAACATTACCCGCGCAACCAGTTGGTCCCAAAGGCGCAGGAGGCGCTGGCGGAGCTCAACCAGCCAAAGGCCAAGAAGACGTCCCAGATGGCGACGCGCACCGATGCTGAACCCGCGGCAGCCGAGGCGCAGCCGGTGGCAGCGAAGAGGACATCGTTGCCCAGAGTGACCGGCATTCGCCATTGGTCGACGACCGACTACACGCGGGTCGCCATCGATCTGGACGCAGAGGTGAAATACCAGGCCGGGCGTGTGCCGGACCCGGACCGCATATTTTTCGATCTGCCGGACACGCGGCTAGCCTCGACCCTGGTGGGCAAGAGCTTCGATGTGCAGGATGGCTTCCTGAAAAAGATCCGCGTGGCGCAGTATCAGTTGGGGTCAACTCGCGTGGTGCTCGAAGTCGATGACGTGGCGGAGTATTCGGCATTTCTGCTACCCAATCCATACCGGCTGATCATCGACATCCATGGACGCGAGCCACATGCGCAGTCGCAAGTGGCGGGCAACCCGCCGTCGGGAGTTGCGGCTGATGAATATGTGGCAAAAGCTGCACCGGTTGCGCCCTCCAACGCCACGAGTTTGGGCAGTATGACGAAGAGCGGCAAGAGCCAGACTGGGGTGACAACCGCCGCGACGCCATCGAGTTCTGCTGCTACGACAGGGCATGAGGCGTCGACGCCAACCACTTCCGCTAAGGCGTCGCCTCCGGCGGGTAACGCGGCGGGCGATCGAGCCACGGCATCCTCGGACGCCCCAACGAGTGCGCCCGCGAGTTCTTTGAGGCCGGCTACAGCGAAAGCATCGACGACTATTGCGAGCAAGGTGCCCAACGCAGCTGCCCCTGCTCCGTC
>Ga0070766_10000068_pt1 | contig 38333 bp, 33 predicted proteins | sample HubBroMetageWFT6_FD_69782 | JGI IMG/M metagenome (GOLD analysis project Ga0070766, IMG submission 69782) | Warmed and freeze-thawed soil microbial communities from the Hubbard Brook experimental Forest, New Hampshire - Hubbard Brook CCASE Soil... | ecosystem: Environmental > Terrestrial > Soil...
GCTGAGGGGACAGGCCCGCTGAAGCCACAGCAACCTGGTGCAACTGCCAAGGTGCTAATTCCTGCCCAAGTGGGGAGAGATAAGATCCTCGACTGACCGGGACCCCGGTCGATTGAAGATTCAACTCCCAAAGTGAAGTTAAACCACAGTCGGCATCCGTTCATGCGGACTTGCTGACATCAGTCGCAGCGCATAGAGCGCTTGCGCAGGCCGTGCCGCATTTTTATTTTGTTGCGGAATTGTTTGCCAAGCTCCCATGCGCGGAAGCGATTTTATTTCGGCCGATTTTCTGACGGTCTTTTTGGCGACATATTTTGCAGAAGGAGAGTTTGCATGGCTGGCAGTTCAGGTTGGAGAGAGCGAATCGTGGTGATCAAGCTGGGTGGCTCGATTCTCGTGCGCCCCACAGCGTATAAGCGGGCCGCTGGTTTTGTGCGCAACCGGCTTCGCACGCATCCGGGCGAGAAACTCGTGATCGTGGTTTCGGCGCAAGAAGGCGCCACAGACAAGCTCGAGCGCGCGGCGAAGAAAATTGTGCGCGAGCCACACGCGGCGGCGCTGGATCTTTTGTGGTCCACCGGCGAAATTCGGTCGGTTGCCATTCTCGCGCTGGAATTGCAAGCGCTGGGTGTGCAGACCGCTCCGCTGAATATTCATCAGGCTGGCCTGAGTGTTTTAGAAAACGGAAGCGATAACCTTCAGTACGGTAAGACCGCGCAGTGTAATCCTGAAAAGCTGTTGGACGTTCTGGAGAAGTACCCCGTCGCCATCGTTCCGGGCTTTTTTGCGAAGGATTCAGAACAGGCAATCGCTTCGCTCGGGCGCGGCGGGTCTGATTTAACCGCCGTATTGCTCGCGCAAGGACTGCAAGCTTGCCGCTGTGAATTGATCAAAGACGTTCCGGGTTATTTCACGAGCGATCCGCACCAGGACATGGATGCGCGACCTATTTCGCGGCTAACGTTCGAGCAAGCCCTGGAGTTTGCAAATAGGGGTTGCGATCTGGTGCAACGCAAAGCAATTGAGGCGGCCAAGAGTTGCGGACTACCGCTGGTAATCCGGAGCTTGAATGAGGACGAGCCGATGAGCCGGATCGTTGATATCGAAATTGCAGACAGTGTGACAAGGGAGATTCCGTCGGCGGTGGAAGCGTTTTAACCATTTACCGTCAGGCGAACGCACTCGGGGACCACTATTTTGAGAAAACTGAAAATGCGGTTAAAAAGGAGCATGAAATGGAATTTGCAACTAAGACGATTCACGCAGGACAACCTTCTGAACCAGAAACCGGCTCGCTGATCGCGCCGATTTTTCAAACTTCCACTTACGAACAGGATTTGCCGGGGCACGACAAGGGGTTCAACTACTCGCGGACGAACAATCCCACGCGTCAGCGGCTCGAAACGGTATTGGCTGAACTGGAAGGCGTCGCGCATGCGGCGCTGTTCGCTTCGGGCCTGGCAGCGGAAAATGCCGTGCTGCAAGCTTACTTGAAACCCGGCGACGAGATCATCATTTCGCTCGATGTTTACGGAGGGACTTACCGAATCCTGAACAAAGTTTTCCAGCCGCTGGGAGTTACTGTAACGCAGCTCGACGCTTCGGATCTGGCCGCCCTTGAAAAGGCTGTTAGCGGGCGCACGCGAATGGTTTGGATCGAAACGCCAACGAATCCGCGGCTGCTGGTTTATGACGTTGCTGCGATCTGCCAAATTGCGCACGCGCGAGGCGCACTGGTGGTGGTGGATAACACGTTTGCGACGCCTTATTTTCAGCAGCCTTTCGAACTGGGCGCCGACATCGTGGTACACAGTGTGACGAAATACCTTGGCGGGCACTCGGACACAATTCAAGGCGCCGCGCTGGCTAAGGATCCCGCGATTTTCGAGCCGATCAAGTTTTTACAGAATGCAACCGGGGCGGTTCCCTCCCCTTTCGACTGTTGGTTGACGTTGCGTGGACTAAAGACGCTCGAACTTAGAATGCAGCGCCACGAATCAAATGCAATCGCGATTGCGGATGCGCTGAAGGGACATCCCTTGGTCCAGCGCGTTTATTTTCCGGGACTCGCCGAGCACCCAGGGCACGAGATCGCCAAAAAACAGATGAGCGGATTTGGCGGAATGGTTTCATTCGAGCTCGACGGGACGGTGGAAGAAGTGGTGTCGTTCGTTTCCACACGAAAATATTTCACATTGGGTGAGAGTCTGGGCGGCGTGAAGTCTTTGTTGTGCCATCCCGCCACCATGACGCACGCGTCGATCCCTGCGGAGGCGCGCGCGGAGCTGGGGCTTTTGGATACGCTGGTTCGTCTTTCCCCCGGCTGCGAGAACGCGAAGGATCTGGTGGCTGATCTGCTACAAGGCCTGCAACAGTTGAGTGAAGAGCGGGCATCGGGAAAGGCAGAAGCTGTCGGCGCGGACTAATGGTTGAGACGGAGTGAATAGGCAGAGGCCAGGAAAACTCGTCGCTCGTGGATAAGTTTCTGCAGCATGGTCTTGCCTTCTCCGTCGCGCAGGACGCCTTTGCGCGGGAGCGCGATGATTAGTTCGTTTAACACATAGGATGTCTCGTTGCCGTTGGCATATGAGGATTGTGTGGGCAGCCCTTCGCCCGCCGCTTCATCATCGCACGCCAAAGTTGCGCTTAATTCGCCAAGCCATTTTTCAAGCAGAGGGATCTGGTCGGAATCTAGCGCAGTAAATCGAACGCCCATCCCCATCCCTCCAGAAGAAAAGGCGACCCGGCCATGCGCCAGCAACGGCGTTTTATTCTTCATGATGCGCATTTTCAGGTTAGCGCCCAGCGGGAACGGGCTCATCATTTCCACGAAACAACCCATGCGGCTCAGGTCGCTGACGCGCGCGTTCATTTTAGTGCGTGATTGCGCTTCGACTACTTCCGCTTCGGCGCTTAACGGACAGCGCGGGAAAGTACGGCGCTCATCAGCTTTCGCGGCAGAACCGGCTGACTTCTTTTCTGAACGATTCGATCCATTGGGCCTGGGCACACTCTTTCATCGTGGACTTAGATTTTGACGAAAGGTTTGACAGGAAGGGGGGAGCCAAACCGGCTTAAATCGACAACTTGAGGTGCCTGACTTGCAACGATGCCGGTCTTGATCCAGGGCTCGGGGCGACCCTGCAATCGGCAAGCGTTAATACACTTGACGACAAGATCATTCATCCCGTTTTGGGCTTTATGTGGTAGGATTCTGGCCAGGCGTGCACGGGACATCCCCGCCCCGGCTCGAGAAACGGATTAAGCTCATTAGCCCACACATTTTAGAACCTTATTCGGTAGAGCTCCTGTGGCCGAATCTTCAGGAGGAGTTATGAATCGTTTTCGTTCGATGGCTACGCTTGCGCTATTTTCTATTGCGCTGGGAGCTTTGTCGGGCTGCGTTAGCAGCGGCACGAGTTCTGGCGGCAGTCCGAAGATTACGACCACCACGATTCCGTCCACAGCTACGGTTGGTTTGGCCTACGCCGGTGCGACGATTAGCACATCGGGCGGAACTCCTCCACTATCGTATTCTGTTTCTAGCGGACAGTTGCCATCGGGCATAGTCTTGTCGAAGACAGGCGCGATTTCGGGCACCGCAAGAGCGGCTGGGACATTCATGTTTGTAGTGCAGGTGCAGGACTCGCACAACCCGCCACAAACCGCCGTTTCGCCTCAATTTACCATTACGGTTACAAACCCCGCACCGCCAACGGTGCAATGTCCCAGCGCGCTCCCGGGTATGTTTGCCCTGGGGTCCACGGTCAACTTGACGTTCACGGCGACGGGGACTAGCCCGTTCGTATGGTCCGAAACAGGCGCACCGGCAAGTTTAATGATGGTCCAATCAACGGGAATTCTGACCGGCGAAGCTACGCAACCAGGCGCTAGCCAGCCGTTTACGGTTACCGTCAGGGACGTTGCTGGGCAAACTGCGAGCGCAAACTGTACGATCACGATTTTGCCCGCTGCTCAGAAATTGATGATCAGTTCCACCGGAACGCCGGCTAATGGTGTCGTCGGAACTCCATATACTAGCTACACGCTTACCGCGAGTGGCGGGTTACCACCATACTTTTGGCAATTTTCCGGAAACCCTCCGCCGGGATTATCGGTGACTAACGGGTCGGCGACCACTGGGGTAATCAGTGGAACTCCGACAATGACTAACGACGCCCCGTATGTCTTCCAAGTCGAAGTCGGAGATTCTCAGCAGAATCCAGAAGGTACTGCTTTCAGCCCGACGTTTACCCTAAGTATAACGTCCAACATTGTCGTTACTATTTCGAACCCCTTCACGGCCATTGATGCTGCCGCGACGCCTGTCACAGTGAATGCTACCGTGACAAATGACTCCACCCCAAGCAATGGTGTCAATTGGACGCTTCAATCTGGATCTCCTTTGACGGACTGTTCGGGGACGAGCGTGGGTAAGTGCGGGATTATTTCCGCTGTTACGTCTACCAGCGCGACTTATACGCCACCCGCAAAACAACCGACCGGTGCAAATGACACGCCGACGATCACAGCAGCGGCAGCGGATGATCCGAGCAAGTCCGCGAACTTCATGTTTACTATCAATGCTCCTGGTGCGGCGGCATGCGCAACCGGGCGCGAGTCTGCGATGAATGGATCGTTTGCGTATTTGATGAAGGGGTTTGATGCGAATGGTGTGGTGGCCATTGCGGGAAGCTTCCATGCGGACGGGACCGGAAAAATTACCGGCGGAGTGGAAGACGTCAACCGCGCGGGGACGGGACCGCAGACGAATCTCGCGATCGATCCTAGCAGCAGTTCGTACACGTTGGGTGCGGACGGTCGCGGATGCATGACCGTTGCGACGGCGGCGGGACAGCAGACTTTCCGCTACTCGATGGCCGCATTCAGCAATGGCGCACCCACGAAAGGAAACATCATCGAGTTCGACGACAAGACTGGCGAGGGAACGCGCGGGTCGGGAATACTCCGCGCTCAGGATGCGTCTTCGTTCTCGAACGAGAAGTTTGCCAGCGGCTACGCTTTCGGCCTCTCCGGATTTGGGGCTGCGGGAGAACACGTTGCGTTGGCCGGTATGTTGACGTCAGACGGCAAAGGAAACATCGTTGGCGGCAACTTCGATCGCAACGATGCAGGCACCTTGACCGCGAACAGTTCGAAACTCGTTGGGACTTACAGCATTCCGGCCGGATCGACTACTGGGCGCGGCGCGTTCAACGCTACGCTCAACGGCGCTCCGCTTACCTTTGCGGCGTATATGGTGAATAGCGGCGAAGTGATTCTCGCGGGAGTGGACCAGGTTAGCGCGACGAATCAAATCACTAGCGGAGAAGCGCTCGCGTCAGCGGGGCCGTTTAACAATGGAACGCTGGCGGGAAGCCACATCCTGCGCGAAACCGCTATGAGCCGGTCGGGCAGCAACCCGGGAACGCGAGCAATGATTGGAGTGCTCACGTTTGACGGAAAGAATGCCGGCGGCGTGACTGGAACTTTGTTCAACGACGAAGCTGGCTTGATCAGCACGACGAACATCCTGCATGGTGCGGCTACCTACTCGGTTGATGGCGGCACCGGCCGCATCACGTTTACCGGGATGGGCACCGATTCGCCAGTGGGCTATATCGTACACGGGACTAGTGGAGTGACGGCGTTCCTAGTAGGCACCGATAGTGGTGCGGCCGACGGCGCGCTGGAATTCCAGTCCGCGGCGAACGCGAAGTTAAAGACTTCGACGTTCTCCGGAGCCTACTACTCGTTCGGAACGGACGAGAACGTGGACTACTCGACCACCAACGAATCGCACTCGGGCAGCTTTGCGAAATCGACCGACGCGTCCGTTAGTGGCGCGAGCGACCAGAGCCAGCCGCATGCAAATGGCTTGGTTGCGAACCAGCCCTTCTCGAGCGCTTTCGTTTTCAATTCCGAAGGAATTGAAACTAGTGGCAAGATCCCGGCCGTTACGAATGGGACGCGCATTTTCTTCATCGACGAGGAAAATGAGAGTACTCATCCGCGAGTAACGATTGCGGAAAAACAATAGCACCTACAACCTGATTGATTTGGCGAAGGGGGCTTTTTCGAAAGTCCCCTTTTGTATTTGGACAATAGTGTTCTACCGCTCGCCGTGCCTGCTGGCGAATGTCGCGCTTCGGAATTGGCGTTCTTGCACAGAATGGGCATCAGCGGATTTCGATGGTTTGAAGGTATCGGCAATTATGCGGAAGTTCGAAGGACCGCGTTGCTGGGCGCGGATTCCGCTAGGATCAGTCCGGACTCGCCGATTGTTCTCAACCTGAAAGTTCTCTATTCGTATCCCGGCGTGCCGGTTGCGGATCAAGGAAATCGCGGGCGTGGCGAGATGCTAACTACACCCTTTCGGGGGTACGAGCGGCAAATCCGCCAATAATTTACCGACATGTTTGCGCGCGCCGGATTCGATGCGCGCCGGGACATCGCTGGAATTATTCTGAACCGCTGGGGCCACGCGTATCTGAATCCGCAGCCTGGCTTCTTTTTCGGTAAAGATGGGAAGGCCGCGCCCGGCGACATTTTGCGAAAAGAAACCTTCGGTGAAATAGCATTCGCGAACACCGACCTCGCCGGAATTATGGATCATCGAGGTTCAATCCTGGAGGCCAAGCGAGCGGTGGCGTAATTACTCAGTCGTGCAGGACAACGCTTAGAAGCGAAGTATTGATTTGAAGCCCGCCATTGTATTTGACGAAACCCATCTTCCTGAATTTGTTCATGAAGAAATTCACGCGCGAACGAGTAGTGCCCACCATTTCCGCAAGCATCTCCTGCGAAACTTTAGGAAGCACCCTTTGGGGCTTATCTTCTTTGCCGTAGCGAGCGAGCAGCAACAACGTACGAGCGAGGCGCTTTTCGCTGGAATTGAAAAGCTGGTCCACCAAATCTTCCTCGATGCGGATGTTTCTGGAAAGCATGTAGGAGATAAAGCGATCGGAAAACTCATGTTCCACGTGCAAGACGCGGACCATTTCTTTTTTCTCAATCACCAGTACAGTCGTCGCGCTGATCGCGGTTGCCGAGCCTATGCGAAGCGGCTGTCCGGCTAAGCAGCCTTCCCCAAAGAAATCCCCAGGGCCTAAAACCGCAACGACCGCTTCTTTGCCGGTTTCATTTACTACCGATAGTCTTACCGCCCCTTTTTGAATATAGAGGACGTTTTTGGCAGAATCGCCCTGCGAAAAGATCGCTTGTTTTTTCCTAAACTCCGTAACCCTACGCGCTACGCCTGCCGAATCAAGGAAATCCTGGGCGTTGAAGGCGGGCTTGGGATTGGCTTTCGGACGTTTGGAGGCCTTCTTTGACAAGGCGGTCACTTTTCTCCAGCCAGTATCGTAGCATGCGCCCGCAAATCCACAAGTAGGATGGAAATGTGTGCACAATTGAACAGATACCCCTCGCAGCAGCTTCTACGATGTAAGCCTACGGATGAAACAGCCGGCAAGCTTAAGACAGGCCCGGATGTGTCTCATTGTTCTCGTTCGGAGCAGGTGACAAACCGCGCATGGCGAAAAGGCCATGTGCATGAATTCTCGGTAATGGAGGCAACATTCATGAAAGTACTCGGAGTCATTAGCACAACCGCCATGTTCTTGCTGCTGGGAGCCACAATTCCAGCTTTCGCGCAGGAGGAGCACCACGAAGAAGCTGCGAAGCCCGCAGAGCACCAGGAAGCGGCAAAGCCAGCTAAACAGGAAGCGGCGAAACCGGCAAAGCAGGAGCAAGCAAAACCTGCAAAGCAGCAAGAGGCACAGCCCAAGCCAGCAAAACAGCAAGAGCAGGCCAAGTCCGAAAAGCAACAACCAGCGGCCAAACCAGCAAAACAAGAGAACCAAGCCAAGCCAGCGAAGCAAGAGCAGGCTAACTCCGAGAAACAACAGCCAACAGCTAAATCAGTAAAGCAAGAAAACCAGGCTAAGCCGGCGAAGCAAGAGCAGGCTAAGTCTGAAAATCAGCAGGAACGCGGCAATAACGGCGGTCAGCATGGTCAACCTCAGCGAAGCGCCGAAGCGCAGCAGAGGCAACGTTCGGCGCCGGCATTGCGGCTCAGCGCCAGAGGCAGCGGTCGCATACCTGATGATCGATTCCGCACCAATTTTGGCGCAGAACACGTATTCGTAATCAACGAACCGGTGATGGTCGGCGGGTTTTCGCGCTTCCAATACGGCGGCTTTTGGTTTGGATTCGAAAATCCATGGCCCGAAGGCTGGTATTACACCGATAACGTTTACGTCGACTACATCGATGGCGAATATTATCTGTGCAACCCGTACTATCCCGGCGTGCACGTTGGAATTAGCGTCGTAATCTAAGCCTTATTTCAAACTAGTTGGGGGCGACAGACCCGCAAATGGGTCGAGTCGCCCCGGCAGTGCAGCGATACAACGGCGGATTGCTTTCAAATATTGGTTGAAGCTCTAAACCTGGGCATGAGCGGCAGTGCGAGGTGAAAAAATGGACGAGTCCAAACGCCTAGCGGTTCAGTTCCTGGAAAAGGAAATTAAGACCTACATAGCGTTGGCTTTGTATTTGTCAAAAGAAGGTATCAAGGAACACGTGCAGCTGGGGGATAAAGAAGTCGTGATAGGCCCGACGTACTACAAAGAAAGAATGCGAGAAGCCAGAAAGCTAGTAAATGAACTCAGGAAGCCGGGATAACGAATTTTCGTTCGCGCAGAATGGATGGGCAAACTAAGATCGCAACGAAGGCTGCCCATCAGCGCGCCGCGTAGTATCCTTCCCTGGTTTGGACTGCCAAGTCCTTCTGTTTCGTGACTAGATGGATCTTGTGGTATCCGCGAGTAGCATCCGGCTTGTCCGGTGTGTAGCCTAGCGCGTATTGGTTGCGCAGTTCCTCGTCAATTTCGGTGTAAATTTGATCAATGGGCTCTTTCTTTGAAACCTCGAAGAAGCGGCCGCCAGTTTCCCTGGAGATCTGTTCGAGAATTTTCTTACCGTCGGGACGCGATTCTTCGGGGTATCGATGGTGGCCGCCGCCCCCTCCGCCCATTCCGCCCGTGTGGCCACCGCCGTAGCCTCCGTGGTTTCCGTACCCTTCTTTATCGGCGAATAGAATGGAATAAACGAGAGTGTCTGCACGCTCCGCCGATTCTATGCAATCTCGCAAGCTCTCTTTGCTGCCGCGATCAACTCCGTCTGTAAGAACGATGAGAGCCTTGCGGCCTTGCTCCTTTTTCGTAATTTCATTCGACGCAAGATATATAGCGTCGTAAAGCAACGTGCCACCTCCGCCATGCCCGTGTGAGCCATGGCCGCCGCCTCCGTCCCCTCCCGAACTACTGTCTGAGGAATTCGAAAACTCCGGAGCGCCGATTTGGTCGAGAGCCGCTTCTAACTTCGGGCGAGAAGAAGTTAGGTCCTGGAGAAGCTCTACTTCGTAGTCAAAATGAATGATGAAGGCTTTGTCTTTGTCCACGCGCAACACGTGATCCAGAAACGCGTGACTGGCGTCACGCTCCTGATCGAGCAGACGCCGTTGGCTCATGCTGGTGTCAACGAGGAGACCGAGTGTGAGCGGGAGATCCGAGTCTCGTGCGAAATAAGTGATGGTTTGCGGATGACCGTCTTGCTCCAACACAAAATCGTCTTTCGTTAAGTGATTCACGATGTGTCCGTGTTTGTCACGGACGGTGGCCAGCAAGCTGACCATTTTTACGTCGACGGAGATAGTTGGGCCTTGTTGGCTTCGGAGAGGAAGATCGATTAGCAGTAGCGAAACTATTAGGATTGGGAGCCAAACCCTCGCCGAGCTGCGCTTCTTACCTGGTTGACTAATCATGTGTTTTTCTAAAATGGCAATAATATTGAAAAGTTTCCGGCTGGACGGACTTCTCCCCACGTAGCTGCCACTTGCTTTATTCATCTCCGAAGGTTACAAAGTTCCATTCTTTTTGACGGTGCGTTAGCGCGCGTAGCAGACGCGCGAAATCCATTGACTACTAGCCAAGGAAAATGCCACTAAACCCGAAAAAGCTGCTGTTATTTATACTAATCAGCGGCTTGGCTGCAACTGGGGCGATGTGTCTGCATTCGTTTTGTTTCACTGGCTCATCCGCAGCAGGCCGAGAGCTTCATGGCGCGGATAACCAAGCTGAGATGTTGCGAGCTTTCGCTGCGCTCGACCCGATCGATACGCATGTTCACGCGTTCAAGAGCGATCCTGAAATTACTGATTTGATGGCTTACCTGCAATTGCACATCCTCGATATTTGCGTGGCCGATACGCACGGCATTTATGCTCCGTTAGATGTGGAAACAGCGCGAGCAAAGGCATTCGTGCGGGCTAGCCGGAACCACGCACGATTGTGCGTTACTTTTGATCCGTTCTCTTTCCCCGAAAAAGATTTCGCGCAGAAGACAGTCGAACGACTTCGGCAAGAATTTGCGGAAGGCGCGGTCGCGGTGAAAATTTGGAAGAACATCGGTATGCAGCTGAAAACGCAGAACGGGCGTTACGTGATGCCTGACGATCCGGCATTTGAGCCGATCTATCGAGCAATCGCGAAAGCTAACAAAACGCTTGTCGCCCACGTTGCCGAGCCTTCTTCATGCTGGCAACCGCCAAATCCGGATAGTCCGGATTATGACTACTACAAAGAAAATCCGCAGTGGTATATGTTTTTGCATCCAGACCACCCGCGCAAGGAAGTGATCCTGGCGGCGCGCGATCACCTGCTGGCCGAAAATCCGAAACTTCGCGTGATCGGAGCGCATCTGGGAAGCATGGAAACGGATGTGGATGAAATTGCGAAGCGCTTTGACCGTTATCCGAATTTTGCCGTTGATACCGCAGCGCGAATGGAATACCTGATGATACAGCCGCGAGAAAAAGTGCGGAATTTTCTGATCAAATACCACACGCGAGTGCTCTACGGTACCGACCTGGAATTCCTAAACGATGAATCCGCGGCGGACGCTCTGAAGGATTGGCGAGAGACCTATGCAAGAGATTGGAAGTTTCTCGCCACGAATGATACTTGGCAGTATCACGGCCGCCAAATCCAAGGTCTGGCCTTGCCCCAGCCGGTACTTCGCGAAATATTTCACGAGAATGCCATCCAGTGGATTCCTGGCATAGAATCTTCGAAGTAAGCTGAGAAGTTTTTGAAAGCGGAACATAGCGGCAAACTCACGTACGCAACCCGAGAGGCGTAAATCGACAAATCGATTTTCGATCTACTTGACGGATGATGCAGTCTCGAATTGTTTCAACTACGTGGCGATATCTGCGGAAAAATTGAAACCGTTCTTCTAACACCCCCCTCCCAAGCTATTCCACCGCCAACTCAAACATGCCGTCAGAAGCAGGTATGATTTCCCAGCGCATACGCGCACTGGAACGAGCGGCGCCGCTCAACCTCCACAATCACAACGATCTAATGATGCTGTCCCTTGATCTGTTTGATGTGCGATTTGCTAATTCCGACTAAGCCGGAGATTCTTCTCTCGTTAAGATCTGATTGGCTGGAGGTAACGCCGCTTGCGCATTTACCTCCAGCCAATTCCCTGCCAAGGCTGATTCGCGGGTCGCGTTCAGATTCCGGTTCCCACGTAGCCATCGGTGGCAGTGATGAGGCCTATCTTCGGCATTTCAGTTTTTACCTTCACCGGCTCCAGAGTTGGTTTCTTTGCGCCCTTGGCGAGAAAGACGAGTTCATATTGATGCTTCAGGCAGTTGGTCACATCGTCCAAATACGGAGTAAAGTCCACTGGAGAACCGAAACCGAGATAGTAGGTTTCTCCGCCGGTCTTCTGAGAAATCAGGTCTAGCCCCGCCTGCTGAAATGCGGTCCGAAAACCTCGGCCACGCCCGCCAACGCCTGCTCCGCTCGTGTAAATCGAATAGACGATGAAGCCGCCTCGTTGCGCCTGATTGGCAGCAGCATCAAGGTATGGGTTGTTGTACGGATCGTTCGAAAATCCGCCGCCAAGAGGATCGATTCCGCTGGTGATCATCAAAATTTCGCGGCGATCTTTCGTCTCCGGCCATTTCTTCATCAGGTCAGACAGGGCCAAGTAGGGACTCGTGTATCCGACCGTAGCGCCCAGCGGCAAGCGAAGCGCTTTTTTGGCCAAGTCACGATCCGGCGTCAAAGCCTGGGCCGTAACGACCATGCCGTTTCGCATATAGCCAATGCCGATGGAGGTGCTGGCAGGTTGTTCGTCGATAAATTTCTCGATGGACTTGAACTGCAAGGAGACGCTGTCTCGCAAGGTATCGTCAATCAAAATGAACAGCTGCAGTCCGGCGCGGTCCCCTTGAAATGGCGTCCAGCTGGTGACCATATCCTGCTTATCGCGCTGAAAAACTTTTACGTCGTTGGCGGCCACTACCGGAACCTGGTCGCCGTGCCGCGCTTTTACGGTCACAACCATGTGCACCGGTACTTGATTTGAGGAGTCCGCGTCGTTTGCGGAGGCCGTTGGTCCAAAGATCAGGCCAATCAGCAGAGCAAACATTACTCCCAAGCCTATGGAATATTTTGTGGTGAATTTTTTTGCCATCTTTTCGTTTCGCATTGTCCGATCCCTTCTCTCAGAAACCGAGAATTTCAACTGGCGCGGTGCACGTCTGTGTCGCGCGAGCTTCTTCAGAGCATTTCGCTCCCATAGATAGGACGCACAAATCGGAATCTTGGATGCATTCGCAAATTACTGCAACTACGAGACTTGCAAGAAAGGCCCCGTCGCGTTTAGTTTCTTTAGATTATTCGGTGTAAAGCATCAGCAGGATGCCGAGCACGATGAGCAGCAGCGGCCAGAGTTTTTTGAAGAGTTCGCGCCAGGTCCAGTGAATCTCGGAAAGGCCTCTTGCCAAGGCGATTCCCCCGCCGGCAAGCGCGAAACCTCGGTGCTCCTTTTGAATTCGGTACATTACCGCCATGTGATCAGGGCCATGCATACCGGCCTGGTGGTGATGGAACAGCAGCATGATGGCACCGATCATGCCGGTGATTGGAAACACCCAGGCGGCCCACGCGTTCTGGAGGCGACCGCGCGCCCTTTGAAGTTCTATGACACCTATTGAGAGAAGGATTATGGCGAATACTTTATGTTGCTGGTCTTCGGGGTCGCTCATGGCGATCCAGAAAGGTTTGTGGCCTATGGGCCAGATTTCCGTATCGCTAAAGATCAGCAAGTAAAAGCCTGCGGTTAGAAAACAAGCTGGCCAAACATAGCGGGCCCAGGGCCATCTTGTTGCTAGTTTGTCCTGCGCGAAGAGGAAAGCTCCGGCAAGAATCAGCAGGAAGCCCGCGAGATGATGGTTGAATTCGCTCTCGCGTTTGTCGGCGGCAAGCTTGGCCTTTCGCGCGAGAGTTAGTTCTTCCTGATCGTGCTGCATGTCCATTCCGGGCATGTCTTGCATGTCTTGCTGCGCGGCCGAGACAAATGGACTTCCGGCCCACAACAAGATAAGTGCGAACACCATGGCAGCTGCAATACGACTCGGCGAGAAGTACGCTAGGTTCCGAGGTAGCATGGGCTCCTGTGACCGACGGATGGATTTCTGGGATTGCGCCGCGATTGGCGAGTCGAGGGGCATGATTTTGTCAGTTTTTGGAAAACCCTAAATGCTGTTCTGGCCCCGGTTAGAAAATTCCCGCGCGCTTGTTTTGAGTACGTTACGTCGAATTCTGTTTGTTGGCCGGAACCGGTTAGGAGTGCTACAACCACTTTATAAAAATCCGTGCCAGAACTAGTGGAAGCGAGTCTAACTGCGTTAGTGAAAGCGCTCTTTCCCAAAACGGCAATTCGGCGAGCCTGAGACGTTAGTATCCGGAAAATAAGGGAACGAAAACAGGGCGGTCGCCCTCGAAATCGTTGCGATTTCGCTTCGCGAATTGCGGCGTCTGCAAGCACGGTTGACGCTAGCATTCTTTCGCCGGGAATCACAAGGATCTGTGTGTTGTGGATAGCCCGCCGCTTCCATCAAGCTTTTGTTTGTGCCGCGTTTTCAACACCACTTTCGCGACCACCAATTTGAATTAATCACGATATAAGACAGAATCGCCCATAACAAGGACAGCTTGCTCCTAACGAAGCGCCCAGCAAAGTGTCAAAAGTGACAATCAGGAAGGTTCAAATTGCACTCTCAAATAGCGGGGTCTGTGAATTCTGACAGTTCAAAATATATTGGAGCCGGATGCACGCGAAAATATCTAGGATGCCCGAAGAGCAAGAAATTGCTGAGAGATTTTCCTGGCGATCTTTCAGAAAACCTTGACATTAGGGTTCACTACGACGATAAAGCTGGAATGGAACCATAGCGGCCGCATTACGGAACGAAATCCTGGGGGGATAATGAAGATCGCCGTGCTCGGCGGAGACGGTTATTGTGGATGTAAGGGCGAGCAGACGCGCGGTTTTCTGGATATTCGGGACACCGTGCGCTGTATCGAGATCGCCTGCCAGAATCCAGCTGCTCGCAGAGAGTTCCGCGTATTCAACCAATTCACGGAACAATTTTCGGTTCTAGAAACTGCGCAAGTGGTGAAAGTGGCGGCAAAAAAGCTAGGCGTGACAGTCGAGAGCAATCATTTGCCGGATCCAAGAGTGGAAGCGGAAGAGCATTATTACAACGCGAAACATTCCAAACTTCTCGATCTTGGTTTGGAACCGCATTTCCTTTCTCATTCGCTGATAGATTCGCTTATGAACATTGCGATGAAGTACCGCGACCGCGTAGCTGTATCACTTATACGGCCGCGCGTGAACTGGCGGCATCCTCATAACGATGTTCGCCGTGCACAGACCGTTCCTTTCAGAGCTCCGGCATCCGAAGCGCAGTTTGAAACCGCCAACGTATCGGAACGAAAAAAACAAGCGTGCTCCAACCAGAGCCGAGCAAGGCGGGTCGTGCGTAGTAAGTTTTGATGCCACAGATATCGGACACGCAGAGTCCCTCGTTCAGCCGTGATTCCCTAGCTGGAGCATCCACCACGCTCAGCAAGGGGTTAACTCGTTCCCAAAAGAACGGTTATGTCTATTTGGCCGTCCTGCTCTTTGCCGGTGCAATTTATTTGGGTTGCATCATTTCGCCGCCATCACTCATGGATGACGTGGACGCGGTGAACGGCCAAATAGCTCGGAACATGCTGACTTCCGGTGACTGGGTAACGGCGCGTCTAGACGGTGTTATCGATCTCGAGAAACCCCCTCTGATTTATTGGCTGATTGCCGGTTCCTATAAAATCTTCGGTGTGCACGACTGGTCTGCGCGGATTCCGGTGGCGGTGTTTGCGATTGGGCTGGCCTTGTTGACGTGCGCTTTCGGCATATGGGCATTCGGGAGGAGAGCGGGTTTTTATGCTGGCTTAAGCATGGCCACGTGTGTGGGAATCTTTTTGTTCACAAGAATTCTGATTTCAGATGTGATGCTCACGTTCACGATTGCTTTGGCGATGTGGGCGTTTTTGCGCGTCATTGATGACGAGGAACCTCATCCGCGCAGGTGGGCTTTCATTCTGGCGGCCAGTCTGGGAACAGGTCTGTTATTTAAGAGTTTGATAGCGATTGTTTTTCCAGTCGCGGCCGGGCTGATTTATCTTTTTCTTACGCACCAATTGTTTTCTCCTAAGACTTGGAAACGTCTGCACGCGGTTAGCGGAGCGCTCATCGTTATTCTGATTGCGGCTCCCTGGTACGTGCTGGCCACCTTGCGAAACCCTCCCTACTTTGACTTTACAATGCACGGCGGACCAGGACAGTACCACGGCTTTTTCTGGTTCTTCTTCATCAACGAGCAGCTTCTCCGTTTTCTGAATTTACGTTATCCGCGTGATTACAATACGGTCCCACATGTTTACTTTTGGCTGTTGCACTTTGTCTGGCTGTTTCCCTGGAGCGTTTACTTCCCACCGGTCGCGAAACTTTCGTTCGAGCCTATCGACCGCGCAGGGCGAACCAGATTGCTGGCAATTTGCTGGGTAGGATTCGTGCTGGTCTTTCTCGCGTTTTCCACTACGCAGGAATATTATTCGATGCCGTGCTACCCGGCGCTCGCTCTGTTATTAGGTTCTGCAATGGCCATGGAGGGGCTATGGGTGCGCCGAGGAACACGAGTGCTTTCCGCCATCAGTGGATTGGCGGCGTTAGCTGTTATTTGTATTCTCATCTATGTTCGCCACGTTTCGGAGACCGGCGATATTTCCAACGCGCTTACTACCCATCCAGAGGTTTATTCACTGTCACTTGGTCATATTGAAGATCTAACTCTCGATTCGTTCGCGTATCTGCGAACTCCATTACTGATTGCGGGAATTGCGTTTCTGGTGGGGTCGTGGGGGACACTGCGGTGGACTGGGCAGCGCGCATTCCTCGCTGCAGCCTTGATGATGGTGATCTTCTTTCACGCAGCTCGCCTGGCGCTTGTCGTTTTTGATCCCTATTTTTCTTCGCGGCCGTTGGCAAATGCGCTTCTGAAATCTCCCCATGGTGTGCTGATCGTGAATCATCACTACTTCACATTTTCATCTGTCTTTTTCTACACCGATAGAAGCGCGCTTCTGCTGAATGGCAGGTTCCACAATCTTGAATATGGGGCGTATGCCCCGGGGGTGCCCGATGTTTTTATTGGGGACGCGGATTTCAAGAATCTGTGGATCAAGCCGGAACGTTACTACCTGCTGGCAACCGGCTCGGCTGTTGGACGAATGCAAGATTTAGTGGGCAGTTCACAACTTGCGCTCGTGGCTGAAAGTGGGGGCAAATATCTTTTCACGAATCATCCATTGGGAAGTACTACACCGCCGTAGTGCAAATGGTCACCGCGCCGGCTCGAAATTTCGAAGTCCATTCGGAGTTTTGAGCGCCCGCCATATCGTATAATGATGTGAACTCAACATCTTGCGTGGGGATTCGCGCTCCGAGATGCTGCCACCCGACGGGGCGGACGATAGATGTTTGAAGGCATAGCGCGTGATACTTTCCTAGTTACAGTAGCTGCTCCATTCATCTACTACCTGCTGGCCCTGTACAGCTCCTGGCGGTTTTTTTTGCAAGCGCTACCGCGAAATGGCTTTACTCCGCCGGTAAGCATTCTGAAACCTATTCGCGGGCTCGATCCCGAGGCTTATCAAAACTTCGCCAGCTTTTGTGATCAGGATTACCCGGAGTACGAGATTCTCTTTTGTGTCGGGCAGAGTGACGACCTGTCATTCCGATTCTCGAAAAGCTCATTCGCGATTTTCCCCAGAGTCGCATTCGAATTGTGGCTGGGCCTAATAGGGGAGCGATAAATGACAAAGTCGCAAAGTTGCGACGCCTTGTGGCAGAAGCCCAATACGAAATAGTGGTTATGTGCGACAGCGATGTTCGTGTGACGCCCGATTACTTGCGAATTGTTGTCGCTCCTCTCGCCGATCGCAACGTCGGAGCTGTGACTTGCTTCTACTTGCCAGCGCATTCGCAGACTCTTGCCGAGAATCTTCAAACGATCGGAATGATTTCAGATTTTTATGCCGGACTTTTGGTTGGTTGGCAATTGGAAGGAATCAATTTCGCTCTGGGGGCAACCATCGGAACTTCGCTCGAGCGCTTGGCAGAGTTCGGTGGGCTCCAAGCGATCGAAAACCAGCCGGGCGACGATCTGCTTATTGGCCGACTCATTGCTGAGCACGGGCACGAAGTAAAGCTTCTTCCCTACACCGTTAAAAAGCTGGGTGGGCGCCATTCCATCAAAGAACTCTTGGCGAAACGCATGCGCTGGATGGTGGTGATGAAGCACATGCGTCGCTCCGCGCATTTCGGTTTGCTTTTCACGCAAGGTCTGCCCTGGGTGCTGGCAGCGATTGTAGCTCACCGTTCGGGGGGACTAGCGCTGGCTTACTTCGGAATTTATCTCGGATTGCGGATCGCTATCGCCTGGAGCATCGGCATTCGCGGGCTGAAACAGCCGGGCTTGCGGAAAGTTATTTCCCTGATCCCCTTGTGGGATGCCCTTGCATTCTTTATATGGTTGGCCAGCTTACTTCGCAAGAACATTGAGTGGCGGGACGGAGAATATTACATTCGCGACGGTATGCTTGTGGCAGCGTCCTCACGGCCTGTTGAAAAATGAGGTTAAGACGGACTTGCGAGCGGCGAAACTTCAGAAGAACATCCATTCCTAGCTTCGGCCTATAAAGACCAGCGTCACACCGATGCAAACCAGAGCCACTCCGATCCACCGCTGTAGCGAAACACGCTCGCCCAAAAATAATTTTCCACCAAGGGTACCTGCAGCATAGCTAATAGCCGTAACTGGCACCACGAAGCTTACGTTTGCAATCGAGAGCGCACCCAGTAGAGATAGGAACGCGATGATTGAGAGGAGCAAGCCTAGCCACATCCATCCGACTTGTATCGCGCGGACCATGACGCGAAAGACTGCGGCCGGGCGGAAATCTTTTACTTCACCAACAGTCTTCATAGCGCGAGAAATGCAGAGTTCGCCCGACGTTCCGGCGATGACGATCAACAATAAAAGTGTGATTTCCCAAAACATTAGTTGTGCTCTGTAGTGCGAGGGTGTGTGTAACCGACAACAAAGACTCCGGCGCAGATGGTCAGCACACCGATCCAGCGAATTGGTGTGATGGTTTCGTGCAGCAGAAAATGTCCCCATAAAGCTATAACGCCGTAGGCGAAGGAAGAGGAGGGCTGCACGTAGCTATAGTCCGCCCAGGACAAGACCAGCATGTAGGAGAGAAGAAACATCAGCAGAGAAAGCATACCGAGCCAGATCACGCCTGACGTGAAGACTTGATAGAGGATGTGAAAAAGATCAGGGAGCGCACGAATCGTAATCGGGCCGATGCGCTTCATGCCTTTGCCGAGAAGGGCGTTACCGAGAGGGCCGAACGTGACCATCATCAGGATCAGCAGGGCTGTTTTTGCATGCAGGTTGCTGGAAGACTTCATGCGGTGAGGGGCCGGAGAATGGGCTGGATCGCGGATCCGCAATTTAAGAGAAAGAATTCATCGAACATAGCAATCAATAAGTCGGTCACAAAACCCTCCCTCTATATTTTACGTGATTTCTGAGATGCGTCGGAAAGTGATTGCATCGAGGAAGTCATTGGACGTGTGTGACGGGGGTCACCGCGCGCGCAGGACCAATTCCTGGTCTTCCTTCACGTACACAAAACAGGAATCGCACTTTACCAAGGCCACTGCAAATTCCATGAGCTTATCGAGGACTTCATGCAGAGCGTCTTTGATCTTATGCGGCCATGCGGCTGGCTCGATCGTGCAGCACGAAAGTGACGGACCGCTAGGTTGCGCTGTGCTACTGAATGACAGGGCCGGCGGACCGGGCGCCGGTGGCGCGACGCCCAACGGGCACGGCGATGGTTCGGGTGTCGCGTTTTCGCCAGCGCGACAGGATCGGCTCCCAGGTTTGCTCAATAGTGCATGGGCGGCTGACGGGCTCGAGACGAACTAATCCGAAGGATGGCGACGAAGATCTCAGAAGCCGACGAGCTATCGGACTATCTGTAAGGCGCAGATGTTCTAGGAGGGCCTGGCGCAGCCACATGCGTTCGGGCTCTTCGATTTCCACGCGGCGGACGAATTCAGAATTGTAGTCGGTAGCGGCGAGCGATTTGCCGAGCGCGTAGAGCAAGCCGCCGGTCATCCCCGATCCCAGGTTAATTCCGGCGCGGCCGAGCAGAATTACGATTCCGGCGGTCATGTACTCCGATCCGTGTTGACCTACGCCTTCCACAACAGCAAGAGCGCCGCTGTTCCGGACGGCGAAGCGCTCTCCGGCACGTCCGGCGATGTAGAGTTCGCCACTGGTTGCGCCGTAAAGAAGGGTGTTACCGGCGAGAACGTCTCCGCGTTGCGAAGCATCGGGCCCTGCCGTGATGGCGATGGTGCCGCCGCTTAAACTTTTACCGACATAATCGTTGGCTTCGCCCGTGAGCCGGAAGCTGAGGCCGCGAATCAGGAATGCGCCGAAACTTTGTCCCGCAGCACCGTGAAATTCGAACTGGATTGTCTCGTTGCCGAGCCCCAGGTATCCAGTGCGACGAAGGATTTGTCCGCTCAGGTGCGCGCCGACACTGCGGTCCGAGTTGGCGATGATGAAGTTGAGTGCCTTGCCGGATCTTGTATCGCCGTGCTCCATCGCACGAGCGAGCTCGTGGTGAATTCCCTGGTCCTCCACGAGCATGCCCTTAGATTGCTTAGTGGGGCTGGCTATGGGAGCCAGAAGTTCGGTAAAAGTTTCGCTGGCCTGTTTCTTGCGCGGTTTCAACCTGTGCGCTTCGCCAATGATTTCGTCCAGTGAACGAACACCGAGCCGGCTGAGGCGTTCTCGAACCTCGGCGGCAACAGCATGGAAATAGGCCATGGCCATCTCCGGTTTTCCGGTAAAGCGGGCGCGATATTTTTCGTCCTGGGTGGCGATGCCCGCCGGGCAAGTATTCAGGTGACATTGTCGGGCCATCACGCAGCCAATCGAGAGGAGCGCAGCGGTGCCGAAGCCGAACTCGTCGGCGCCAAGAAGAGCGGCGATAATCACGTCGCGTCCGAATTTTAGGCCGCCGTCTGCGCGCAAGCGCACACGCCCGCGAAAACCTGTGAGCAAAAGCGCTTTGTGCGCTTCTCGCAATCCAAGTTCCCAGGGCAAACCTGTGTTTTTGATGGAAGTAAGTGGCGAGGCACCGGTTCCCCCGTCGAAACCCGAGATGGTGATCACATCCGCGCCAGCTTTGGCGACACCGGCGGCAATAATTCCCACGCCAGCGCCAGAAACAAGTTTCACGCCGATGCGAGCGCTGGGATTCACGGCGCGCAAATCGTAAATGAGCTGCGCCAGGTCTTCGATGCTGTAAATGTCGTGATGCGGCGGCGGCGAAATCAAAGACATGCCCGGCACCGCGTGGCGTATGCGAGCGATGAAGGGTGTGACTTTCGCCGCAGGAAGCTGGCCGCCTTCGCCGGGTTTGGAACCTTGCGCCATTTTGATTTCGAGCTCTTCGGCACGGACGAGATATTCCGCGGTAACACCAAAGCGCGCGGAGGCAACTTGTTTCACCCGGTTGCGCGCCTCGGGCTCGAATCGATAGACATCGCTATCTTCGCCGCCTTCGCCTGTATTGCTGCGTCCGCCCAAACGATTCATTGCGATCGCAAGGGTCCGTACGGCTTCAGGGCCGAGGGCGCCGAGGGACATCGCCTGGGTGCTGAAGCGCGAAAGAATTGCGGCGTCCGGTTCGACTTCGTCCAACGAAATTGGATGGTTGCCGGGAGAAATCGCAATCAAGTCACGCGTGGCAACCGGCTCGCGTGTTTCGGCGAGCTCGGCGAATGCTCGATACCTTTCCGGTGTGGGTGACTGAATGTATTTGTGCATGCGACGCACGAGATCCGGTGAACTGGCGTGCTGCTCGCCGAGCTGGCGGAAACGATAAAGGCCCTCGTCGCGCATTTCAGGCGAGTCGGCCTTGAACGCTGCTACATGACGGTCGAGGCTGTCGCGCAAGATGTGAGCGAGATTCTTGCCGCCGAGGACTGCATTAGCGTCTTCGAAAAACGCGTCGACAATGTCTTCATCCAGACCCACTGTTTCGAAGAGGTGGCTGTTTCGGTAACTCGCGATCGTAGAGATGCCCATGCGCGCTATTACTTTGCTCAGCCCGGCTTCCACTCCGTTGCGATAGCGCGCGGCGCCGCCCGGCTTTAATTGTTCGGACATTTCGAGCGCGAGATAGGGGAAAACGGCACTGGCGCCGACAGCAATGAGCATAGCCAAGTGATGCGTCTCGACCACTTGACCGGTTTCGACAATCAGACCAATCTCGAAAGCGTCGGATTCGACTAGAGCTTTCCAAACGGCCGCGACAGCGAGCATCGCGGGGAGAGCGGCACGCTCAGCGCTGGCTTTGCGATCGCTCAGGATAATCAGCTTAGGCCGCGTGGGCTCAGATGTTGCGGCGTGAGCCTCGGTGCGAAGGCGATCTAACGCGGCGAGTGCGCCTTCCGCACTCGCGGCTGATTCAAACGTGAAATCGAGTGTGCGCACGGAACCGTCGATGTGCGAGCGAATCTTTTCGATTTGGCAGAAGTCGAGAAGAGGCGACTCGATGAACAGCGTCTTGCCCAAATGCACGTCGAGAGACATGACATGGGCTTCGCGCAGCGGATCGATGGGCGGATTGGTGACCTGAGCGAAACGCTGCTTGCAGTAATCCCACAATGGACGACGAGCGGAAGAAATGAAAGCTGGGGGAGCGTCGTCACCCATGCTCCAAATCGCTTCTTTCCCTTCCATGCCGAGTGATTGAAATAGCATGCGGTGCTGATCTTCACTCCAGCCGAGAGCGGCGGCGACGCGCTTTGGATTTTCCGTTGACGGGCCAGAAAATTCTGGCGATGGTTCGATCTTGCGGGCTGGACGCCAGTTCTCCCTTCCGTAACCGACGGCGAGCATTTTAGCGACATCATTGCCTCGCAAGACGAGGCCTTCCACAGGATCGACGACGATCATTTCTCCGGGGCCCAGGCGCATGCGCTCGTCAATGTGCTTCTCATCAAAATCAGAAAGCCCCACTTCGGAGCCGGCGATGACCAATCCATCGGACGTGACGGTGTAACGAAGCGGGCGCAGACCATTGCGATCGAGTTTCGCGCCGACATAGCGACCGTCGCTGAAAACCAGAGCGGCGGGGCCGTCCCACGGTTCCTGTTCGCAAGCTTGCGTCCGCAGAAAAAGTTTCAGGGCGGGACTGACGTCGGGATCGGCTACCCACGCTGGTGGAACAAGACGAAGCATGGCGGCAGCGAGGCTGTACTCGCGATGCAGGTGGAGTTCGAGAGCGTTGTCGAAACTGGCGGAGTCGCTGACGCCGGATTCGAGAAGGCGGCACCATTCTGGTGCGTCCATTTCCCGTAGGATCGATTTTTCTCGCGTGCGCATCCAGCGGCGGTTTGCACCGATGGTATTGATTTCACCATTGTGCGCAAGGAAACGGAACGGCTGCGCCAAAGACCAGGTGGGCCGAGTATTTGTGGAATAGCGCTGGTGAAAAACGGCAAAGCACGCCTGGAATCGAGGGTGGGCGATGTCGGGATAAAATTCGGCGACTTGCCAGGGGGCAAGCAGTCCTTTGTAAACTACCGAGCGGGAGGAGAGCGAACAAAAATAGATACCATGAGCGCCTTCGGCTTCGATTCGCTTGCGTAGAAAAAAAAGCTGGCGTTCGAAAGCGTCGCCGCTTTTGTTGGAGGCAAAAAAAACCTGCTCAATCGCTGGAAGAGTGGCAGCAGCGGACGGCCCCAGGATCGAAGCGTCCAGAGGAACTTTTCGCCAGCCGCAACATCGGATACCACAAAGGGCGGAAATCCTTTCGACTTCAGCGCGCGATTCGTTTTCGCGACCCGACGGGAGAAACGCCATGCCAAGGCCAAAGTCCACCGGCAGATCGATGCGCTCTTCTCTCGCGCGGGCGCGGAAAAACTCTTTTGGGATGGGAAGCAGCAAACCGGCGCCGTCGCCGCTCGAACCGTCAGCATCCACGCCGCCGCGATGGGTCAAGCGAATTAGCGCGGTGAGAGCGCGTTCGATGACGTCGCGCGAGCCGAGGCTGCCCAATTGAGCGACGAAGCCCACACCGCAGGCGTCGTGATCCGGATGGCCGACAAAGCGCACATTTCCCATGATCCATTACAAACCCTCATGCGCCTGGAAGTACAATCGTGAAAATGGATAGGATGCATCACAATTTTGCCTATACCCGGCTGTTAACTCGAGTGTTACGCTTTGACGCCAGTGAACTTCGCGTGTTGCATGATGCTTGCGGTAAACGCGTGGGATCCAGTAGCAAGAGATCGATAGATACATTTCCGTTGGCGGGGCTGATCTTTTGAGATTCCAGTAAACGGAACGGTTCAAATGTATAATCGCGGCACCCGACTCCCATGGACTTTGACCAACTTACAACTTTCCTCGAAGTTGCAAAATCTGCCAATTTCTCGCGCGCAGGAAAAAAGCTTTTCCTTTCGCAACCAGCCGTCAGCGCTCAGATTCGACAGCTAGAACTCGAATACGGAGCAAAGTTGTTCGACCGTTTTGGAAAAAAAGTGCGTTTGACGGCTGCCGGAGATGCCCTCCTGGAGTACGCCGAAAAACTTCTCACCATGCGCAATGAATCTCTCCGAGCAGTGGCCGACCAGGCCAATACGCCTCGTGGAACTCTGTTGATTGGCGCAAACGAAGCGACGTGCTTATACGTTCTTCCCGAAGTGTTTGCGGAATATCATCGGCTCTATTCCGACGTGCAGATCAACATTTACCGCAATTTCAGTAACAAAGTATTGGAGAAAGTGGAAGACGGAACGCTGGACGTGGGAATTGTTACGCTGCCGATAAAATCGCCGAGCCTGAAGACTCACTCGATTTTTCGGGACAGATTAGTGCTGATGGTTAGTCCGCAAAGTCCTCTGGCTAAGAAGAAGGTGGTTCGCACCAGCGAAATTGTTGAACAGCCGCTCATCTTTCCAAAGACTGGGTTCACTCGCCAAATGCTGGACAAGCTCTTTCGTCCTTACCGCTCGCAGATCCATGTGACCATGGAATTGGCAAGTGTGGGGATGATCAAAGCTTTTGTGGCCGCCAATCTGGGAGTGTCGCTGATCAGTGAGACATTCGCGCGTGAGGAAGCTCGCGTGGGCGAAGTAAAATTAATTCCTATTGCCGATGTTGACCTCTGGCGAGAACTGGGCCTGATCTACCGGCGGGATCGAACGCTGCCGCGAGCGGCCGCTGCTTTCATTTCTTTGATCTCGCGTCGGACTGCCTGAGTCGGGCGCGACTTAGCCGCAAACGCCTCAATGGAACCTCGAAATAAAGAGTGGTTGTGGGTGCGACATTTGCGCATAATTATTAGCAAAATCGATGTTTCCCTAGACTAGCCCGCATGCGAAGCGACTCGCTGCGAAGGGCTACTTCCGTGAGTTGAACGCAGGGCGACTTGAAATGAAGAGATTTCTTGCGGTGATGAAGTTCGGAGGCACTTCTGTTGGCGATGCCGCTTGCATCAGCCGTGCGGCAGAAATTCTTGCGGCTGCTTCGCGTAAAGGTTGTGTCGTGGCGGTCGTCTCCGCCATGAGCGGCGTCACAAACAAGCTGATTGCGTCCGCTGTGAAGGCGGAGACCGGCGACCGGGACGCCGGGCAGACGCTTGCCGATGCCTTGCGCGAGCAGCACGTGACGGCCCTTGATGCTCTGGTTCACTCACGCGAAAAGCGCGACAGTATTTCTCGTAAGATATCTGATGTTCTCGCAGAAGCGCAGCGCCTTTGCGAAGGAACTGCGCTGCTCCGCGAGCTGACGCCGCGTACTCTGGACTCGATCTCAAGTATTGGAGAGCGTCTTTCCGCGCCGCTTGTTGCCGGAGCATTGGCCGAGCTTGGAGTAAGCACTCGGTCGATCGAGGCCACCGATTTGATCGTCACTGATTCGCACCACGGCAGCGCCGAACCCCTGGCGGAACAAACGCGCGAACGCTCGGAAGCTCTTCTGCGGCCACTCTTGCAGAAAGAAGTTGTTCCCGTCATCACGGGATTCATCGGCTCCACTGCGGATGGAGTGCTAACAACACTTGGCCGCGGAGGATCTGATTATTCCGCCACAATTTTGGGCGCCGCGCTAAAAGCAGACGAAGTGATCATATGGACTGATGTCGACGGCGTGTTGACTGCGGACCCGCGGCTGGTGCCCGAGGCTCGCACGATTCCTGAGATTTCCTATCGCGAAGCTGCCGAGCTGGCTTACTTTGGAGCGAAAGTGCTGCACCCGAAGACTCTTCGCGCAGTGACGGAGGCGGGCATCCCCGTTTGGATTCGCAACAGTTTTCGTACTGAGAACCTCGGAACGAAAATAACTCCCGAAGGCGGAAGTGATGGCTTTGGCGTGAAGGCCCTCACGGCCATGAGCGACGTTGCGCTGATTAGCCTCGGCGGGCCAGGAATTGTAGGCGTGCCGGATGTTGTGGGGCGCACGTTCTCCACCACGGCGGCCGTGCGGGCTAACGTTCTGCTGATTTCTCAATCCTCATCGCAGAACGATATTTGCTTCATTGTTTCTTCGGCGGACACGAACCGCACGGTGCAAGCGCTGCGCGACGAATTTTCGCAGGATTTGGTAGACCAGGCGGTCGAGCATATTACCTTGGATCGGGAGATCGCTATCGTTGCTGTAGTGGGACAAAACATGCGCGGAAGTCCGGGCGTGGCCGGACGCACGTTCAGCGCGCTGGGCCGCGAGAACGTGAATATCATCGCTATTGCGCAAGGTTCCTCGGAGTCAAACATTTCGTTTGTGGTTGCGCGCAAGGACATGAAATCGGCTCTCGAAGCGGCTCACCGGGAATTTGGTCTGGGACTTGCGGAGCGCCACAGCAGCAATCCTGCGCCACAAGGCATTGCTGCGACATGAGCGAACGTGCAACAGAGGCGCGTTCGGCAAATGCGGTTCAGCGATGCATTATTCCTGAATGCAATTCGGCGTACGGAATTCGCGAACGAATTTATGTTTGTCCGCGGTGCGGAGGGCCGCTTGAAATTCAGTGTCGCCTAGAATCGTGTGGCGATGCGAACGTGTTGCGCAAGCAATGGACCGACCGCGCCGGCTCTAACGATCCACGTGACCGCAGCGGCGTCTGGCGCTATCGCGAGTTGTTGCCATTCGATTTTGATGTACCGGTGGTGAGCCTTTTTGAAGGCAAGACGCCGCTCTACGATGCGCCTCGGTCCGCGGAGTATTGCGGCCTTCGGAGTTTGCAGGTGAAGCACCTCGGCTGCAATCCAACCGGCTCTTTCAAAGATGCGGGCATGACTACTGCCGTAACGCATGCTGCTCTTCTCGGAGCTCGCACAGTGGTTTGCGCCAGCACCGGGAATACGGCTGCGAGTTTGGCTGCTTATGCCGCGCGGGCCGGATTGCAATGCGCCATCGTAGTGCCGCAGGGCCAAGTCACCTCCGCAAAACTGGCGCAGAGCATGGATTACGGAGCTGCGGTTCTGGAGATTGATGGAAATTTCGATGACGCCATGCGTTTGGTGCAAGAACTCGCGGACGACGCGTCCATTTATCTGGCCAACTCGATTAATCCGTTCCGTGTGGAGGGCCAGAAAACTGTTGCTTTCGAATTATTGCAGCAGTGCGAGTGGAAATTGCCGGACCATGTCGTGGCGCCGGGCGGGAACATGGGAAATAGTTCGGCTTTGGCCAAAGGGTTTGACGAGTTGCGGCAGCTTGGGTTGATCGATCGCTTGCCCAAACTTCACGTGATTCAAGCGGAAGGCTCTGCTCCCATGGCTCGCATGTTTGCGGAGATGGAGAAGAATCGAGTGGCGCGGGATGGGTCGGTGATGCCGGATATCGTACCGGTGGCCGATCCGAAGACGCTGGCAACCGCGATCAAAATCGGCTCCCCGATTTCTTGGAAGAAAAGTCTACGCGGCGTGTTGCGCTCAGGCGGACGTGTGCTTGCGGCGAGCGAGCAAGAAATAGCGGACGCCAAGGCGATTATCGGCCGCGACGGCATCGGCTGCGAACCCGCTTCTGCGACAACTATCGCGGGCATCCGCAAAATGGTCGTGGCGGGAAACATGGGTCGCACTGAATCCGTTGTGGCCGTTCTCACAGGTCATATTCTGAAGGATCCGGACTACGTGAACCGGTATCATAACGGAACACTGTCACTTGGATCTTCGTCGCCAATGAAAGGCGCTTTTGCGAATCCTCCCGAGCGGGTTGCGGCGAATAAGAGCGCGATTTTGGCGAGCATCGAGCGGCGAAACCACAAGAGCGGCGGCGTACCGAGAGCAAAGAATTGATCCCCGGCATTTCGATCCCGAGCGCATCGGCCCGTCCACAATGAGTCCTCAGCGCCATTCATCCATTGAAGCGCGAGTTCCGGCTTCCACGGCCAATCTCGGCGCGGGATTTGACTGTTTCGGTCTCACATTGGATCTTTACCTAACCGTGCGCGCTCGTGTGTTGCCATTTGACTCCTCTGCGAAATCGCGCGTGCGGAGCCGCGGAGCGCGAGGCAGTCTTCTTCTAACACGCGATCCGGAAAAGAACCTGATTCTCCGCGCGATGCACCACGCGGCTGCAGGTGAAAATTTCGAACTTCCTCCGGTGAGCTTGGCGGTTCACAACGCGATTCCGGTCGCCAGCGGATTGGGGAGCAGCGCCGCGGCAATCATCGCTGGCATTTCTTTGGCTTTTGGAATTAGTGGACGGGCCATGAACGAGGATTCGGCTCTTCGGTATGCCGCGGAAATCGAAGGGCACGCAGACAATGTCGCCGCAGCGCTGATGGGAGGCTTGGTAGTGACGTCAGTGCGGCCGGATGGAAGTGTGGTCGTAATTCGCAAAAAGTGGCCAAAGGAAATTCGCGTTGTCGCTGTTTCTCCTGACCTCGAGTTGAACACCATAGGTTCGCGAGCCGTGCTTCCCCAAAATGTTCGGCGCGAAGATGCGATTCATAATCTGCAACGCTCCGCGCTTTTCATCGCAGCTCTAGAAGAGCGGCGCTTCGATCTTCTCTGGTATGCGATGCAGGACAGGTTGCATCAATATTGCCGACAGCACTTGATCCCTGGCTTGGACAGAATACTGAGCCAGCCTCCTTCTGCCGGTTTGCTCGGAATTGCTTTGAGCGGCGCGGGGCCGGCCGTCGTGGCGCTCGCCACCGAAAATTTTAACGAGATTGGTAAGTCCATCGCGGCTCACTTCGAGAGCGCTGGGTTAAGCGCCACGATTCGTTGCCTGTCCGTTCCAGACCACGGTTCAACGACCACCGCGAATCCGCGAGAGAAATGATTTCGTCTGCCAATCTGCCCGGGCCAGAAAAAATTAAGACGTTGTCGCGAGAGAATTTGCAATCTCGTCACCCAGACCATCCGCAGGCCTCTGCACGTCATTAGGCTGATAAGGCGATCTGGCCAGCGGGCCCACCAAAAGAATTGCGGGAGATTCCACACGAGGGGAGAGAAAGAGTTCCCCGACGACTGTCGCGTGAAGTGATTCGTCCATTCGCGAGACACGGGACACCACGAGGCAAGGAGTCTCCGGACGAACGTCGCTCGCCAGCAACTGCTCCTGGAGACGCGCATAATTTTGACCGGGCATGTATATAGCGAGCGTGGCTCCGGACGACAGGCCGGATCCAAAGTCAGTGGGCATATCTTGCTTGCAGTTGTGGGCGGTAAGAAATATTACTCGCGATGAGACGCGCCGATCAGTCAAAGGAATTTTCGCAGATGCGGCGGCAGCGAACGCAGTGGTAATCCCGGGCACAACTTCAAAATCGATCCCTGCACTGCGCAACGCATCCATTTCCTCGCCAGCCCGCCCATAAAGCAGCGGGTCACCACCTTTCAACCGAACAACTGTGTTTCCCCTGCGAGCGGCGGCGATCATGCGCTTATGAATTTCTTCCTGCGTGATTCGCTTTCGGCCGCAGCGTTTTCCGACGTTTTGTGTAAGCGCACTCTGCGGAATCAGTTGCAGGACTTCGGCTGAGACCAAATCGTCATGCAGAACTACATCAGCGCATTGCAACAGGCGCAGCGCCTTGCAAGTCAACAAGTCGGGATCGCCGGGTCCAGCGCCAACCAGATATACGGTCGCGCTCATTTTGCTCCTCCCAGTCGAACTTCTCGCGCCATACGCAACAAAAGCTTGCGACGCCGCACGGGCTCCATCGCAGCGCGGAACAAGCGCTCTCGCGCCGCGCCGAGCTGATTGATCTTGTCCGCGTACTCCGGCCCGAACTGTCGCTCGAACCGTTTGCGCAATCTTTGGGCCAGCGCAGGGCTCTTGCCATTTGTGGAGATAGCGATCTGCAAGTGACCACGGCGAACCACCGCGGCGTAGAAGAAGTCACAATGCGGCGGATCATCGACCGAGTTGCACAATGCTTTTCTTCTTCGAGCCTCTTCGAAAACACGCGCGTTCACTTTGGCCGAAGGTGTTGCGGCAATCACCAGGAACTTGCCAGCGACGTCGTCTTGCTTGAACTTTCGCCGCAGCCACTTAATGGCGCCGGTCGCGGACCACTCATGAACACGTGGAGTTGCCCGCGGCGACACCACGCACACGTTGGCGCCCGCTTGGAGCAAACTGCTTATCTTGCCTTCACCAATCGCGCCTGCGCCGACGACCAGGCAGGAACGACCTTGGAGCTTGACGAACATCGGAAAGAGAGACATGTACACTACTCCTTTGCGTGTAAGCCGCACTCAGTCTTCTGGAATCCGACCCAACGACCGGCGCGAGGGTCCTCGCCAATTTGAACGGGGCGTGTGCAGTGAGTACAGCCGACACTCGGGTAATTGCGGTCGTGCAGAGCGTTGTAAGGCAAATCATTCGCGCGCACGTAGTCCCAGATTTGTTCCGTGGTCCAATCCACGAGCGGATTCAGTTTGACCAGACCGAAGTGAGCGTCCCATTCAAGTTTTTTTGCTCTAGCGCGAGATGGCGTTTGATCGCGGCGGATGCCCGAAACCCACGCGTCTAGCTCGGCAACCTTGGCTTTTAGCGGATCGACCTTTCGTATTTGGCAGCATAAGTTGGGCTCTCGGCTCCAGAGCGCTTCGCCGAAGCGAGCCGCCTGCTGTGCGGCGGAAAGTGTGGGACGAGTGCGTTCGACTTGGATGCCGTACTTATCCTGGACTCGTTCAATCAGTTCGTAGGTCTCAGGAAATAGGAAGTCGGTGTCCAGCGTGAACACTCGCAAGTTCTTGACGGTTCGCGCCGCGATATCGATAAGCACGACGGCGTCTCCGCCAAAGCTGGACGCTATCGCCATGCGAGAGCCGAACCGATTGCTCGCCCAACGAAGCAGTTCCTGCGCCGTGGAGCGTTCTGCTTGATCCTGTTGAAGCTCAATTTCCTGCAGTAACTCAATCATCGTAGCCTCCCTTGGGTTCTCGTTTTCGCCCCGCTCTTTCAGTCAGGCAATTCGGTCGTTCAAAAAAAAAAGGCCGCGACGGCTGGCGTCGCGGGCCTTAGGAGTTTTGCATCGAGTAATTTGCTACATCGATCCACTCCTTGAGGCGCGGGACGCCGCAGGACAACAACACGACCAGTGACATACGCAATGCATGTATTCAGATTTCCACAGAGAAGTAAGTGAGATGGAAAAAGTCTCGATCATTTGTGTTGCTACCAAAACTCTAGCGAGTGAGCTCATCGGCTAACCTTCCACTCCGCGAGGCACAGGCCCGGAAGCGACGTCGCGAGTTATAGCTTCAACTTCCTGCCCCGCGAGAAAAGCGCGCAGCATCTCGTCGGAATGGCGAGAAAAGAATTGGCGGAGATTTTCATGGCTCTGTCGAAGATCCAGGTAAGAGCGCAGTAGCCGCTCGATGGCCGCCGGGACATCCGCTGCCGGGCAGCGGTAGCCGATCGGCCGGGCGATGGATGCAAACTGCCCCACCGCGCCGCCTACACAAAAATAATAGGCGTCCACCATTTCTCCATCCACGCGCTGTTTCTTGCCTTCTATTCCGATATCGGCGATCCAATGTTGGCCGCAACTGTTGGGGCAACCGGTGACGTGCAGCTTCAAGTGCTGGTCGAAACCGGGAATTCTTTCTTCCAACTCTTCCACGAGCCAGCGCGAGAATGCTTTCGTTTCGGTGATCGCGAGTTTGCAGAATTCAGTGCCGGTGCAAGCAACGGCGCCGCGCCGAAATGACGAAGCGTCCACGCGCAGACCAATGGAATTCAGCTCATCGGCTAGCAAGCTCGCTTTTTGCTTCGGCACATTGACGATCAGAAGGTTCTGCATGCTGGTAGTGCGGAGCTCGCCGGAAGCGAAGCGGTCCGCCAGATCCGCTGCCGCGCGCATCTGCTGCGGCTGGATGCGGCCGCGCAGCACGGTTGCTCCCACGTAGCAATAATCGCCGTGCTTTTGCGGATGGATGCCAGTGTGATCGCGATAAAGATCAGCAGGCGGCTCTTCTGGCTCCGCCGGATCCAAGCGGAATCCAATACGGTGTTCGAGCCCTTCCTGAAATTGTTCCGCCGTCCAGCCATGCTCCAGGAACAAGAACTTTAGCCGTGCGTGCTCGCGGCTTTCGCGAAGGACATCCGAGCCGCGAAAAATTTCGGCGACACCCTGAATCACCGGGAGCACCTGATCCCAGCCTATAAAAGCGTTTAAGCGGACCGCCAGATGAGGCTTGGTCGAAAGGCCGCCGCCCACACGAATTGAGAAACCATTCTCTGAACCTGCGCTGCGTTTGCGCGACACCGCAGTAAGACCCACATCGTTAATTTCAGGATAAGTGCACCAAAGCCGGCAGCCGGTGATGGAAATTTTGAATTTGCGCGGGAGATTATAGAACTCTGGATTGCCGGCAAGCAGGCGGCTGGCCTGTTCGACGAGCGGAGAAGCATCGCAGAGTTCGTCGGCGTGCACGCCGGCTAGCGGGCAGCCGGTGATGTTGCGCGTGACATCGCCGCAAGCGGCAAGCGAAGACAAGCCGCAGCGTTCAAGACCGTCGAGCACTTCGGGCAAGTCCTGAATAGTGACCCAGTGAAGCTGGATATTTTGACGCACGGTAAGGTCGGCAACTCCGAAGCCATACCTATCGGCGAGGTCCGCAATCGTTCGAAGCTGATTCGAATTGAGCAAACCATTCGGGATGCGAATGCGCACCATGAAAAATGGAACCGCTTTGCCTTCACCGCCGGTCCCGCCCACCGCTCCGGCGCCATCTCCCTGGGGATAAACGCCCCACCATCGAAAATACGTCCCGAGCCATTCCGGCGGAATGGCGGCGTATCCTTGGCGGGCGAAACGACGGACTTCCTCGAGACATTGCCAGGGATTCAACGACCTCTTGAGCCGTTCCACTTTCTGCGCTTTGGTCTCTTTGACGTCCACTTTAGTGTCCATAAAGTCCCCCCAAAAACAAAAAAACCCACCTACCAGATTGTCGTCTGGCGGTGGGCTTGAACTCAGCGTTTAGAATTTAGATGCTTTTCTAGCTGGCCCCCGGCGCGGACGACAGGCGTACGCAACAATTGCAACAACACGCCAAGCAAACTGTCATCCGGCTGAGATTCATCATCGCGAAAATAGATTGCCGAATGTGCACACCGAAGTCAACATATTTTAAGAAACGCAAGCCTGAAGAGGAATTCGGCAGAGCGGCTGGCGGCGGGCGCGCTCCAAAGTCCGCGCGGACAGCAGGCAGTTAGACAAGAACTTAGGACAATCGAGTACGCGCCAGCTTTACGGGCTGCTTGCCGCAACCCTCTTGAGCCCTTGGTTTTCACTGCCTTTTGTGCCGCCCTTCGTCAAGATTGGATGTCGCGCCGCGATTGCTCCCGGACACGCGATGACGCTTTACCTTTCTTACCGAGCAGCACGCGGTTTGACTGGTGGCAAATACAGCCCTCCGTGAACTCTTCTCGCTAACATTTTTTTAACCTTAGTGTGGGTCGCCCTCGCAAAACGCAGAGCTGGTGAGGCGCGCCTGGTGCGGAGCCTTGCGGGGAATAATTTAGCGAAAGATCAACTTCATTTTTCAATAAGCTGAGCGAAGTGCTGAAGCTCACCGGGACTTAGATCAGAGACAGCGCATAGATACATGCCGTCGTGCTCCCCGATGACCATGTTGTAGCCCTGGCTTGATTCGGAGTGAAGATTACTAGCGCTCCGTTTGTCCGCGGGCCAGATGAAGACATTAATAAGATGCTGGCGCCGTTGATACACCAACGCCGCAACTGGTTGATGATCGATATAATCAAGGCGGCCACCAATTAGAGGGAATCCTTCTTCTGTTAAGTCGCGAACGGGTGGCGAGAAATCGAGCTTACCATTGAACCACGGTTTCACGGTGTGCTGGTCGGTGGATTGCACGTCGAACAGATGACCGGGCTGAAGCGAACGAATGTGGCTGGCGACGAGTTCCTGCGCGACCAAATCGGACGTTCCGCGTCTTTCAACTAGCGGAAATGCCCGCCAGGTCAATAGCGCTGCGAGGAGGATCGTTGCCGCAACAGCCAGCCAATTCCACACTTTGCCCCGAGGCGTCAAAATGGAAATGGGTTTTGGTTGCGAACTTGCATCAGCCTCTCGCTCAACTTCTTGTGATAAGTTCGCGCGGATCCGAATGGCAAGGCTGCTTGGCGCGCGTTCGTACAAATTCGAAGAGCGAAACGCTTTGCGAAGCGTCTGCTGGCTCCAGAGTTGCTGCGCGCAATCAGGGCAAGTCTTTATGTGTTCTTCGATCTCGAGGCTTCGGACTAAATCTAACTCTCCATCGAGATAGCCATGGAGCAAACGGGAATTGTCGTCACAGACCACGCATGCCCTCCCTCGCTCGAGCGCGAAGCAGAGATTCGCGGAGACGATCGCGGCCCCTAGCCAAGCTCGACATTACGGTGCCTATAGGAACGCCAATCATCTCTGCAATCTCTTTGTACGAAAGTCCTTCTAGTTCGCGCAGCACGAGTACCTCGCGAAAATTCACCGGCAGCTCTTCGAGCGATTCGTGCAACATGCGGCTTTCGACATCTCGAACCATAATCGTCTCGGCATCGAATGTGGGAACGTCTCGGACATGAATCTGTTCGTCAAACTCTTCAGCCAAATTCACCACGCGGTTTTTCTCGAGAAAGGAGTAACTCGTATTGCGCACAATTTTTAGCAGCCAGGCGCGCGGATCGCCGCCCTGAAAGCCGCCGAAGAATTTGAAGGCGCGGAGGCAGGCCTCCTGCACGACGTCTTCCGCATCGTGGGTGTTGCGGACGAGCCAGCGCGCCAGATTGTAAGCCGCATCAAGGTGCGGAAGCACAACCTCTTCAAAGCGTCCGACCTTCCCAACTGCTTGCATAGCGTTCGGCATGCGCCGCTTTAAACTCTCTACTGTACGGACCGGGCAGCTACGCCTTTTATTCCCGGAAACTTCTCCGCGGTTCAGAAAGCTGACTGGCCGACGTCCCACTCGAGCCCACATGCAACAGCTAGCAGTCATTCAACTTGTCCTCGAAATAACGCCGCTTTCGACGTCTCTCCGGTGCGAGGCTCACCGGAAGAGGGCTGGGGTAGGCTGTTTCGAGCAGGGTGCTCTGCCCCGGTAACTGACTCATGTAGTCTGGGTCTCATGACCCACTAGGGAAAGAATCCCGCCGCCCTAAGAGCCGCTACTGGACAATGACCTTCGCCGTCATCTTCGGATGAATCGAACAGAAATACTCGTACGTCCCGGGCTTATCGAACTTAAACGAGAACTTGTCGTCGGTGTCGAGCGCCTTCGATTTGAATACGTCACTCGTGCTCACGACCGTATGCGGAATATCGTCGTTGTTTACCCATATTACGGTCGTTCCCGCAGCTACCATGATGTCATGCGGCATGAAACTGAAATTATCGATCTTGACGACGACTTCCTGAGATTTCGTCGCGCCTTGGGCGGTCGCCGCGCTCGCAACGAAACGCGCGTTGCTTGCACTTGTCCAACCGAATACGCCCAACATTGCTGCCGCTACCATTAATTTCGAAATTTTTCTCATGTGATTTCTCCAAATTTGGCCTTCTTGAGCCTGTTATTCTTGGAGCGTGGAATCCACCACGGCCAAAGTGTGTTTGCCGCGAACGAAATTGACGTTTGTAAGGCCAAGTAATCCGCGAAGCTTGTCCGTGGGGACTTTCATTGGGCCGGGTGAGGGTGCCGTGCCAGGTTGCGGCTGCGGAAACGCTGTGGACATCGCCGTATGGAAAGTGACGTTGCCTTCAACCTTTTGCATCACCTGATGAATATGACCGTTCAATACACTCACCGTACCAAAGCGCTTCAGATACGAGAGCGCCTGGGCGCTGTCGTCAGTTCCCCATCCCCACTCGGGATAAATCGACCAAAGGGGAATGTGCGCGAATACCACGATCGGCGAGCTCGATTTTAAGCTCTTCACATCATGTTCGAGCCATTCGAGCTGTTCTTTCCCCAGGCTGCCCAGTCCGCCTGCTTTGAGATTCATCACGTTGACCAATCCGATGAAATGCACGCCCTTTTGGTCAAAGCTATACCAGCCATCGCCGAGCGATCCTTTACCGTAGCGCTCGCGATACTGTTCGCCGTTGTCGTTTAACACGTCATGCTCGCCCGGGACGTAGAAAATCTTTTCGGTGTGAATGCTTTTAAGCGTCTGATCGAGCGTATCGAACTCCGATTCCTTCGATAGGTGGCTCAGGTCGCCGGTGTGGAGAACAAACGCCGGAGGTTGGTTCAGTCCGTTAATTTTTGCGATAGCTTCTCGCAGGGTTGCAGTGACGTCTGGGTTGGCCGCCTTGTCGAAACCAATATGGCTGTCGCTAATCTGGACAAAGCTCAGGTCGCCCTTCATCTTTGATTGGTCCATGTTCGCTACTTCGCTTAATGCGAACGATTTCAGTATGCCGCCCTGAATAAGGCAAAGCGTGCCGGTTCCAGCCCAAGCCATGCACTTCAGGAATCCGCGTCGGTCGACGCCGTCGTTATTCAGATTCTCTGTAATGATTTTTCCCATCAGATGCCTCCCTTTCGCAAATACCGAGAATTTCCGTGTCCCGGTTAGCGGTCACCTAACTAGACAGCCCAACGGCCTAAAATATTCCCGTATAAATCCTATGGATCCACAACCATGTGACCTTTCTTTCGCTGGCTGCGTATCCCGTTAGGCCACAAAGGTGGTTTTGGCGCAAAAAGCTATAGAATCAAAACGCGGCCTCTGCTAGGGAGACGTCAAATAGACCAATTTACTGCGGGGGTCTGAGCAGGAAGAGAGGGATTATTTCGTCACTTCCGTGACATCGTGTTGTTTGTAACAGGCGCACTATATGGAACAAAATCGATATTCTAGAGGACCGCACGAAGAGAGAGAAATTAGCAAAGAGCGCGGGATACTCGCCCTGACCTATTCGCTATCCTAGCATGTTTTCGGCAACTTGCAGAAAACCAGCATAAACATTGACGATTTAACGCTGTGTACTCAATATGCTAGGAGTTAGGCACCGCTTTGATATCCTCCATGAGCCGTAGACGCCTTCCAATAGTTCCTCGTCGGAAAATTGAGCACGTCAAAAGTAAGAGACCATTGCACACGGAGGGCTCAACACGCGCGACGAACTCCGGTTGAATGGTTTGTTCTCTGCGCTTTCAGCCAGTTCACAAGATCTTGTGAGTCAAAGCGAATCGCACCGGCAATTCGAGGCGAAGGTATCATTCCTTTTGCCGTCATTTTGGAAATGTGCTGGGTAGTTACAGCAAAAAGAGTGGCCACTTCGCTCACGCGCAGTGCCTGCTTTCTGCTTCCAAAATCTCCACGAGTCTCATCGCTCTCCCATCCAGTAAGAACTGAGAACCCACGATCCTAGTCGCTTTGGTCTCCTTTCTCAAATCGCTCCCTCGGCAAACAAGGGAGTGAAGCCTACTTTGGAATGAGTGGAGGGGACGACGGACTCGCACCCGCGACCTCTGCCGTGACAGCGCTGCATGAAATGCTGTTACAACTTACAAAACACGCGGGGACTGCCAAACGCAGCGCAAGTCATACCAGACAGATCGAATTGTGGGTTGAAAATGACCAGCCATTGAATCATCGTCTTGGTTTCGTCGTATGCGCCATGCCGGAGAGCAGACCGCTTGACGACGAATGGCAGTCGGACTTTTGGATGCTGACCGCATAGGGGCAATTGAGGTATTCTGCGACACAATGTCAATAGAATCCGTTCCAGGCCAAAAGTCCCGGGCCAACAGCGAATATGCCCAAAGAATTAATCGGGTCATCGACTATCTTCGCGGGAATCTGGATCGCCAGGTGAAACTAGAGGAGCTGGCTAAAGTTGCCTGCTTCTCGGAATTTCATTTCCATCGGATCTTTGGTGCGATTTCGGGCGAGACCTTAAACAATTTTACGAACCGGCTTCGTCTTGAAAAGGCTGCTCGTCTTCTTCGTTATTCCGACCAAAATTTGACCGATATAGCCTTAGAGTGCGGTTTTTCATCATCGGCCACTTTTTCGCGTGCCTTCCGATCCGGCTACGACACTTCGCCAAGTCAGTTTCGAAAAAGCGGCGAGATCAAAAAGAGCAAGATTTGCAAAGAACTCTTCCCGGAAGACAAATATGGTGTCCCCATGAGCGCGAAAGAAAAGAGATCCGCGTTTTCAGTGAGATTGATCGACATTCCCGAAAGGCAAGTCGCCTATATTCGGGTTACGAATGCCTTCGAACTGGACAGAGTACTTGCCGCCCTCAAGACAGTGATCGAATGGGCCAAATCCCAGG
>Ga0070766_10000070_pt1 | contig 37837 bp, 74 predicted proteins | sample HubBroMetageWFT6_FD_69782 | JGI IMG/M metagenome (GOLD analysis project Ga0070766, IMG submission 69782) | Warmed and freeze-thawed soil microbial communities from the Hubbard Brook experimental Forest, New Hampshire - Hubbard Brook CCASE Soil... | ecosystem: Environmental > Terrestrial > Soil...
TGCGGTATGATGGAAGGCGGCGACGTGCTTGTCAACCTTGACGCGGATAACTACGCTGGCGAAGGATTAGCCGAGTACGTTGCACAGCAGTTTCAGCGATTCAGCAGCAAGGATGCCTACCTGTGGAGTCGCATGGTCAAGGAAGGCCCCGACCGCACCCCGCGCGGCATCAACGGCCGCATCGCGGTGACGGCGCAGGCGTTCACAAAGGTGGGCGGCTATGACGAACAGTTCAGGGTGTGGAGTCCCGACGATAAGGACTTCAACCTTCGCTTGCAGCGCCTGGGATGCGTCAGTGGCGAGATTGACCGCAGGTTCCTGGACGCCATCTTGCACAACGACAAGGTGCGGTTCAAGGAATACAGGCACGTCACCACAGCGCAGGCAGGATACGAGACGTTGGAGACGGTCGAGTCGAGCGACCGCATCGTGGTCAACTACGGCAACATCGGCACCGGGGTCGTGTACAAAAACATGGACTTTGAGCGGCCCATCGCCATCAGTCCATTGCCGACGCGGATATTCGGTGTCGGGATGCACAAGACTGGCACCACATCGCTGCACAAGGCGCTGACGATTCTTGGTTACGACAGTACACATTGGCCTTCAGCGCACTGGGCAAAAGATGTTTGGGAAGAAGTTAATCATTCAGGTAGGTCATTGAGACTGGATCGCTGTTATGCCGTCACAGACCTGCCGATCGCGCTCTTGTACCAGCAGCTGGACCGGGCCTATCCTGGGAGCAAGTTCATCTTGACGGTAAGGGACAGTGCAGACTGGCTGCGGAGCGTGGAGCGGCACTGGTCGCACGAGCACAACCGCTACCGCGCGGCATGGGACACGGACCCATTCACGCATCGGTTGCATACAGAGTTGTACGGGCGGCGCAAGTTCGACGCGGACGTGTTCCTGGCGCGATACCGCAGGCACAACGCGGAAGTGCTGGCGTACTTCAAGGGAAGGGGCAACTTGCTTACAATGGATGCTGGCGGCGATTGGAGACTCCTATGCGATTTTCTTCACAAGCCTGTTCCATCTACGACTTACCCACACGAGAACGGAAGCACCTGATGCTCTCAACAGAACTGGTAGTCATCCGCCGCCGCGAACTCTTGCGGCGGCTGGAGGAATCGTTGAACCTTACCAGCGAGTTGCGGAGCCACCTGAAGGCGCTGCAACAGGAGTGCGAGCACGTCAATAAGACAGCGAATGAGTTTCTGTGCATGGACTGCGGGGCGGCGATTGATGTGGTGGAGGTCGCATGAAGTGGAACATCTACTACACGCTGATGGCTCCAACCAGCAAGGTCGTCGAGTTGCCAAACACCAACAACCCGGTCGAGTGCGACAGTCTCGCCGAGTTGCTTCGTGGTATAAATCTAACGCCGCTCAACTTTGGCCTGGAATATGTTGGCCTGAGAATCGAGCGGGCGCCGGATACTGACGGCGGCGAAATAGCTGACGTGGCCAAGATGTCTGTAAGGGGAGTTATCTGATGGACCGTATCTTCACCACTGGGCAGGCCGCGAAAATATGCCGAGTCGCCGTGCGGACTTTGGCGAAATGGTGCGACAACGGCCATCTCATCGCTTACCGCCTTGAAGGTGCTGGCCACAGAAGAATACCAGAAGACCAACTGCGCCGATTCATGCGTGACCACGGCATGCCGCTTGGGGAATTGGCAGAAGTTCAGGAGCAACGGAAGGTGCTGGTGATTGGAGCGAACACGCAACTGGTCATAAAGTTGGACGAATTGCTCAAAGTATTTCGGTACGCATCGGTCCATAGCGTATTTGAAGCTGGGCTGTTGGTAGGCTCCATGCGTCCTGACACCATCGTCATCGACTTGGCCATAGGTAGAAGCGAAGCTGGACAGATAGCGGCTCTGCTGCAACAAGATCCGTCGCACGAACTACCATTGGTCATTGCACTGGCCAATGAAGACGAGAGAGACACGGACCATCTTCTGCGCTGCGGCTTCAGCGACGTTTTTGTCAAACCCTTCGACCCAGCGCTTCTGGCCGAACGCATCCTTGATGCCAAGGTAGGCGTCAAAACCCCACGATAAATAATTCCACAAATTCCACGGCATGGTATTGACAACCGTAATTCTCACGTTACCATGTGAGAGTAGAAAGGGACGTGAGATGGGCAAGAATAATCACAGGCCGTGTCCGCGATGCAAAGGCGCTGGCACCATCGAATTTGATGGTGTGTGGTCTGACACGCTGCGAGCATTGAAGCGGCAGTCCCGTGAGATAAACGGTGCTGACCTGGCACGCATCATCGGGGCCAACCCAACGGCGGTCAACAATCGCTTGACGGCACTGGAACGCATGGGACTGGCAACGGGACGGGTGTACGGGCGGCAACGATTGTGGAAGGCGACGTAACCAACATTGCGGCCACGTTGACGCAGGACAACAATAAATCATGGTCCAGGGTGTTCCTGGACCACGGGCAGGAAACGGACTCGTTGGGACTATCCAACTCCTGCCCGGAAACACGAGTGCTACAATGCCACACAGAATCAACCGAGCCGATGACGCTGGCCCTGACGACTTCGATGGAACGTGCGATGTCTGCGGGTTGGAAGTCGGTCTGTGCGAATGTCCAGAATGCCCCATGTGCGGCGAGACTGGCAACCCAAATTGCTACCCGGACCACATGCCAGAGCCAGAAGCTGGTGATGACCAATGACTGACCCACTTGCCATTCCTGAATCGCCAGCGTTGCCGCCACTGACGGCACAGCAAGCACGACTTCTGTGGTTGGTACGGGCACGCGGCAAGAACTGGCACTGGCAACCAGAAGACGTGTTCCACGACACCAAAATGATGGCCGTGTGCCGCGAGTTGGTTGACGCGGGATACCTTCGCCACCATCACAGCGGTACGGTATCTCGCGTGTCGATGACGCGGGAAGCGTTGGGCGCCGCCAACAACCTTCAAAGGATTCTGTGCATGTGTTGCGGAATGATAGCTGGGGATGAGTCGCCCTGTCCGGCATGCTTGAACGAAAGGCCGCTGACATGAAATGCCACAATTGCAAACTGCTGTCACGAGACGCCCACGACCTGTGCGAGAACTCATCATGGACGGCAATCCAAAGTTCTGGTCAATCGCACAGGTGATGAACACCGGGCACAAATACCAATCTCCAACGCCGAAGGTGGCGCTGACCGTTAGACACCGGGGATGGTGGTGGACCGTAGAAAAGGGCAAGGTTGACCGAACCAAAGTGATTGCCGCGTTTGCTTCTGAACTTGAAGCAGAGCGGCATGCAAGAAAACTGATGGAGAACAACGATGCCAATTCCCAATGCGGTGATGGAACCGAATCATCCGAAGTTACCCGTGTCCGCAAACGCGGGTCCGGTCGAAACCGATGACGACGACGATGAAGATGACGACGCCGCATCGACGCGGAAGATGGATGAAGAAATTTTGGCAATCAGTCAGATTCTCAGGTCACTCGGCAAGATGCCAGAATCGGCACGGACGCGGATTCTAACCTACTTGTGCAGTCGGTTCGCGGAGAAGTAACGTGGATTGGTGCTCACTCGTTCCATTGCTTGTTCTCGCCTTGTTGGCGGCGTCCTGCTGGCTTCTGATGCGCCGCAAGGACCGCATGAACACGCTGGACAAGTTTGACATTCGGTGGCGGCAGCTGGGTAATCCTTATCTATCCAGTGGTCCAGGGGATGCCCCCAAGCTCGCCCTGGTGCCGCTGCCGAGTTTCCTGCGTGCCATAGTCATGGCGTTATAGACCGTTCTCTTTGCGGAACGGCCACGCAGGTCTTGATGTTCCCCGGATCGTGTTCGTGGAACAGCCGGGTCGGTGTGGTCGAAGCCGTGCCCGGTTTTTGAGACAGAGCGAAGTGGACTGGGAACCACAAGGCAATAGGCAGAAACCGTCCTGGGTTTGCGTGGACGGCTCCTGGGGAACTGGAAAATGCTAACCGTGGCGCGCAAGGCTGTGACCCGCAGAGAGCGCCAATTTGAAGACCTGACTTCACACAAAGGCAATATCCCCTGGAAGGTTCGATTCCTTCCGCTCTATCTGATAGGGACAACGATGCCAGCGCTCTACCAACTCTCTGACGCCATCCAATCCGCTCTAAGCGAGTGCAGTGAAGACGGAGAGATTACGCCAGACCTTGAAGCGAGACTGAACGCTCTCCAGATTGCCTTTGAAGACAAGGTGCATGGCATCTGCCAGTTCATGAGACAGTGCGAGTTGGACGCAACGGTTGTCAGCATCGAAGTCGAGCGGTTGACAAAGTTAAAGCAATCGCTCACGGGCAAGTTTGAATGGCTCAAGGGATACTTGCAACGGTCGATGCAGGCGCTGGGCATGACCGCCGTGGATACCCCGCTGTTCCACTTGAGAATCCAACGCAACAGCCGACCGTCATTCGTGCTCGCTGCCGGTGCGGAAGTGCCCGAACAATTCAGGCGTGTGGAAGTCAGCATGGATGGCAACGCCGTGTACGCAGCATGGAAGGAAGGCAAGGACGTATTTCCACCGGAGATTACTGTGAAACAAGGTTCGCATCTTAGAATAAGGTGATTGGACAATGACCACCGCAATCGCTCATCCATACTCAGCAACCGAAGTTGACCTGATTAAACGCACCATCTGCCGTGGTGCCGACAACGACGAATTGGCCATGTTCCTGCGACAATGCAACCGCACGGGTTTGGACCCGTTCGCCCGTCAGATTTACGCCATCAAGCGATGGAACAACGAACTGCGCCGTGAAGTGATGACGTTCCAGACAAGCATCGACGGTTTCCGTCTCATTGCCGAGAGAACTGGCAAGTACCAGGGACAAGATGGCCCTTTCTGGTGCGGCGAAGACGGCATGTGGCGCGACGTGTGGACTGCCAAAGAAAAGCCCGTTGCGGCCAAGGTCGGCGTGTACAAGGAAGGATTCTTGTCGGCGCTCTACAGCGTGGCCTTGTTCTCCGACTATGCCCAGAAAAAGAAGGACGGCAACTTGACGATATTTTGGGAAACCAAGGCTGCGCTGATGTTGGCAAAGTGCGCTGAGAGCCAAGCACTTCGTCGGGCATTCCCGCAGGAATTGAGCGGCATGTACACGTCCGAAGAAATGATGCAAGCCGACACTGATGTCCAGGATGCCGAAGTCATCCATGAAACGCCACCACAGAGCAACGGTGCCACCGACCAACAACCCACCGAAGCACCACGAATCACCGTCGAGCAGCAGAACATCCTGAAGGCGTTACTCAACTCCCTGGGTGAGCGTGCCAAGTGGTGTGCGGCACAAGTATTCGCTGGTGACAAAATCTCCAAGATGAGCGACCTACCGAACGCACGGTTCGCTGGTGTCAAGTCGTGGTTGGAAAAGCAGCTGGCCGCGTCAGCACAAACCGAAGTCGGCAATCAGGCCAAGGAAGCAGAAGTCGTAGACGGCATGGAAGACTGGCGGCGCCGCGTCGATGCGGCCGAAGACGATATACGCAACGCGGCGCTGCTGGTCGAGTTGTCGAACATGCCCGATGGTGATTTGAAAAAGTCGAAGATGGCGTACCTGACGCAGGTTCGCCGCGACCATGGTTTTGAGTGGAACGGCACCAAGTTCGTGCTGACGCCGACCGCTGCCGTCAACGATGATTGGGTAAGCCAGGGTGTTGCCGAGTCCGCAAAAACAGGAAAGTGAAGGTGTGAAATGATTCGACGCCTGCGGAAACTGTTTTGGAAGTTGGTTCCACACCGCTGCGTGTGGCTCGGATTCACCAGCAAGTACGGCGGTTGCGTGTGGTGTGAAAAGTGTGGACGTAGCCAAACTTTCATGGATGTTTTTCCCTGGGGAGATTGAGACAATGGGGAAAGTTGACCTAATCAAGGAAATACAGGGATTGGTAAGGAGTGCCGAAGAAGATGAAGCACGGGCGGCGGTTCTTTCGATACGCGACCCACAAGACAAGACGAAAATATCCGAAGCCCGTGAGCAATCCGTTGCTGCCAGGAAAGCCAAGTGTATGGGCGACCGTATCATCAATGCTGTGCATCAGCACTGGCCAGCGGAAGCAAAGGAAGGTGCCAAGTGAGTTGCAAAACGTGTGATGGAACGATGACACTGGTGGTGACAAATGTTTTTTGGTGTCCGCGATGCGGCACTTTGGACACTCTCAGGGAAGTGCCATTCGTTTCCAAGTTAGTGCTGCGCTGCCGCGAGTTCGAGAAAACTTTACCGCCTGGTAATCCACCGTCAACGTCTTATTCACGCGAATGGCACCGACTTGGAATATCAGAATCCATAAATCTCCCCGAAGCGAGACCGACATGAGTTGGATTACGTTCATTGACGTTGGCATGTCTGCATCTGGCAAAACGCAAGAATGGGGCGTGCAGCCACTCGATAACTTGTCATCGTCTGGTTGTCTCGGCGTCATCAAGTGGTACGGACCCTGGCGGAAGTATTGCTTCTTCCCCAATGGCAACACCGTCTTCGAGCAGGACTGTCTGCGCGATATATCGCTTTTCGTCGAGACGCGGACGAAACTGCACAGAGAAAAAAGGTTGGCGAAATCCACTTGACAGCCACCGCCGCCATCGGTATCCTTTCGGTGACATAAGGCCGCTGCCCGCGACCACCATTGAAACAACCTGAACCACGCCGCGCCTTCCCTGGCACTTTCTTGCGGGCAGCGGATTTTCTGGGGAAGGCCGGCGCCAAATACGGTCCTATAAAAGGAGACCACCATGCCGATGATTCAGTACAAGTCGTTTAGATTTTCCGCAGAGACGAAAGCGGTAATCGACCAAGCCAACGCCATATTCGCCGAGTACCAAACTGCTGGATTCGTGCTTACTCTTCGCCAACTTTATTATCAATTCGTGAGCCGAGACCTGTTGGCCAACAACCTACAAAGTTACAAGCGGCTCGGCTCCATCATCAACGATGCCCGCCTGGACGGCCTGATTGATTGGGAGTTGATGGAAGACCGCACCCGCAATCTCAAGTCGCAACCATGCTGGGAATCTCCAGCGTCAATCATCAAGGCGTGCTCCGACCAATTCCGCATCGACAAGTGGGCCACGCAGGAATACCGACCTGAAGTGTGGATTGAGAAGGACGCGCTTGCTGGCGTGTTTGAGCGTGTCTGCCGAGAGTTGCAGGTTCCGTATTTTTCCTGCCGTGGCTACACGTCCCAAAGCGAAATGTGGGTGGCTGGCCAACGTCTTCAAGCGTGGAGTCGGCAAAGGCAGACACCCATAATCTTTCACTTCGGCGACCACGACCCAAGCGGCATGGACATGACGCGCGACATCATAGACCGCTTGCAGATGTTCATGGGCGGCATCGAATTGCAGCGGCTCGCCCTGAACATGCCGCAGGTCGATGAATACACTCCACCGCCAAACCCGGCGAAGATAACCGACTCGCGGGCGGCAGCGTACATCAAGGAGTTCGGCAACGAGTCGTGGGAACTAGATGCGCTCTCCCCGGAAGTGCTTGCAGGATTGGTGCGCGATTCCATCATGGAGATTCGCAACGAGAAGAAGTGGGCGGAAGCTGTCGAGCGCGAAGACGAACACCGTCGCCTACTGGTCCAGGTGTCGCAACAATGGCAGAAAATCACGGAGTCGTTATGACGATGATGGCCTTGTCCAAGATTCGCACAGATGGCGGCACACAGACCCGCGCCAACTTCAGCGACGAGACGCTTGCCGAGTACACTGCCATCATCGCTGCAGGTGGCGAACTACCTCATGTTGACGTATTCGACGACGGCAAGGATTCGTGGCTAGGTGACGGTTTCCAGCGCCATGCGGCATACACCAACGCTGGTCGCACGGAAATCCCTGTCACCATCCACAAGGGAACGCAGCGGGACGCTGTGTTGTTCGCCGTTGGCTCTAATGCGGAACACGGTGCTCGTCGGACAAACGACGACAAGCGCAAGGCCATCAGGATACTCCTGGAAGACGACGAATGGACGCAGTGCTCCGACAACTGGATAGCGCAGAAATGCAAGGTGTCGGACGGTCTTGTGACGACGGTTAGGGCATTGCTTTTCAAGGGAGGTTCAACTTCCAATTCTGGAAGTTCGAGCGAAAAAGCAACAAACAGGAAAGGCAAGGATGGAAAGCAACGTCCTTCACGCAAAGGACATGCGTCAAGTTCAAAAGTTTCAAAAAAAAATGAAAGTTCGTCAAATGAAGACAATGGGGACACCCAAAGTCTATGTAAAAGATGCAGGCGAATCGGCGCCGCTTCTTGCCCAAAGTGCATAGCTGCGCAGACAAAAAAAGGAGAAGGTGCCGGTGATGGAAAACGCGGTGAAGGCGAAGCAAAGAAGACGAAGCCTGGCGCGGCGTGTTTCAATTTCGCAGACATAGAGGGGCCAATGGGAAAACTGGTCCGCGCTCTGGACGATTGCGGTGGCAAGCATGGCAAGGGAACGTCCTACCACGGACTCCTGCGCGTCCTGCAAGATTTTGCGGAAAAATGGAAATCGTGGAAAAAGGAACTCATGGAGTTGGCCAATGCGTGAACTGTGGAACCACCAACGACGTGGCATTGACGAAACGCTTGCGGCAATTGCACGCGGGGAACGCCGTATCCTGGTTACTTCCCCAACAGGTGGCGGCAAAACTGCGATGATGCAATCTCTTGCCGCCGAATACATCGAACAAGGCCGCAAGGTCATCCTGTACACAAATCGCAAGTTGTTGGTCGAACAAACGAGTCGCGTATTGCAGACCGCTGGCATCGACCACGGTATCCGCGCCGCGGGATACGAACACGAAGCCGACTTGCTGTTCCAAGTGTCGAGCATCCAAACGGAGAACGCTCGTGTGCTCAAAGGAAAGCAGTGGGCCTTGTGGGACGCGGAACTCGCACTCGTAGATGAAGCACATTTGCAGACGGCGAAGACAGCACAAACTTTACTGGCCGCTCACCACGAAATGGGCGCGGCCTATGTTGGTTTTACGGCGACACCGCTGGGATTGTCAAGTCTGTACGAGACACTGATTCAGGCCGGCACAGTTTCCGAGCTGCGCAAGTGCGGTGCATTGGTTCCGTGCCACCACTACGGTCCAGACGAGCCAGACCTGAAGGAAATCAAGAAGGTTGCCCTGGGTGAAGACCTGACGGAAAATCAGGCCAAGAAGGTGATGGGCGCTGCTGGGTCTGTGCAGATACAGCAGTTGTTCGGTCGCGTGCTGGAATGGTTCGACCGGCTCAATTCCGAGCGCAAGCCGTCCATCCTGTTCGCATGCGGCGTCGATGAATCAGTGTGGTTCTGCGAGGCGTTCAACGCGGCGGGTATACCGGCGGCACACATCGACGGGGAAGCGGTGCTCTGGCCTGACGGAAGTTTCGAGCGGACCAGTCGGGAAGCGCGAGACCGCGTTCTTGAGGATTCACGCAATGGAAAAATCACCGTGCTCTGCAATCGTTTTGTCCTTCGTGAGGGAATTGACGCTCCTTGGCTTGCCCACGGAATTTTCGCTACCGTCTTCGGGAGTTTGCAAAGCTACCTTCAGTCAGGAGGAAGATTGCTCCGTGCTCACCCTTCGCTTTCCGAAGTCACCCTGCAAGACCACGGCGGAAACTGGTGGCGACATGGGAGCTTGAACGTGGACAGGGAATGGTTTCTCGACTTGACCAACGGCATCGCATCCGGGTTGCGTGAAGAAAGGATGCGTGCCAAGAAAGAACCTGAACCGGCGCGGTGTCCGAAGTGTGCGAAGATAATGCACGGCCCACGTTGTCTGTGCGGATTCGAGTTCGGCTTGTCCAAGCGTTCGCGTCCGGTATTCCAGACCGATGGCACTCTGCGGGAAATGGTGGGCGACATATTCAAGCCACATCGCTTGAGCAAGAATCCACAAGGACCGGACATCTGGAGGAAGATGTACTATCGGTCCAAGACTGCTAAGGGGGAAAGGACGTTCCGGGCGGCGGCGGCGCTCTTCGCTATGGAAAACAATTGGGGATATCCCGATCCGTCGTGGCCACTAATGCCTACCGTGGAGATTGATTGGCATAGAAAGGTTTCCGAAGTGCCAATGGAAAGGTTGACTCGATGACCAGAGTTTGTGATTTGTGCCGTTTGAATGATTGCGTAACTGTGCTTTACAGAATGACCTTTGTTGACGGTATGCTTGTCATGGCAAAGCAGGCCAAGAGTAATGACGTTTTTATTTGCTAAGACTGCATTTGCGGCATCAAGAGAATACCGTTTAGCAACCTGACAAACTATGTGCAGTTACCGCCACCCGTTGTTTCTGAAGAAAAGCCTATTTCAAGTGACGAGGCAGATGACTTGCCATTTTGAGGGTATGCCATGTCAAACTTAAATCCCGCCCTGGCCCGTGAATCGAAAGAACACGCCGAACACGGTTGGCGTGAACGCCGCGACTTCCATCCATCGGACCAGAAGTTGCGGCACGCAGGATTCGTCATCCACGCGCGTCCGAAGAATGGTCCGGCGCTGTGGACACACGCGAAGCACAAGATGCCGGTGACGGCGGCGGAAGCCATGAAGTTGGTGGAAGGTGGATTGGAATGAGCGAGTGTAAACTTTGCGGCCAGAAAACCCGCGTGGTGGTAAACATCGACTTCGTTGCTGTTCCGGTGTGCGACCACTGCTGTTTGACAATAACTGGTCAGACGGTGCAATCGCTTCGGGTGCGAAGGTGGCACAAACTTGACGGTTCGCCACCACACACAATCATTACATCGGAGCAACCACATGCCTGATGATTTGATGTCCCTGAAAGTTGGCGATGTCGTGACCGTGCGACACGACGACGGCAATGAAGCCGATTACGAAGTCAGGCAAGCGCCGTGGTTGCTCGGCCACGGCACGCCAGTCTTGAGCCTGAAGGGGATATCAGGGTGCTATGCCCTTGACCGTGTGGTGAAGGTGGTCAAGCGGCGTGATGGCAAGTGCGACGAGACACGACGACTACTCATTGAAATGCGGAAGTACGTCGTCTTCCACAACCTACTCATTGGCGAGTGCGTGGCGTGGCGAAAACTCAAGGAAATGTACGGTATCACCAATGAAGGACTTGATTGGAAGGAGTAACCCCATGCCTGAGTGGACGCGGACGCCGCCGACTAAACCGGGGTGGTGGGGCTACCGGCACATGGGAAGCAAGGCCAACATCCTGGAAATCGTTGATTGGAAAGACGGTGGCCTGGCGTGCATGGTTCGCAGCACATGGACGGCGCCGGAACAAATGCCTGGGGAGTGGTGGAGTGAGCCGCTGACGTTTCCCTGGGAAACGGTTGAACAACTCCCATGCCGAAAATGTGGCATGCGGGACAGCCTTGCGGTGAAGCATCTGACGCGCTGGCCAGAGCGGGACCTGTGCCCGGTCTGTGCTGCCGGGGAAAGGAGCGACGAAAATGGATGACAAAGAAAAACAGGCGCTTTACGCCATGTGGAGATTCGATGCGTGGCTTGCTGACCTTGGAACGTATCGTACCATCGACGAGTTGGTGTCGCGCGGCATACTGAAACCGGGAGAGCCACTGCCTACCAAGGAAGAATTGCAGCAGATGGCAGGTGGCAGAGCGTGACCCATGACGACGAACTTATCCTTGCTACCATCAAGGCCCGCGACCGCCAGCTGGCCGAGATGATGTGCGTCACCATCGGACTCGCTGCGGAGTTATACCCTGATATTCTTCGCACCGCGCTGGCCAAGGTATTCGACCTATCCGCCGTGGAAGACATGGCCAAGAGAGTGATAGCCATTGCCACTGACGCGCAGCAGCAGGCGATACAGGCACGCGAGTTGTTGGTGCAGGTTACGGCCGACATTGAAGAGATGGAAAAACGTATCGACCGACTCATGGATGCGATGCGGACGGTGTACAGGAAGCTGCCGAAGACGGAATCAACTAACGGGAGAAAATGATGCCGACAATCTATCCGACCCTGCAAATCCGTGCCGACGAAGACGCTGGCCTTGTCCGGTGCCGACTGGTCCTGGACGGTACGGTGATAGCGGAGATTTCGACGCTGCACATTGCCGCCGCGCCGAAGACAATGAAGTGTTCGATGCGTGGAAGTCGATGCTGACGTTGCATCTGGAGCGGTCGTTGCAAGCTATGGCCAAGGAACATCCAGGAATCGTTGTCGGTCCACTTGAAGAAAGAACGCCACCGGAAGTAAGCAGGAACTGATGGGAGAACAAGAAATGAACACGGCAAAGTGCAGCAGTTGCGGCGCGGCAATCATCTGGGCCAAGACAGGCAGGGAAAACCTGATGCCGATTGACGCTGAACCCGTCCATGACGGCAATGTGCATATACGCGACGATGGTGTTGCAGTTGTACTCAATGCGGAAGAGCGTTCGCGTCATGTTGGGCCACTGCGAAAAAGCCATTTTGCAACTTGCATCAACGCGGCCAGGCACCGAAAGGCCAAGAAATGAGCGATACTGTCAAATTGCCAATCATCGACGAATCGCTGCTTGACTTATTCAGGGGAAGCGGACGCTGCCACTACTGCAATAAGTGGTGCCGCCGATTGGAACCGCACCATCTTGTAAAACGCGGCGCTGGCGGTTGGTCCCGCGTCGATAGGCCACGGAACCTAATCGCTCTCGGCTCGGCATTCGACTGCGGGTGCCACCACAACGCCGAGAATGGTAAGCATCCGACGTACTCGGATTGCTTGGCGATTGTTGCTCAGCGGGAAGGCGTGCTTCAGCAGACCATCATTGACGAAATAAACGAACTCCTTTGGAAGAGACACGGATGACACCACACCAACAACGCATGCTCATGGCAGGCAAGTGCCGACTGTGCGGCAAGGACCGTCAAGGCAATCCGCAGTTGTGCCCCAGGTGCGTTGAGAAACGCAACCGCAAGCGACGGGCTAGAAAGCAATACGACCTGGAGAGCATGCGGTGGGTGAACGCCGTCCACGGTCCTGAGATGAGATGGCACAGCGTTGCTCCGACCGAAAAACTTCTGCAACTACAGCAGTTGGCTGACGCTGGACTGCCGCTGTTCGATGGGCCACGGAAGCGTGAGTTTGTTGTTGATTAACCAAGGATGTATCACATGCTCGTACTAAGCAGACGCCCAGGAGAATCCATTGTCATAGACTTAGGAAACGGCCAACGGGTGACGATAACGCACATTGACGTGAAGCACGACAGAGCGCGTATCGGCATCGAAGCACCCAAGGAAGTGACGGTTGACAGAGAAGAAGTGCGACAGAAGAAAAGGAACCAACTATGAAGTGCAACGTACACGGATTGCTCAACAACGCCGCCGACGCACTCGAAGACGAAGAATTTAATTCTAACGGTGGCTATGCCTTTGCCCTGCGTGAGCTGGCAGACAATCTCCGCGAGTTGCGCGACCGGGGAGATATGGCGGCGATGACGGAGTTCTTTTCGTTGTACACGTTTCCTGATTAATCGTTGACGCAAACGCTCGACTGCGGTTGCACGGTGACGCGCGGTTATCGGTGCCCTGTACACGACGGTCCTTGATTGGAAAAGGTGATGACAAAGAAGAAGTGCTGCGCTACCTGCATCCATTCTCGCTGGCACCTTACGCCAACTGGAAGGATTTCAAGGGATACCGTTGGAGAATGCACCGTTCCTTTGCCAATGGTGCAATTGCCGGTGTGCGTTACAGAAGCATACGGATACCACGAGTGGCGAAAAGGTATTATTTCATCTGACCAGGGCAACAATTGCCCGCTGTATACCGTCAACCCAGTAAAGCCACAGAAAAGGTGAGATGATGAGCGTCCATGACGTGTTGGTAGGCAAGAGTAGGTGGCACATTGACCAGGGCGATTGCGTGGCGTGGCTGAACTCTCTCCCTGCGAACAGCGTTGACCTTTTGATTGGCTCGCCACCTTATACGCTGGCGCGAACGTATGGCCGCGATGATGTCATGCGTGACTGCGAAGAGTGGATATCTTGGATGCTCGATGTTTCCACAGCTGCCGTCCGCGTCTCCAAGGGGCTGGTGCTGTGGGTTGCATCGGGAATCCAAAAGGACAAGTGCTACGAGCCTGCCGTGGAAGGTTTGATTTACCGATGGTGGCAACTTGGCAACCAGCTGTGGCGTCCGTGCATCTGGCGCAAGGTTGACGAGAGCGGCGGCGGCACCGGGATCCCAGGAAGCGGCGGGGCGCAGTGGTTCCGCTCTGACTGGGAATTTGTGGTGGCGTTCAAGAAGGAAGGGTGGTTGCCATTCGCAGACAATTGTGCGATGGGGCACGCGCCGGTTTATTCTCAGGTTGGCGGCGAGATGAGCAATAGGACGGTGGACGGCAGGCGAATCAACGAGCGAGTGTTCGGCAAAGATGACGGCTTCGGTGGCAAGTTTGCCAGCATCCAAAATAAGGACGCAAACGGCAAGAAGAAACGCAAGGTGAACATGGACATCACCAAGGGCCACGAAACCAATGGCTCACTCAAGGAGAACGGTTCACGACCTATGCCCAAGGTGGCGAATCCGGGGAATTTTCTTGAGCCGAACTATTCCCCACAAGAAGTGGAAGATATCCTTGCCCGGCTCGACTACGCTGACGCCAAAGGTGGTATCGTCAACGCAAGGGTGGGTGGCGGACACATGGGGGACAGAATTTGTAGCTTAAATGAAGCACCGTACCCAGAAGCATTGCCACTGTTCTTCATCAATAGTTTCACGCAAGAAGGCATGGTCGTGGCGGACTGCTTCGGGGGAAGTTTTACAACTGGGAAAGTGGCTGTCGAAAATGGCCGAAGATTTTTGGGATGCGACCTGCGCCAGAGCCAAGTTGACCTTGGCAACAAGCGGATAGAAACCGTTACACCGCTCGCGCTATTCGAGGGAATCGAATGAAAACCAAATCACCAGAAGCCGCACTCCTCCGCCAGGTGCTCGAATACCTGAAGGCGGTCGGCGTCTTCGCGTGGCGCAACAACGTCGCGGGCATCAAGCGGCGGGACAAGTCTGGACGGGAGTTTTACGCCAAGGCGGCGATGAAGGGGGCGAGCGACGTTTTTGGGGTGCTGCCGGCACACATGGAACGTCATGTGTTCTACCCGTTTGGCCGGTTCATGGCCCTGGAGTTGAAATCACCAACCGGCAAGGTGACGCCGGACCAGCAGCTGTTCCTTGACAGCGTGGGGCACGCTGGCGGCCTGGCGCTGGTGGTGCGTAGCCTGGACGGCCTGCGCGCGGTGTTCAAGGAATTGGGGATTGAGTCATGAGCGTCTACCACGTTGACAACGGCACCTGGAGGTTCATGGTTGCCGCCAAGAACCAAAAAGAGACGTGCGCACTGCTGCATTGCACGCTCGGCGAACTGCGGCGATACGGCGGCCGCTACCCCAGGGATTCCAAGGAAGTGGAGATCTGCCTGAGCGAACCTGTCGGCACTGTCTTGAAGAAGGACATGCGTGAACTGGTGGTGCGCTGGGTGATCCACAAGCGACCGGAGGTTGCGTGATGTACCCATCCACCATCGCCAAACGTGCCGCACGTCTCGCTGCCGGTCTCTGCCGCCAGTGTGGTGAGAAACGCGGACGCTACAAGCAGCTGTGCGATAAGTGCGGTGAGAAAGCAACGCAGCACATCGCCGCGTGGAAACTGCGAACCGGGTACAAACACCCCGGCACGAAGACGGCAGAGAAGGTTGCCGTTGTGTACCACGAACCAAACTGGCTGGTGCTCGCCGAGTACCCCAGCGGGACGGGCGTGTTGGAACTGTGCAGCAGCGAAGCGGAAGCGTTGGCGGTGATGGAGAAGTTCCGCGAAGGCGGTATCGAGTGGGAGTTGCGCGTCGAGTGCATGACGGAACCACGGGGCGGCATCCTTGATGAAGATGCTACGCCGCCGACTCCACCACAACCGACCTGATTGCCGCGTCCAATTGCCTTCCCATCGCCGGATCCGGCATCCAGTACCCGCGCGGCTGCTGAACACGGCACTGGCAACGAAGGTACTCGGCGCCCATATCAACGAGCGTCCGCACGCGGTTGGCCATCAGCCACACCATGTCGGCAGACGACGCGGCGACGTGCTCCAGCATCACGGGAACACCGTCGTTTTCCAACTCAACGATCATATTCACGGCAGGCATTTTTGTCTTCACCTTGGCGGGCGACGTTTCCCACATTGTACGCAACGTCGTCAACCTGTGTGCGGCAAAACAGTTGCATCAAAACGACACATTTGCTTTCGATTGGTTCATCGGGTAGAATCGGCAACAGGAATCGCCGACAACCACGAGTACAACGCAATGACAGAGACGACAGCAGTACACCCAGCGATGCAGATGCAGCCAGGACCGCCGCTTGACGCGATGATTGACGAGATTTGCCTGGGGATAAAGCCGCGCTACGGCGTGGCAAGCAGGCGATGGAGCTTCGATACGGAGACTGCCCAGATACTTTTCATACCGCTCCGTGAAGCCAACGACTGGACGTGCCAGTTTCACTCCAATGGTAAATGGTCTGTCCAGCTTCCGGACGGTCAGACCTATGCCGAAGCGCCGAACCCGGTCACGGCGATGCTCAGGGCGTGCTTGCGGCACCACCTGGAAAGGCAGGCAAAGGAACAGGCGTTTCAGATGGCGGATACCGTGGTTGACCCCGTTAATGGTCCGCAGAAGAAGAAGGTGCCGTGACATGGTTGCCGTTCGTGGCCGTCTTTGTGAGTTCCGCAAGTCCATCGCTGCGCTGCTGGAAGGCGGCAGTGGTGGTGATACCGTGAAGTCGTTTCAATGGGACACCAAGGAAGACCGCGAGTACGTCCGTGGCGGCGACAAGGAAAACCCAGGTCGCTTCTCCAAGGCACCAGGCTCAGGTGGCCGCGCCGAGAAGGAAGACCAACCCACGAAGAAGGAACCGGAGAAGCCAAAGGCAAAACCGACTCCAGGCGGCAAGGAATCGGTCACGAAGATTGAACCACGGTCGGATAAACCCAGGGAACAGCCAGCCAAGCCACAACTCGACTCGCTTGCCAACACTAAGGCAGAAGACAAGGTTGCCGCCGCCGCGAAGAAGCAATTCGACATGTACTACGGCATCATCGCGGGAAAACTCGACGCCACTTCGCCGCGAGTCAAGGTGGACATGGAAGAGCGCCGCAACGTGGCGCAGTCATTGGCACACCAACCGCTTACTATCGACGTGGAAATGGAAGGTGGCACGTTCAAGGCGCACCACATTGTCACCGAAGACGAGAAATGGGGTGTCTTCAAGTCTGGTGCCAACGAGTTCAGGTCGGACACCAGCAAGTCCCCTGTACGCAAAGGCGTACAGGAAGGAACTTTCTTCCGCCGCGAAGTGGCCGCGAGTCGCGTTGCCGACGCTCTGGGCATGGCTGACCTTGTCCCCGTCACGGCGTTTCGCAAGGAGAAGGGGGAACTCGGCAGCGCCCAGCACTTCATCGAAGGTGCTGAGAACGCATGGGGAAGCAAGAACCCGTGGGACGGCAAGCCCGACATGGAGCGGGCCGCGGCGTTCGATTATCTGATAGGCAACCTGGACCGCCACATGGGCAACTGGATGACCAAGGACGTCGGCGGACATAAAAAGTTAGGTCTCATCGACAACGGGTTGGCGTTTCCGTCGTCGTACCACGATGAAGACGCAGGCAACCAGTACATACTTGCCAAGGCCCACGAAGACGGGTTGACCGTACCGCAGCTGCCAAAGGATGCGTGGCCAGTGATTGAGATTGGCCTACGGGAAAGCGGACTGGACAAGGAAGCCATCGGACTCACCAAGGAGCGGTACGATGCGCTGGCGGCATCGGCGGGCAAGAAGTTCTCGGACTTACCGGGACTGGCACCGGGGGCGAAGACGGTGGGGGATATGGTTGACGGGTTCGTGCGGCCAAACATCCAGCGAAGGGCGGAAGCGAAGATGGCTAAAGCAAAAACCATGCGGTGGTCAACCAAGAACTATCGCGGCAGCATCAAGACAAAAGACGACGAAGGCCACGAGCATGCTCCAGCTGGGTCATCAGAAGGCGGTCGGTTCGTCGCCAAAGGTGGCGGCAGCGGCAGGGTAGAAGGGCACGAAGCGAGCGGTGAAATCAAGATTGGCGACGAAGTGTGGAAGCCGATTATTCGTGACGGCAAGAAGATGTGGCGCAACCAATATTCCGACGTCACGACCAAGAAGCCAAAGCCGCCGAAAGAAGCGTCGAAACCGCCCACCGAAGAAAAGAAAACGGAATCGTCACCTGCTAAGGACGAAAAGGCACCGCCAGTTGGCAGCTCGGAACTGCACGCATCCATGAAGGACTCGTGGGAGAGACTGACGCTTTTCCGTGAGTTCAGCAACGGACTTGTCGAGATGCCAAGGTTGTACAAGGAAGTAAAGAAGAAACAACCTGGATTGACCGTGGATGACTTCAAGAAGGAACTGCAACTGCTATGGGATAAAAAGGAAGTCGAGTTGCACATCCTGAACGAAGTACGCGAAGCCAAGGATCCAGACCAAGCCATAAAAAGCGGGAACAAGTTATACTACTTCGTGTACTGGAAGCCAAAGGAGAAAGCCAAGTGATTGACAAGAAGGCACTGCAACAGCTGGCCAAAGAGAGCACCGTCAATAAACCGGCGCGTCCAAATATGCCGGTTGACGTATCGCCAGAAGCCAACCGCATCGTCGCGTGCATGGAGCAGCAGATGCTCTTGACGGCCAAGCACGGCGAATCCAGCATGATTTTCACGGCAGGTTATTCTGACGGAGACGTACTGCGACAGGTCAGTCATGTCCTTGATGAGCGCGGCATCGACCACAAGTGCAAGAGCGACAATCGCATCAAGTCGGCCACATGGCATCTATCCTGGGAGTGACCAGTGCGATCCATCGAGAACGCAAAACGTGTTCCAATTGAAGGATGGATGTTCCGCATCTGGCGTCTCGGCCTGCGCGTTGGCCCCATCAACAAGGAACTTGGTATTTGCATCGCCGTGATAGATACCAACAACTCCACATGGCGCAACCTTCTCTGGCGGTTTTACTGGCGAACCAATCGGAAGTGACCCCATGCAAACGGTCGAAGTACGCGAGTTCAAGGACGGCAAGGATACCGTGGTGGGACGCATCCTTTGGGACGGCCGCGCCATCACTGCCGAGCCGCCTGAAGACGACTCCCTGGCGTCGAAAATCAGCGTGTGGCCCATCCACGATGGCAAGGGGATGGTGCGCCCCTGGGAAGAACCGGAGCGGTTCATGGAAGGGTTGTGTGTGCAGTACAGTTCGCTGTACCTGCGGTGTACCAAGCCACGGGAAGATGGTGGCAGCACCAAGGACATGGAAGCGGAAGGATTCGAGACGAGCGGCCCACCGCTGGCGAACTCAGCGAAGTCGTGGCACGTCAAGAACGCCGAGTTCGACGAATCCAAGCATCCCCGCGCCGACAACGGACGCTTCGGTGAAGGTTCGGGTGAAGGGCGCGTCGGGAATGAATCGCGCGGTGGTGGCCTGTCAGCCAGCGCTCTGAAAGCCATACCCGGTGTAGCGGGCGGCAATCCACGCCGTCAGAAGCAAGTCGCACGCATCCTGAACTCGCCGCACGCCAAGGAAATCATGGCTGCGATACCGGCAGGAAGCAAGTTCGTCGCATCTGGCAAAGAAGCGTTGGTGTTCCGCTCTCCCGATGGCGAAGCTGTCAGGATTGGCGATGCCATCGAAAGACCGGACATCCCTGAAGTCTTGCAGCCGACATCATCGAAAAAGTTCGGCGACATCATGGTCGAGACATTGCCGTTTGCCGAAGACGTCGATTCGCTGTCGGATGACGCGAAGGATGCACTTGAAGAATTGAAGACGAAGATAGAAGAGCGCGGCTACAGGAACGACGACCTGAACACTGCACAGATAGGAAAGGTCGATGGAGAATGGTTGATTATTGATCCAGGTGGTTTTTCTAAGGTTGACGGCCATGACGGGCAAGGTGCGAAGACTTGGAAGTGGAAGGCATTCGATGAGTCATCGCACCCGCGTGGTGGCGATGAAGAAAACGCTGGGCGGTTCTCGGAAGGCAGTGGCAACGGGCGCGTCGAGAATGAACAACCTAATCGCCCCATCGAATCCGGCGCCGCCCTGTACCGTTCGCTCCTGGAAAGCGGCAACTCCATCGACGAGATACGCCAGAAGTTTGCCACCATCGCAGCGCAGCCAAAATCAGTGCTCGCCGCAATCGCAAACAGAGTAGACCAATCACCCAAGGGCAGCAAGGCGGAAATAGCCAAGCGTCTCTTGCATGTTCTCGAAGGTGTCGCCGTCAGCCGCGTGCGTGCCGACGAGATTGGCCCAGACCCGATGAAGAAAGAATCCGGCGAAATCGCCGCCCAACTCCAGCAAGCCGTCGATGACGACCGCACCGGCAAGAAACCGATGCAGACCGGCGCACAGGTCGCCGCACGCCCCGTGGACTATCCCGACCCTGGGGCGGCCGCGCAGTCCATCGACAGCACCGTTGCCGACATGGCTACCGACAGGTTCAATCCGCCGCTGCTGGGCGACGTCTACGCAGCAGTGAAGGCCAAGCATCCTGAGTTGTCCGTGCGTGATTTCCATACGCTGCTTGCCAAGGAGTGGAAGTCGGGCAAGTTGCGGCTGCACGTCCACACGCGGGCAATGACGGACCTGGAGAAACCGGAGTTTGCGTTGCCGGTAGATGGGGAAGTTATGTCGCGGGTGTCGATGGAATCACAACGAAAGGAAAACCAATGAACGTGGAACGGTGGACAGACAGAGCACGGCGAGCACTCCAACTTGCAAACCAAGAAGCCCAGAGATTTTCTCATGAGTTCATCGGCACCGAGCACGTCTTGCTTGGACTCATCAAGGAAGGTTCCGGTGTGGCGGCCAACGTCTTGAAAAATCTCGACATCGACCTGCGACGTGTTCGCTTGGAAGTCGAAAAAGTCGTCCAAGCAGTACCGGACATGATGGTAATGGGCAGGTTGCCGCAGACGCCGCGTGCCAAGAAGGCACTTGAGTTCGCCGTCGCAGAATCGGCAGCGTTGGGTCACAACTACATCGGCACGGAACATTTGCTTCTTGGATTGCTGCGTGAAGGCGATGGCATAGCGTGCATAGCCTGCATGGTGCTCATCAACCTTGGCGTCACTCTGGAATCGGTACGGCATGGAGTTGTGGCGTTGCTGGGCAGCTGTGTCAAAGACGGTGACGTTCCCAGCGATACGTTGGAAGTGCTGCATGACTTCTCGGTGCAACTCAAGCCATGCACGACGCACGCCGGAAAGTTCACGGTAATCAACGACGGTTGCGGCAATGCAATCGTCACCATGCCCAACATGCAGGTCGCCTACGGCAGTTCTGAAAAATGTCGCACTGGGGACCACTTGACGGTGCCACACGGCAAGATGAAGTTCGACAGGACGGCCACCATTACCGTCACAGGACCAAACGTCCCGGAATACGCCACCGTTGAACAGCATGTCTGCGGTAAGTGGACGCCAAGTGGCACAAACTTCTGCTGTCATTGTGGACAACCGCTGGTGACACCGGATGCGGTGGCTGGAGATGATCCATGAACATAGAACAATTTATGTCATCACCATTCATCATACCGGAAGAATTGCGCTGTATTGAACCAATCCCAATGAGTGAAGCGGAATCACGCGCATGGCGTGAAGGATGGGCCATGCTGTTCGACTTCACCACGTTGTCATTCTGCCTTCCAAAGGCAATCATCGAAGGCATCAAGGAAGAGCAACTGCCGAAACCGGACGTGGTAGTCGAACATGCCAAGTGAACCAACCCAGACCTTCGACGTCCTACTCGATGGCTGCCTTGACAGCTTCAGTTTCTTCGTGAATACCTGCTGTCAGACGGAATCCCAGAAGCCAGACAGCCTGTTCAAGGAGTGGGTGCCATTCACGCTCTGGCCAGCACAAAAGCCAATCGCGGAAGCATTCCAGAAGGAACGCCTTGTCGTGTGCCTGAAGGCTCGCCAGCTGGGTCTATCGTGGATGGCTGTGGCGTTCGCGCTGTGGCAGATGGTGTTCTACCCAATCGCCACGGTGCTCTTGTTCTCGAAGCGCGACGACGAAGCCACGGAGTTGCTGGGACGCTTGAAGGGCATGTGGCAGCGGTTGCCGCCGTGGGTCAAGAAGGGGCACAAGGTCAAGATCAACAACGACCACACATGGGGTCTGTCCAGTGGCTCGAAGGTGACGGCATTTCCAACGACGGCAGGTGACAGCTACACGGCCACTTTGGCGATTGTGGACGAAGCTGACCTAATAGAAGATTTGGACCGATTGTTGCGTTCTGTCAAGCCGACTGTTGATGGCGGGGGACGGATGTTGCTGGTGAGCCGCGCGGACAAGTCGCGGTCGTTGGACAAAAGCCCGTTCAAAAAAATATACTTGTCGTCCAAGCGTGGAGAATCAGATTGGCATACGTTGTTTCTGCCGTGGGATGCAAAACCTGGCAGAACGCCGGAGTGGTATGAGAACCAGCGTAAGGACATCTTGGCTCGCACGGGGGCGCTCGATGACCTTCACGAATTGTACCCAAAAACTGACTTGGAAGCGTTATCCAGCCGTTCACTAGACAAACGATTTCCATTCGAGTGGTTGATGGCGTGTTACAAGGAAATTAAGCCACTGCCTGAGCAACACGGATGGCCGTCACTATCGGGATTGGTAGTTTTCAAAGCACCGGAACAGGGAAAGCGATATATTGTATCCGGTGACCCAGCCGCTGGCAATCCGAGTTCCGATGAATCATCATCTACCGTGATCGACGTGGATTCTGGAGAAGAAGTAGCGATACTGGCGGGACGGTTCGAGCCTGCCACATTCGCGGCACACATCGACAAGGTTGGAACGTGGTACAACAGCGCCCAGTTGATGATAGAACGCAATAACCACGGTGCTGCCGTCATACTCTGGTTGCAAGAAAACAGCAAACTGTATCTGATGCGCGGCCCAGATGGACACGCGGGATGGCACACTAGCATCAAATCAAAAGCCATCATGCTGGACGTTGCTGGAGAATCATTCCGCGACAAGGAAGTAACCGTCCATGACAACCACACCTTTCAACAGCTTGCGGACATCCAAGGCTCAACTTTGAAAGCCCCGGAAGGACAATTTGATGACCGGGCGATATCGTATTGTTTGGCGGTTTGCGGCCGCGACTCTTTGGTAAAAGTCAGCACTACTCATCAACTCATGGACCACCTGCTTGGCGCTGTTCAACCAATCACGGTCAAAGCGCCGAACGCGATGCCTGAGCCAAATGATAAAGGCGGTGTAACGTACTTTTCGCCGCACGAAATGTACTACGTTTTCGTTTTTCGCAATGGTGTCAAGCATTTCCTTTGGAAAGGCGGAAAGGATGGACGGCAAGAGGCCATGTGCGCAGCGCACGCTGCTGGCCTAGACGTTCCCGGTGGTTGGCAGGATCTCGACCCAACCGTTATCGCCAAGATTCGCGCTGAAGTGCAAAAGACGATGGCAGAAAAATAATTTTCATTTCCTGTTTGACATTTCTTACGTTTACGCATACCATTAGATTCGCATAGCAGTGCATGCCAAAGACTGGCAGGCCAAAGCAGAGCACAGTACGGCGACGCCAGCAATCCATGTCATGGCGAAGCAGTGTATCGCAAGACATCGCTTGGCAATTCATCGCCAGCAACGAAACGCAGGACACGCTCATGAAAATTACCTTGGCGACACAACTCCATTGCAAAAGATGCGGCTACAAATGGAGACCAAGAAAGGAGGATATTAAGATTTGCCCACGGTGCAAATCGGCACGGTGGAACGAACCGCCAGTAAAGAAAAGCCAGGAACGATGAGCAGCGTAGAGCATTGCACTGTACGTCTCGGCATGGCACCGCACAGTTTCTGCAAAGTAACGCCAGAATCGCAATGTTGTGCCGGGCATTGCAACGTAGCGCGCGCCAATGGGAATCACTGCATCGTATTGTATCGCCAGTAATGCAATGCTCAGTCTAGTAGAGTGGGGCAGGCCATTGCTTCGTACAGCAACGCCAGTAGCACAATGCAATGTCGGCCATAGCAAGGTAGGTCAACGTATAGTAACGCTAGTGCCGCAACGTATTGCAATGTACGGCACAGCACTGTACCGCGAAGCCAGGAATGTCAGAAGCCCATTGCAACGCGAGTCAGAATCGCCCAATTTTAACCACACGAGGATGAGACAATGCGAACAGCAACACCGAAGAAACCGGAAGCAGTGAATGGGGCCGCGACGAAAGAATCGGCCCCGGTTGGAATCGTCATCGATAGAATCCAGCCGAAAGTTTTGGAGTTGGAAATCATCGGAATCACGCCACTCTTGGTCTGCGCATGGAGCGAGAAGGCCAAGCGGCAGATGCTCGACAAACAGATGAAGAAGGCCACGCGCGGCAAAGAGGCGAAAGACCCGGAAGCCGACTACAAGGCCAGCCTGTACGTCAGCACGGAAGGATGGACCGGGGTTCCAGCGGGCGGCATAAAAGGAGCGCTGGTGAATGCGTGCAGGGCCTGCGACCTGGCGATGACCTTGGCGAAGCGATTGCTGTTCATTCGCGCTCAGGGCGTGGACAAGGAAGGTCGCGGCTTGGTTCGCATTTATGGCGAGCACAAATTGCACCAAGCGATGGTGCGCATCGACAATGGCAGCACGGCTGACATTCGTTTTCGCGCTGTTTATCCACAATGGTCTATGAAGTTGGAAATCGAGTTCCTGGAGAACATGATTTCTCCAGAACAGGTCGCAAACCTTGTGGAGATGGCTGGTTATATCGAAGGACTGTGCGAACATCGTCCTGGGGCACCCAAGAGTTGCACTGGCGATGGCGGAAGGTTCAAAATTCGTGAAGGATCATAACTCCAGATGCAGAGCAGGCCACTTCATGGCAGAGCACAGTAAACCAACGCCAGCATGCCAAAGCACAGTAATGGCTTTCAGCGTAGTGTAGATCATTGCCAGAATCTCATCGGACGGAACAGGAAGTCAACGTGGCCAAACGTAGTGCATCGCCAGAAGAGCAGAGCACGCCAGGGCACTCCCGTCCAATGCAGCGTAGCGCCAGGATTGCAACGCATGCCACCGTACAGAACGGCACCGCAGAGTATGGCACCGCATGTCATCGCCAGTATTGCAACGGTCGGCAGCGCATCGTTAGTGCAACGGCAAGGAATGTCGAGCAAAGCCAGAAGAGCAGACCATTGTAACGTAGGGCACGGCAAACCGTGGAAACGAATCGCGTCGCCAGTAACGCAAAACATAGTTGCCCACGAGGAGTCCAGTCATGTCGAGAATTTTTCTGTTCAACCAAGGCCACAGCGTCAAGGGCCTGTCCCCGCAGGTCATTGGGGAGACCCTGGAAGAAATTCGCCAGCGAAACAATGGCGTTCTGAAGGCGGAAGTCGTTCTCGAAGAAGCGAGCGCGGAAGACCATGCTTTGCACAACGGCTTCACATGGGATGATTCAGCAGCGGCCCACAAGCACCGGCTCAACGAAGCCCGTCGTCTCATCACGTCCGTCCGCGTGGTCAATGGCACGACTCAGAAACCCATCCGTGCCTTCATCAACGTCAGAACTGCCGAACACGGCAGATGCTACACGGACAGCATCGAGGCCATGTCCGACGACGAACTGCGGACGCGCATCATGGTCGAAGCCCGACAGATGATTGAGAGTTTAGAACGGCGTTATAGTCATCTCGTCGAAGTCGGCGACATCCTGGATCGCTTGAAGAAGTCGGTAGCGTAGCATGGCATCGCCAGTATAGCACGGCTCTGCATCGCAAGCCAGCGCATCGTAATTCAATGTATGGCAACGCCAGTAACGCAAAACCTGAAGGTGCCGCACAAGTGAAAATCACCGTCACCCAGCAGCACATCGACGCCGCCGATCTGTCCAGGAAGGCGATGGATGGATACAAGTCATCTACGGATTGCCCAGTGGCCATATCTGTACGCAGCATCGTTAAAGAAGGTGTACTGGTCAGGGTTTATGCCAGAGATTACGAGTTGAGAATGTCTGGAAAAGACGGCGTGCCGTTGTGGTATATCGCCTACTTACCACCGCAGGCACAGTTTGCCATCGTCTCCTGGGACAATCACCGTCAATTTACTCTCAGGGAGTTCGACCTGGACATTCCTTACGAGTACCGCAAGGAGTAACCTGTGCGCCGCACGTTCTCACCACTGGTTGAAGCAGGCCGCGTCATGCAAGGCCAATACGGCACCATCCACGGTCAAACGCACGGCGCGTTCTTCCTGATGTGCCCGCTGACCAAGACGGAGCTGAAGGTCATCGTCGGCGGCAGCGAAGGTTGGCGTGCGTCGGACCTTCCGGAACCACCGTGGGAGCATGTGAGCGTCAGTACGGAGAAGCGGTGTCCGTCGTGGAAAGAAATGTGCTTCGTGAAGGACTTGTTCTTTGAGCCGGAAGAATGTGTAGTTCAATTTCATCCGCCGGCATCGAAATACATCAATGAACACCCCAGCGTCCTTCATCTTTGGCGAGTGGTTGGTGTCGAGTTCCCGATGCCACCCGTGGAGTGCGTATAATGCTCATCAAATGTGTCCGCTGCAACAACCATTTTGGATCTGATTTATTTCGCGGCTATTGCGATAACTGCGTGGGCCTGTTCAAGAAGGAACGCAAGAAAGTACACCGGGCACAGCGGCCATCGCCTGGAGTGTTTGCCGATGGCAAATTTACGACGTGCGCATGTCCAGCGAGCGTGTATGACCCCATCAGGGAAACGAACGTCTGCGGGTTGTGCGGGTCGGAAGAGTTGGATACTGGTTATGGCATCGGCACTGGCTATGGGTGTGGCAGTTACAATTTTTGCACAGATTGCGACAACTTCCTGGACTTCAGCGAGGACGCAGAATGAAACCAGAGCGCGTGCAGTTCCCAGTTCATCTCCACGGCGCCGAAGTGACGTGCGGCATCTGGGGAAGTCCGGGAACAAAGGTTTTTGTGTACGCCGACGTGGACGGGAAGAAGTACGGTACGACGATGGGCAAGGAAGCGGCTGCGTGTTTCATCAGGAGTCTGCAAGAAGCGTATGACCATGTGTGGCCTGAGAACTAGGGGGAAACAACGATGCGTTCCATGAAAGATTTTTTGAAGCAGCACAAGCAATCAAAGGCAGCACCAGTAGCACAGCTGCCGCAAGTGTCCCCTGAAACGAAACCACCAGCGAAGGTATCCCCACCTGGGGAGTCGCCAAAGAAGAAACCCATCAAGGAAGTGGAAGCCGACTCCGACGCCACGCTCACTTACGCGTGCCAACACAAGATCGGCGTCCACTACCTGAAGGAACGGGACTGCGACCAGTGCAAGTCAGAGAAGCGTGCGGCGAAGATGAAGGCGAAGCGGGAGCAGCGGGCACTGAAGAACGCAGCGAAGGAACAGGTGGCGCAGCAGACGCACCAGCGGCTGCCCGATGGTTCGCGGTTCGACGTCAAGTACAATGCGGCGGATACAACATGGTCAGGAATGCTCACGGTCCCAAGCAGCGACATAGACGAGTACCGCCAAGGGAAACTACTGACGTTTATCGGGACCGAACAGTCCCTGTCAAAACTCAACCACCGACTGGACGCCATGTACCGTGCGTGGCTGGTGGAGAATGCACCCAAGGAGAAAGTGAATGAATGACGTGCCACTGACGAAAGCCGACAACAACGACCTGCTGGCCCGCGTCATGGAGATGCGGGAACAACTCAGGAGAATGCAGGGCATGGCCGACTCGATGTATGAAGTCGAAGACGACAGCAGCGCGCAGTGGAAGATACTGCGCGGGATGATTTACCATGCACTCGGCGAAGAAGTGGGTGACGAATGAGCACAGAAATACCCCGCAATCCCATGCAGCCGCTGGTCATGACGGGCGACGTCATCCGCTTCAAGGAGAACGCCATCCAGGAGTGCCGTCGCTACTGGGGCGAATATTCAGAAGGCCCGTGCGCCGCGTCGGTGACGCTGGTATGCGTTCCCGACGATGGGTACATGGAACTGTTGCCCGTGAAGCAGTGGCAGCGGGAAAGCGAGATTGCGACCGGCAATGCTGCGCGGCTAAAACACATCACTGAGTGGGTGGCAGTCCGAGACCTGTGCGGACTGGGAAAGTCATCCGCCATCGAGTTGTGCGTCGAGTACGGTTTCGACCCGGACAAACCAATAGCAATCCTGGACGATGAGTAAACCAATGAACGACACCGAATGGATCCAAACCGCCGCACTAGACATCCTTTCCCAATTTTCCACATGGGAGAACGAAGCAGGTCAAGTGGCCCAGTGCGAACAAAACTCCCAGGCCGGCGACGACATCATTCTGGAAAGAATATCCCAGGCAATTGACGCCGCTTATCTAGCGCACATGGCCAATCAGTCTTCCGAAGCAATCCGCCACAAGTGAACCAATGAAACCATACTACCACGACGAAGCCGCAGGCATCACGCTGTACCACGGTGACTGCCGGGATATTCTGCCGACGCTCGGCTCGGTGGACCTGGTTCTGACCGACCCGCCCTACAATCTCGGCATCGAGTACGGCGCCCAAGTCAACGACAGAAACCTGTGCTACGCCGAATGGTGCAACGAGTGGTTCCGCCAGTGTCTTCTGGTCGCCGCCACCGTTGCCATCTCTCCAGGAATAGCCAACATCAGCCTGTGGTACACCCTGAAGAAACCCGACTGGATGCTATGCTGGCACAAGCCCGCCGCGATGGGACGCTCCCCCGTAGGCTACAACAACTGGGAACCACTGCTTCTCTGGGGAAAATCCAAGGGACGCAACGGTGCCGACGTCGTTACCGCACCAATCGTCACCGACTCCGCAATCGACAAGCACCCATGCCCCAAGCCGCTCCAGTGGGCCAAAGGATTCATCGGCAGACTATCCAGCGACGAATCAACCATACTCGACCACTTCGCAGGTTCCGGCACTACGCTGCGCGCCGCCAAGGACATGGGCCGCAAGGCCATCGGCATCGATATTTTCGAAGCATACGCCGAAATCGCCGCCAAACGTCTCGAACAAGGCGTCTTCCAGTACGCCGATACCAAGGAAGACCGCTAACCAATCTCCACACACCATGAACACAAGCAACCCGAACCGCACATCATTCCCAAATCTCGCCGGCGCTCCCAGCGAAGAAACCGACACACAGGTACTCCACGAACTCACCGATGCAGGCATCAAAGCAGTAGGACCAATGGAATGCCGTGGAGAAGTGCAATCAGCTTATCTGGGAAGCCACTGTCGCTGGATCTTCAAACGCGCATGGTACTACTGGGTAGCAGAAGGACCAGGCATCCCACCCGACAAGGCCCAAGACTTCCACAATCAATGGGGAACCCAAGTCCGCGTCGAAGGTCACTGCGGTTGCCCTTCCCCATTAGAGTACAACCAAGGCTTCGCAATCGGTTACTACCACATCGACACCCAAGAAGGTCTAAACGCCTTCGCCAAACTACTCAAATCCATCTACATCCCAAATGTGTGACGCGCGTACCAGTCTTGTGGTGACGTCAACCAGTCCGGTCACGCCACAGATTGGCATGTAGTGAATAAGGGACGCGCCGACTCCTTAAACTTCCGAAAAACTTGCGCGAATGGGATTTAGGCTCACCCCTGCCACCTTCGTTTCCTGTCTCATCCAATTCTCCGCGTGTCTCGGAGCATGGCACCATGCTCGGCATGTGTCATCATTGTGAGACGCAACCCTGCGTCGTATCATCACTTATATCCGCCAAGGAATTGGGCAGTGACGTCAGTAGTATCAGCCAAGGAACCTGGCAGGTGCCAAGGAATTTGGCACTCTCGTTGGCGGTCCTTTGGTACGCTGGTGTGCAGCCGGGCCGATGGGATGCCAGCTGGCGTCAGTGTACACACGGACCCATGTTTGCACGGTAGGCCATTGCGGCCACTAGGATGCGTCAGGCCGAGTTGTGGTGCCGTAGGTGACTCAGTAGCCGTCTGCGGTGGCCTGGACGCCCTGGCGGGCCATCCTGGCAGTGTGTTGACGGCGCCGGACCGGACCACGGTCGCCAGCCTGAGTACGTGGACGCAAGCCTATGGCCTGAAAAGGGATGGGTGTACGATTCCGCGCCGTCCCCGTAGCACAATGGTACGGTCGCCGATGGTATGACGAAGTGGCACGCTGACGTAAGACGTTGACGGCAATGGCGTTATGGGAATGGTCCGCCAACGGCACGGGTAGTGCAATTGATGGTGACGCGGTCGCAAGGTGCGGCCGACTGGACGAAAGACTATGGGAGTACACGACATGAAACGCAACATTGACCTTGCCAGCTTCATTCCTGGTGCAAGACAACCGCAACCTGGCACACGGGCATACTCTGAATCCGGCCGTAGAGACCTTGTGACCGTGTTGTTCAAGGATGGTACTCACGGACGGTTCCAACGCCACATATACAGTGGTGGCTGCATTGCTGGCCAGCCTACCGCATACGTCTACCGCGATGGCGCCATGGTGTGGATCAAGCCGGGGGAATCGGTTGCGTGGATTGAATCGTGAGCACCACCACACCGCAAACCCACCAATCCAGGCAAGGGTGGAAACCCAAACCGGCGAGACCGGCGGGTGAACAGGGCCGAGTATGGACGGGTTTGCGGTGGGGTTTCTCCAATTGGAGAATCGCCTTGACGGTTTCCCAATTGTGTGTTATTCAATTGGGGAATGGCTTCGCACCGTTCCCCAATTGGAGATTCACACCTATGGCCCGTCCCAAGAGCGCCGTTCCCGGAAAGACTGTGTCGGCCTATCTATCGGTGGACCAGCTCGCCACCCTGGCCACCATAGCACCAGTACCAGCTGACGCTATCCGCGCCCTGATCGACCGCGTTGGCAAGCCTTCAGTGGCCGCCGCATCGACGCAACCGACAGATACGCCTATGGTTGCGACGGAGTCTCCTGGCGCTGCCGCGGTGGAGCCGCAAACGCAATGGGCGCCTGGACAATTGGATCAATCACCAACCGATGACAACGAGCGCGTCACTGGTCGCAAGGCGAAGCATGTACCCGTTTCGCTACTGTGTAACCGTTGCAAGCCCAAGGGTGTTCCGGCGTGCGCCGATTGCGAAAAGCTAAGGTGGTGACGGGTTTACGTCGTCACTGCGCAAACTTTCGCCAGCACTGGCGAAAAAATAACCATTGGCGGGTTTCTAGGCAACCTGGCGGAATCCTTGGCAACCATGTTTGACGTGTGGACGCGTCCACTGCTGTCGCAACGTGGTATCTCACAGTGGTTTACGTTTTTGTGTCACCTAAACTAACCCTTGGCACGTTAGCTGCAATCACTATCTGACGCAACCGCGACGGTTGCAGGGCAAGCCGGTCCTTACAATCGGCGGATACTGGGTGGGGGTTGGAATCATGTCGAGTCGCATGTCAGCGGTTGAATCAGGTCTCAATGGTGTGCTGTCTACGGAGTCGCGGGACGGGCGAAAGGGTGGTAAGCAGCGGCGCAAGGTCGATGGGACCACGGTTCAGCGCGCCAAGCGCGCTTCCAAGGGGCAGCTCTCGGCGCGTCGGTGGGTTTCCATCGGCGTGGGTGGGGTTGGTTGCTTCGCCCTGGCTCTGTCAGTGGTCCACTGTTCTGACGCGTTGGTGATGACCACGGGCAGTTGGTTGCCCCTGGCTATCGCACTGGCGATTGCGATTGACTGCGGCCTTGTGGCGTGCGAGATTGCCAGCACCATAGGTGGGACGCATGCGGCGGGTTGGGCGCGCGGCTACGTCGTGCTGGCTATCGTCCTTTCGATGGTGCTCAATGCAATCGCTTCCGGTCAGCACGCGGAACCGCAATTCGAGCGCATGGCCTACGCCATCGGGGCTGTTATCCCTTTGCTGGTCCTTATTCTCTTCACAGTGGCGTCCCGATTGTGGACGGAAGGGTAAGCGGCACTTTGGCCGCGCCGACGCCATGGCGCGGACTTCATGGCGTTCTAATGGCATGTGTGATTTCGATACACTCAGGGGGGAATGACCATGAAAGTGGAATTGAACCAGTGGAAGACGGAAGACTTCGTGACGGTTTTCAACTTCTTTCGGGACATGGCCGCGGCGCTGGAAAATCCTTCCTTGCTCATGGAATGTCGTGAACTTTTGGCCAGTGAGTGCGCCGCGGCAAGGGAACGGTTCGGCGTTATCTCTGACGCTGTGCAAGTGCCATGCGCCTTCAGGCACGACGTCGCGCGGCTGCGGTAGACCATTGACCTACTCCCATCGGTCCGCGCTCCCTGGCGCGGCCGTGGGAGACACTGAAAGGGTATTGTGATGCTGTGGCAATATCAGTGCGGCAAGGAAGGTACGATGTTTTATTATCAATACGGTGGGACATTCAGACCGGCTAGTCACATTGTCGAACGATGCCCGGTGTGCGGATCGAAGCGCGTCAAGATGACGGGGAGAAAATTTCACGATGTTGAAGAGCACTACGACATTTCCTGGAGTGATGGTATCTCGAAGGTGGTCGAACCGAAAGCGGGGGAGTGATGCGTTCATTCAATTCGTGGTGCGCCTACCGGGTACACGAATACGCGGAAATGGCTCACGATGCCATAGCGGCCGGCAGCTGCACGTCGATCATCCTGGACTGCCTGCGCCTGGAGCGACTAGCGCTGGAGTACCACTTGCTCCGCGCTGAACAGACCGCCCAGTTTTCTGACAAGGCGCCCAATTACCGTACAGATGCCGAAAGTGGTCGTTTGACGCAAACCTAATGTATTGTGACACTTGTGGATTCACGCCGCTAGTGGTACGCGGTTCGCATTATACATTTCCCGTGGTCGCAACCGACCACGCGGCAGACCGGGCCGATACCTTCCGGTGGAGTACCATCCATGCCGACATGCCACCAGTACCTTGCGTGGTCTGCCCAAGCAACCGACCTGGATTGCATCCATGCCACGCTCCGAAACCTTCAGTGGGCTGTAATATCGCTGGCGGACGAAATCGAGCGCGCCCGTCGATGGGACGCAATACGCGCCGCATACGCTGGTCAGTAGTATCGCCCTTCGCCCATGTCGACGGCGCACATAGCGCCGTACCAATCCAGCCGCGCTAGCGTTGCCGACAGCCGTTTCGACACGGGCGAGACGTCGGGGCGCGGCTTTACCTACGCCACCCGTGGGGCAGACCACGGGACGCAAGCCGCGCGTCAATGCGGCGTAAAAGGTATTACCATGTCGAACACTTTCAAACTGACAATCCCGGCCGGCCACAAGTTGCAACCGTGTGCCAGCAAGGAAGAGCACCGATTCAACGCCATGCCGCATGTGCTCGCTTTGCGTGCAGGCGAGCAAAGCTACCTGGTTGCGAGCGATGGTAGGGTACTGGCTATGCTTCCCGTGCAGGTCGATGGGGAGATAGACAAGCCGACGTTGTTGCCGGCCGCAGCATGCAACGGGAACGGCAAGCCGACGACGTTGGACGTCAATGGGGAAGTGCGCCGGACCACGGGGAAGAAAACTGACCTGCACGCGCTCCCAGCGCCGGACGCGGGCGCCAGCTGGCGTTACCCTGGTTTCGGCCATGTCTTCCCCGTGCGCTCCGAATTGAGCGGCTACACGGCCATTCGCCTGGACGTCAACAAGCTTGCCAACATCGCGGGCGCCGTCAGCGCCGACGGTTGCGTTACGCTGCTGCTGGCGCCCGTCGATGATAAGGAAGGCGCCGTCATAAAGCCTATCGCCGTGATAGGCCAAAGCGGAGACGGCCAAGCGGGAATCGGCATGCTGGTCCCATTGTGCGCCACGCAAGACAACAAGGCCAACATCGACGGCGCCCGCGATTACTTCGCCACCCACGCCGAACACATGCCGCGCGAGTCCATGTCATGGGACGGTGCGGCGGTTGCCCAGACGGAATGACCGTCAGATTTCTTGGCACCTGCCCTAAAACTTGGCGGGTGCCATTGGGGCAGGAAACGCGGAAACGTGATTATTCATTGGGGTTTTGCGATTGCTCGGCCAATGGCATACGGTTCGCAATAGTACCTTCCGCCGCAAAACGCGGCAGCGGTAATCGGCACCGCGACAAGCCGACAAGGGGATACAACCATGATGACTCGACAGCAAGCCCAGCAAGCCTACCGCCGCACACGGGAATGGGAGCAACGGGAATCGGCACGGTTGCGGGCCGATATCCTTGTCCCGTTCTTCGGTGGGTGCGGTTGCCGAATGCACAACTGCCAAGTGAACTACGCCAGCGGATATCAGGAGTATCCCGTCACGGTCAATGGCCGTGTGTATTCCCATCGGGAACTTGCCCAGCTGGGCAAGTTGTTCGACTATCGCCAGCGCCGGATATGGGACCGCGGCACGCGGTTGCAAGCGGCGTTCGCGCGTTACTTCTGACCTGCACCGCTCGCCCCGCGGTGCGCCCGTTGCGACATACGGGCGGGTACACGGCAAACCTATTGCCGTGAAGGCAAGCGGCGCCTTGACAAGCCGCGGGGGGATTCCATCATGGTTGATTCACGTCTTCGCAGCGCGTTCCGTTTCTTCCTTGAACATGCTGGCTATTGCTCGCCCCCTGGACGGACTAATTGCGCCATGGCGCTCGCACGGGCCGAACAATGGGCGCAGGATGAAGGTTACACGGCCACTTGGGAGTACGACGACGAAGGCGCACGGGATTGGTACTGTGAATGCGGTTGCAAGCCCGACGAAGTGTTAGGTTGCACCCTGTTGGATTCCGATGGGGAGCATGCGGCTTCGCTCTGGTCGATTGGTGACCCATCGCGCGGGTATCGCCGCGTGGTTGAAGCCGAGTTGGCCAGCGAAGCCATGCACAACGCTATGGACCGCATCGTCGATTCCGTCTTGCAAGTGTAGCATTACACCCATGCCAGCGCCGCATAATGCGGCGCTGGCGCAGTGGCCGCAAACCACGGTCACAAGGAAACGCTGGTAATAATCACGCCGATTCGCTTTCACGGCGAACGGCACGGCAAACGCATTGGTATACTAACGCAACCGGGTAAACGGTTGCGACGGCAAGCGCGGCCGGATTGACGCGCGGAGAACACAAATCATGTCGAGTGAAACCAAAACCTACAACGGTTGGACGAACTATGAAACCTGGAATGTCGCGCTCTGGCTCGACAACGAGCAAGGTAGTCAGCGCTACTGGCAAGGGGAAGCGCGCACGGCTTGCGAAGACGCGGAAGCAACCACGTACAGCACGCGGCTTGAAGTGGCCGCGCGGGCGCTCGCCGAACGTCTCAAGGAAGAGATTGAAGAGAGTGCGCCCGACCTAGGCGCGTCGATGTTCTCCGACCTGCTGGGCGCCGCGCTGTCGGAAGTGAACTGGGATGAAATCGCCAGCCACTACGTTGACGAAGAAATGCCCGGCGTGTTGGAAGATGAAACGCCGGACGAAGACGACGACAGCGAAGACGCCTAGCACCGTGTACCATCCACCGCGGCGCGAGTGCGCCGCGGCCTTCCTGGCTCAACTAAGGGGATACCATGACAACGGAAATCAAGTTGGACGAATTCACCATCGCTTACATTGAAGCCGCGCTCTGGAGTAGCACGGATGAAAGCGATGAATTCGGCGGGGAGCCTATGGACAAAAACTACTCCACGGCCGACCTGTCCCCGGAAGCACTGGCGAAAATCCAGATGGATTGCGACCGCTTTCAGTCCATGAATTGCCGTACCATCATCGGACGTGAAGAGCAAGCCGGCCACGATTTTTGGCTCACGCGGAATCGGCACGGCGCCGGATTTTGGGACGGAGACTGGGAAGAGCGGACCGGCGCCGAATTGACAGAGTATTCCCACAAGCAGGGAGAATGCAATCTGTACGTTGGGGATGATGGCTTGCTGTATCTGTCATGACCACGGTTCGCACTACTCCCCCGCAAGCCCAGCGCGGGGGGATGGTCTGCACCTTGGAGAACGTGGTTTGCCGCGTCCTGGCGCCCGCTGGGCGCGGCCTGAAAGGGGCAAGGCATGAAAAGGGTCAATGGCGTATGCTGGTGTTGCGCAAGCCGTGCTTTGGTGCGATTGCGCTCTTTCCACTGCACGGGAATTGTCAAGACGCTTTGCAAAAAGTGCGAGCGTGACCCGGCCAACGTGCTCAACAGCTTGCCGAAAAAACCGTATCGTCTCATTCAAACGTATCCGTAGCATTCCGCCGCACCGTGCGCCGCACAATTGAACGGCGCGCGGTTTCTCGCCCTGACTACGGTTTGCGTAAACCCTGAGAATAATCGCACGAGAACCGATTCGCGGCCAATGGCACGGACATTGCAATTACCCTTGGCAGACCCAAAGCAGTGGCAAGCGTAGCCAGTACAATACGCGGAAGGTATCCCATCATGGCACCCACGACTCGCGCGAAACCCGAACGAACAATGCGACTCGAGCGCAAGCCCACGGGGACCGTCCCCGGCCTACTGAATATCACGGTAGGAAAACTGTCAATTGACTACGCGCTGGAGTACGTCGATACCGACATGGGGGATGCCTACCGTCTCACGAAGGTAGGCGAACTGGCGCCCGATGAACCGCGCGACTACCATGTGTTGCTCGCCCGCGACGGGGAGTCTTGCGAGTGTTGGGGGTTCTTGCGGTGGTCGCACTGCAAGCACGTTGAAAGTCTTCAGGCGCTCCGCGGCCGCGGCGACCTGTAACCTAACGGAGAACACCTATGGAATTCCTAACCGTTGCCGCGCGTGAAGTCCGCGTAGGCGATTGCATTTACAACAGCCATGCTTACCACCCATCGGCACGGTGGATAAGGGTTACGTCAATCGAGCGCCGCTAAGTGTTCCCCGGAAGCGATATGAGCTGTACCATCGTACTCAAGACAGCCGTTTACGATACCTGGAAACATCACGCGGAAGCGGTCGCAATCAAACGGTGTTGACCAATCGACGTCGTGCTACTCCCCTGCGCCAGCTGGCAGGGGTATGGCACGGGTTGCATGGTGCGACTCGACATGGCAGTGCGATTTTGCAACGGCCCGGTGCCGCAGAATCGAACGCTGCCCAGTTTTAGGGCAGGTGCCAGATTTCTGGGCAGGTCTCGAAAATGAGAAAATTTACAGGAAAAATGGAGAGAACCATGAAAGTCACCATCTGCGACCACGACCGCGAATATTGGATGGACCGGGCCAGCGAGTCCGCCATCGACCTGCGCCGCCTTTGCCGCACACTGGCCCCACTGCTGCCGGGGATTCCGCTTGCTTGCGTTTGCAACGATTGGACGTGCCCCAGGTGCGAGTTGGAAAGGATTGTGAAACGGGAAATGGCATCAGACAAGCAGGCGATGGATTACATCGAGAACGCAACGGAAAAGGCATAGGGCGTTGCTGACAGCGGTCAAGAAGGTCGAGCGGTTAAGCTCTTGCATCGCGCTCAAGATGCTGGACCGCTCTGCATCAGGGTAACTAACACAAAGTGGTGAGACAATGAAACTTGCAGACATGACATTCGACGTCGGCGAGCAAGCAATGGCCGTAGGCTGGCTGCTCTCAAGGTTCGACATTGACGATGATGGGGCGGTCACAAAGAAGTACGTCAACATCCGCACGTCGCCTTGGTACAACGGACGCGAGAAGGGCCTTGTCTTCACGGCCATTGTCAACAGCGATTGCTTGCACATCGCCGTATTCGAGCACAGAAACAGCGACAACATCTGTGCCCTTCGCTGGGAAGCACCAATCGACATCAACCCGCCGACACTCAAAGAATCGCTGCCGCTGGCCTATCCCAGCGACAGCAAGTGGAACGTGGCACACAGCGTTGGCTACGGCGAGATTGGACTGATGGCCGATTGGGTCAAGGCTGAAATGAACGAGTGGGT
>Ga0070766_10000071_pt1 | contig 37702 bp, 39 predicted proteins | sample HubBroMetageWFT6_FD_69782 | JGI IMG/M metagenome (GOLD analysis project Ga0070766, IMG submission 69782) | Warmed and freeze-thawed soil microbial communities from the Hubbard Brook experimental Forest, New Hampshire - Hubbard Brook CCASE Soil... | ecosystem: Environmental > Terrestrial > Soil...
TTGGAGCGAGCGGCCAGATCGGCGAACGACAGGCGCGACTCGGTGCCGTCGTCATCGATGATCCAGAGGGCCGGCCGGTCATTGCCGGCCGCGATGGTGTCGAACCAGTCGAGCGCCCAGCTGAAGGTCTCGGGGTGCGGCCACTCGAACTCGCGGAACGCGGTCTCGTAATCGCCGCGGTGCGAGAGCAGGAAATCGCGGGCGGTTCTGAATTCCATGGTCAGGCACTCCTCATCTCAAGGATGTGACCATGGCACGAATCGACGCGCCCTAGGAGGCCTTCGAACGAATCGCGCGGGCCGTGTCCATGAGCCGCTCGGCGCGTGCCGGATCCACCCTGCTCCACGTGTCGCCGTTGACCTTGAGGCTCGTGCCCACGATCACGCCGTCGGCGATCGCGAGGATCTCATCGAGCCGCTCAGCGCTCACGCCGGTGTTGGCGAAGACCGGCACGTCCGGCACCGCGTCCTTGGCGGTGCGCAGGTCGCTCATCGCGAAGGGAACTCCCGCCGACGGGCCGGAGATGAGGATGGCGTCGACACCGAGAAACGCGGCGCTCCGGGCGCGATCGGCGATCCCACGACTGCCGAGGGCACTGCTGAACTCCGGCGAGATGTTGTCGAAGAACGCGACGTCGTCGGCTCCGATCGCGGTGCGGTATCCCGCGAGATCCCCGATGGCGGGGGCGATCACACCGAGGTCACTCTCGTACACCCCGGTGAGGACCTCACGAACGAAGCTCGCGCCGGTGGCCCGTGCCACCGCGATGCTCGACCTGGCGTCCCAGAGGATGTTCACACCGAACGGGACTCGCACCGAAGCCCGAAGCTCGCCGATCACCGCCGCCATCGCCGCGACGATCTCCGGCCCGACCATGAGCTGATACGGGATGTCGTTCTCGTTGCAGAAGAGCAGACCGTCGACGCCGGCTGCCTGGAGGGTTTCGAGGTCGCGCCCGACCACCTCGACGAGGTGGCTTCTGCCGAGCTCGCGATTGTGGCGCGGGCGTCCGGGCAAGCCGGGGAAGTGCAGCATGGCGATGACCGGCTTGGGGGTGCCGAATCGCTCGGCGAGCGACAGGTTCATCCCATCTCCTCAGTGCACCGCGGCGCGGTGCTGATCAATGAATGCAATGACGGCTCGATTCCAGGGGTCGGGATTTTCGACGAACGCGGCATGCCCTCCCGGGACGATCGCCCAGGAGGCGCGCGGCAGCTCCTCAAACATCCGGTGCGAGAGCGACAGCCGGATGATGATGTCGTCGTCAGCGGCGATCACCAGGGCCGGTGTGTTCAGCGACCCGAGCCGATCCGTGCAGTCGTGGGTGAGCAGCGCCGCGATCTGCGCCGCAAACGACCAGGCGGGCTGCGCGCTCCGCTCCATCTCGCCGAGGATGGCGGTGAGGCGCTCGGGGTGTGCCGCGTAGAACGCCGGACTGAAGACCCACGGCGCCTGCTGGCGCATCATCAACGGCATCCCTCCTGCCTCGGCAATCTGCCCCCAGACGTCGAAGGCGGCCCGAGTGTAGGCGTCTGGCTTGGCGTACGTGTTTGCGAGCACGACCGAGCGCAGGTCGCCGGGGTGTGACAACGCATATTCCTGGGCAATCAGGCCGCCCAGGGAAACGCCGACGAGGTGGAATTGGCTCAGGGCGAGCGTGTCGGCGAGCGCCTTGGTGTCCGCCGCCATCTCGCGACTCGAATATGGTCCCGGCGGCAGCGACGAGCGTCCCACGCCGCGGTTGTCGAAGGTGATCACGCGCAGTCCCGCGGCCACCAACGGATCGATCTGCATCGCCCAGCCTTCGAGGTCGTCACCCACCCCATTGATCAACACGACGGTCTCGTCGCCGTCGCCGCTGATCCGGTAGTGGATGTCGACTCCGTTGGTGTGCACGACCGGCATTCGCTAACGCTCCATGTCGCGGGCGTCGATCGCGCCGCGCCAGAGGTCGACGGATTCGCGCAGGTCGGTGATGACCCGGCCGTCCGGATCCTCGAAGCCGGGGATGATCTCGAAGATCAGGTCGACGGTCTCTGCGCCCGCTGCTTCCAGGGTGTCGAGGACCTTCACGGGCTCGATCAGACCGATCGCGTTGTGCTCGGCGGTGAACGCCCAGTGGTGGTCGGCGATACCATCCGATTGCTGGAGCTGCACCTCGACGAGCCGGCTGCCGAAGCGCTGCAGCCATGCATAGGGATCCCGTTCCGCGCCGACGGTTCCGGGCACGCACTGATGCCCGACATCGAGACAGAGCCGCCAGGGGACGTGCTCCGCGTCGCCATCCGTAAGCAGGTCCTCGATCTGCGCCATGGTCGACGGTTCCCGCACCGCCACCAGGTTCTCAATGAGGAGATACTCGAGCCCGACCGCGCTCGCGTGAGCGGCGATCGCGTGGAGGTCGCGCCTCAGTCCGTCCCACCGCTCGGCGCGACGCTCGGGGTCGTTCCAGTCGGGCACGCTCATCGCACCGACATGGCCCCCGGCTGCTCGAGCTCCGAGCGCCGCGGTCAGATCGATGATGCTGCGGTACCAGTGCACTGCGGCTTCACGACGTCCCTGGTCGGGATGCATGAGCAGGTCGAGTGAGTACGCAGCCAGCCCGGTGAAGGTGGCATGTGCCTGCAGGTCGTTGGCATCGAGTGCGGCGCGATGACGCTCGACGGCATCGCGCCCGCCGGCGAAGGTGTCGAGGCCTTCAACGAGGTCGAGCGACAGCTCGACCAGGTCGAGCCCGAGATCGTTGCGCACGACAGACGCCCAGTCCGCCGGGCGAGGCCAGCGTTTCAGCGCGAAGCAGGTATTGATGCCCAGGTTGACCTTCACGCGCGCTCTCCCGGATGCGTGTTCGACGCACGCTCTGCGGCCGGCACCTCCCCTGCGCCGGTGTGGAGCGTGCTCGAGGAGACGGCTGCTCGGTAGCGGTCGTAGATCGATGCGTATCTGTCGTGATTGGCAGGATCTGGCTCGATCGAGGCCTCGGGCCGGCACGCGATCGTGACCGCCTGCGCAGGGTCGGCGTAGATGCCGACGCCCAGTCCGGCGAGCATCGCGACGCCCGAGGTGGTGGCGTCTCCCGGAATCCGCAGCACCGGAATGCCCAGAACGTCAGCCTTGATCTGATTCCAGGTGGCCAGCGAGGCCGGTCGTCCCGAGACGCGCATCTCGGTGACGGGCATGCTCGCCGCACCGAGCCCCTCCACGTGCACGCGGATCGCGAAGGCGACACCTTCGAGAGCCGCTCGAGCCAGCGCCTTCCGCTCGTGCCGCACCGACAGTCCGAGCATCGCGCCCCGGAGTGTCGGATCGTCACGCTCGCCGTCCCCGAGGACCGGAACGAAGACGAGGCCGTCCGATCCCGGGGCAACGCCTGCGGCGTCGCGGTCGAGCCGCTCGAAGTCGGCGCTGCGCAGACGCCCGGACCGGCCGCTGTACGTGAGTGACGCCAGCCAGTCCACCGCCTCGCCCGCAGTGTTGATCCCGACCTCGGTCACGTAACCCTCCGGGCCGGTGGCGCTCGGGTAGTGAGTCACCGCCAGGTCGGTCGCCGGCTCGCTGACGACCGTGTTGAGGCATGTCGAACTTCCGGCCATCTCGCTCAAGGGGCCGGGCGACGTGACCCCGGCTCCGAAGGCGCAGGCGATGCTGTCACCCGCCCCGGCAACGATCGGAACCGGCCGCGGAAGCCCGAAGCGCCGCACCAGCGCCGGCCGCAATGAACCGACGACGCTCCACGACGGGTGGGGGACCGGCAGCTGGCCCGGCACGAGACCCACCGCATCGACCAGCTCGGGTGCCCACTGCCGCTTGCGCAAGTTCAAGAGCGCGCTCGACGCGGCGATGGTCCAGTCGGTGACCACCTCGCCGGTGAGTGCAAGCGCGAGCAACTCCGTCGGCTGCAGAAACAGCCGCGCCGCCTCGAACACATCAGGCTCGTGGGCGCGAATCCAGAGGATCTTCGCGGCCACGTGAAATGCCGCGGGCACATGACCTGTCAGCGCGTGCAGCGCCGCGGCGCCGAAGGCATCGCGCAGCCACTCGGCTTCCGCGACCGCGCGGTTGTCGCGGTAGATGAGCCCCGGCCGCAGCGGTGTGCCGTGGCCATCGATCGGAACCACCGACGGGCACTGGCCGGTCAGGCCGATCGCGTGGATAGTGTGCCCGGGGCCGAGCCGAGCGATGAGCGTGGCAAGCGCTGAAAGCGACGACGATCGCCACCGCGCCGCATCCTGCTCCGCCCATCCGACACGTGGCGTCTGTGTCGGGTACGGTCGGCGCACCTCGAGGAGCAACCCGCCGGCGATGTCATACGCGGTCGCGCGTGCGCCGGACGTGCCCACATCGACGGACACGAGCGTATCGGTCGCTGTCGTCGGCATGGCCACCCCGGGCTATCCGCGTACCAGCTGCTGGGCCTTGACCTTTTCGCCGTCGAGGGTGACGAGGGCGCCGTTCAGCGCGCCCGTCGAGTAGTCGCTGCCGGGGTTGATGACGACGGTGCGGCCGATCCGCCGGATGCCCGAGGACTCGTGGATGTGTCCGTGCAGGCCGAGCAGGGGCTGATATGCCTGCTCGGCGTCGCGCACCGCCGTGCTGCCCACCGCGACCATGCGCACCTGACCGAGGGTCGCCTGCACCTGGAGATTGGCGTCCAGGAGCGGCGCCTCGTCGAGCTGGGTGCCGAAGGGCGGCGCGTGCAGGTTGAAGACGGCGCGCTCCGGATGCTCGAGGCCGGGCACAAGGGAATCGATGGTGGCGCGCATGTGGCTCTCGTCCTGCTCGCGGTAGGTGTGCCACGGCGTGACGTTCGAGTACCCCCAACTGATCATCTCGTGGTCATCGTCGAGCCACACCACCTTGCCCTCGTCATTCGTCCCCCATGGAGCGCCATCGAGCAAGGCTCCGAGCTCGGCGGGATCGTCATTGCCAAGCATGAAGTAGAGCGGAATGCCGAGTGGACGGAGACGCGAGTCGGCAAGGTCGAGCCACTCCGTCAACCGTTCACGCATCAGGCGCAGGAAGAGGTCGTCGAGGCCGCCGTTCGCCTCCTGTGCCTCGAGCTCGCCCGGTTCCGCTCGATACGGGTAATACCCGTGGTCGGAGATGAGCTTCTCGAGCGCCATCAGTTCGGGTCCCTCGACAACGTCATAGTCGGTCCCGACGAACCGGCATTGCCAGCGGCCACCGGGGGCGTGGACGATCGACTGAATGGCCTTGCCGGCGACGTCGCCACCGAGGATGAGCACGTTGGCCTCGTAGATCCTGGCGGCGTTGATGAACTTCCGGAAGCACACGCTCGATCCGTGCAGGTCGCTGACGAAGTACACCCTCGTCTTCGACACGTCAGCCCCTCGCCATGTCAGGCGGGCACGGTCTCACGGGCACGGCCGACGGCGCTCATGAACCTTTCGGCACGCTCGGGGTCCACGGCATTCCAGGTGATGCCATCACGTTTCAGGCTGGTCCCGACGAAGACGCCGTCCGCGACCGCGAGGATCTCGCCCACCGTCTCTTCGCGCACACCCGTGTTGGCCAGGACCGGCATGTCCGGAACCGCTTCCTTGGCTTCGCGCAGCTCGGTCATGTGGGTCGCCGTGCCGGTGATCTGGCCGCTGATGAGGATGGCGTCGACGCCCAGATAGGCGGCACTCCTCGCCCGGGTCGCGATCGAGCGATTCCCGAGGCTGCTCGCGAACTCCGGCGTGATGTTGGTGAACATCGCGACCGATCCCGCGCCGATCTGCTCGCGGTACGCGGCGATCGCGCCGAAATCGGGTTGCATCAACCCGAGATCGCTCTCGAAGACGCCGGTGAACACCTCGCGGACGAACGACGCGCCGGTCGCCCGGGCGACGGCGAGGCTCGACATTGGGTCCCAGACCAGGTCGATGCCGAACGGTCGGGTCACGAGGTCGCGTACCTGACCGATGACGGCCGCCATCGCGGCAGCCACCTCCGGGCCCACGCGCATCTGGTACGGCAGGTCCGCCTCGTTGCAGAAGAGGAACCCGTCAACTCCAGCGGCCTGCAGGGCGTCGAGGTCACGCTCAACGCTGTCCACGAGGTGTCGCATCCCGGCCGCGCGGTCGTGCCGGGGGCGGCCGGGCATCGCCGGGAGGTGGAGCATCGCGATCACCGGCTTGTCCATGCCGAACAGTCGACGCAGCAGCGTCATGCCGGCCTGCGAACGTCGGTGAGCCGCGTCTTGCCGTTCTCCATGGGACGGAGCAGCGATGTCTCCGCGCCCGCGACCACCACCTCGACGCCGGCTTGCTTGATGCGCTCGATCTCCTCGGCGTCGGCGCCGCCATCGGTCACAACGATCGAGACCTTGTCGATCGGCACCACGGTGCTCATCGCGACCGCGCCGAACTTCGAGCCATCGGCGATGACGATGATCCGCTCGGTGCGCTCGAGTCCCCCGCGGATCACGTCAGCGTCGCGATCGTCGAGCTCGGTGACCCCGCGTCGCGCCGACAGCCCCGCGGCGCCGATCACCGCGGTGTCGGTGTTGTAGCGGCGAACGGCCTCGACGGCAGTTGCCCCGATGCATGTCAGCTCGTCCTGACGCACCAGGCCACCCGCGATGATCACGCGAACATTGCGCGTGCCGAGCAGGCTCGCCACCGCCAGCGATGGCGTGATCACCATGAGGTCCTCGCGAACCGGGAGCAGTCGCGCGAAGTGCTCGACCGTGGTGCCGATGCCGAGGAACATGGCGCGTACTCCCACGGTCAGCTCGGCCGCCCGCTTGGCGATGACCCGCTTCTCTCGGGCGTGGTGGAGCGTGCGCGCATTTGCCCCCACCTCGAAGGTCCGGACCAGGTGGGTGGTGGCGCCTCCGTAGGTCCGGCGCACGAAGCCATCGCGCTCGAGACGGCGCAGGTCGCGCCGGATGGTCATCTCGGAAACCTGGAAGTCGCGCGCCAGGGTGCTGACCTCGATGGCCTGGTCCTCCGCGACCCGCTCCAGTACCTTCAGGCGTCTCTCGACCGCTAACACGCTGTGCCTCTCCTCGTGGACGACTTGTCAATTTGTCGGGTCTTGACCGGAAGCTGTCCCTCCGTGTCCATGGGTCTCTTGACAGTGGTGTTCGATTGTGTTCAAACTCTGCCTGTTTTCGACGCGAGTGTCAAGTTGGGTGGCGGTCGGACCGCCGGAGGGTCGCCATGGCAACCGCGAGCAGGCTGTTCGTCCGCAACAGCACGGGTCTGGTGCGCTCTGCGTCGGCAGTCGATGCAACCATCTTCAACGCGGTCATCTCGGCACCGGTCGGGTCCACCATCGCGTACTCGATCTTCTTCGCGCTCGTCGCGTTTCCGGGCGCGGACGTCGTCGGCGTCCTCATCCTGGTTGCGGTCATCAACATCCCGGTGCTGATCATGTTCGCGCTGCTGGGTGCGAGCATGCCGAGGGTCGGGGGCGACTATGTCTGGGTGAGCCGGGTGCTCTCGCCGCCCCTGGCGTTGATATCCAACCTCTGCATGATCATGGGCGGCCTCCTGGGAGCCGCGTTCTTCGCCAAGTTCTTCTCACTGCTCGCGCTCGGGCCGGTCCTCGTCGCGCTCGGGTCGTTTGCCAACAACAACACCCTGATCAATTGGGGAACGTCGTTCCAGACCAACAACAGCTGGGTCCTCGGCGCGTCACTGTTCATGGTCGCGCTGCAGACGCTCATCCTTATCCGCGGCACCAAGGCGACCTTCCGGTGGCAGAACTACTCGTTCATCATCGCCATGGCGGGGACGCTCATCGCGTTCATCGTGCTGCTCATCGGCAGCCAAGGCGACTTCTTCTCGCATTTCGACGCGCTGAACAAGAGCTTCGGTGGCGGAAACGTCGCGGCGGTCATCCACGGCGCGCCTGGTGCTGCCTCGGCAGCGCCCAACTTCTTCAGCGCCGCGACACTCCCAACGCTCTTCTCGATCCAGGGGTTCATGATGTGGAACTTCTGGTCCGTGTACATGTCCGGCGAGTTGAAGAGCGCGTCGAACCGCCGCCGCCAGTTGTCCGTGATGTTCGGGGCGCTCGGCTGGGACACGGTCCTGCTCGTCATCGGCGTCCTGTTGCTCTTCCGCGTCGCGGGTTACAACTTCGTCTACGCGCTCAACGCCGCGAGCTCGGCATACAAGATCCCGTCCGGACCGTTCTATCCGTTCCTCGCCTCGCTCGTCTTCAACACGCCAATCCTCACGATCATCATCATGGGCTCCTTCCTGTTCTGGTCACTGCCGTCGATGATCGCCAACACCTTCATGCCGATCAGGTCCTTCTTCGCGTGGTCCTTTGACCGGCTCATGCCCGAGAGCCTCGCGAATGTGAACGAGCGGACCCACTCGCCGGTCAACGCCATCATCGTCACCAACGTGATCATCGCCGCCCTGGTGATCTGGAGCGTCTACGGCAACCAGTTCCAGCTGGTGCTCGGCCTGATCGTGCTCGCCGGGGCGCTCGCGGTGATCATCGTGGGCCTGGCCGCTATCGCTCTGCCGCTTCGGCGCCCCGACCTCTATCAAGCATCGCCGGCAAACGTGAAGTTCCTGGGAATCCCGGTGCTCTATATCGTCGGAACGCTGTCGATCGCGGAATTCATCGGCATCATCGCGATCTCGTTCATCAATCCCGCCTCGGTCATGAACGGCAACCGCAACGATTGGTGGTGGATTCCGGCCTGGCTCATCGCGCTGATCGTGGGCGGTGGGCTCCTCTACTACGTCCCGCGCTTCATCCGCGCTCAGCAGGGCGTGAACATCGGCTTCGTCTACAAGGAACTCCCTCCGGAGTGAGCGACTCTGCCCCCTGGCTGGAGGGCGGCCGGTGATCGCACCGGCCGCCCTTACCATGTCCAGATGCTGATCGGATCCCCCTGATGGCGGACCACGAGACGCCGATCCCTGCCGACATCCGTGACGAGGCGAATCGGCTTGCCGAAGCGGCGATCAGCCTCGGTCTCTCCGCCCGCCTCATCGGCGGGCTGGCGATCTGGCTGCGCTGCCCGAGCGTTCGCTCCGGGCCGTTCGCGCGATCGTATGAGGACATGGACTTCGCGATCACATCGGCCAGCAGCACCAAGTTCAAGGCGTTGCTCATGACCCAGGGCTACATCCCGGATCAGTTCTTCAACGGCCTCCACGGCGCGACCCGCCTCTACTACAGCGAGCCCACCGGACGCTGGTCCATCGACGTGGTGATCGACGAGCTGGCGATGTCGCACACCCTCGACCTGCGCGGCCGGCTCGACGGGCCAGCGCCGACGATCACGCTCGCCGATCTTCTGCTCACCAAGCTCCAGGTGTGGGAGATCAACCGCAAGGATCTCGGCGACGCGCTGTGCCTCCTCGCCGACCACGCGCTGAGCGACGACGACTCCGACACCGAGGGAATCAGCCTCCCGCGGGTGCGCTCGGTCCTCGGCAAGGACTGGGGTTTCTGCCACACCGTCCTGCGCAATACGCAGAAGGTCGCCGCGTTGTGGTCACAGGAGCCGCTCCCCGGGGCGGCGCGCGATGTCGCAGCCCAGGTCGCGGCTTTGCAACAGGCGATCGAAGACGCACCGAAGTCCCGTGCGTGGCGGCTCCGGAGCCGTCTCGGTGAACGAGTCCGCTGGTACGAGACACCCGAGGAGGTCAAGCACTGACGGCGGTGGCGCGGCACTAGACTTCCATCCGTGCCCCACACGAGCGCGGTTTTCGTCATCGACTCGCAGGAACCGCACACGCTCGACTTCGACAAGGGGACGGGTGTCGACTACGGCGGTCTCACACTCTCGAAGACGTTCAGCGGGGCGATCGAGGGAGGCAGCACTGTGGAGATGCTGTACACGCGCACGCCCGGTGAGAATGGGTCGTTCGCGGGTGCGGGGTACGTGGCTCTGGAGCGCATCGCGGGCAGCGTCGACGGCCGTCGTGGCAGCTTCGCCCTGCTGCACATCTCGACGGTTGTCGGAAACGAGCCTCCGCTGAGCCGATACCTCATCTCACCCGGCTCCGGGACCGGTGACCTGGCAGGACTGTCGGGCGTGGGGCTGATCACGATTGACGACGACGGCACGCACACGCTCCACCTCGACTACGAGCTCGGCTGAGCGTCTGGAGTGGTGTCATCGAGCTGAATGGGAAGGTCACCGTCGTCACCGGTGGAGCGAGCGGGATCGGTGCCGCCTCATGCCGTGCGCTCGCCGCCGCGGGTGCGCGGGTTGCCGTCGTCGATCGCGACTGGGACGGTTGCCGGGCCGTCGCCGCCGAGGTCGGCGGCATCCCGGTCAGGACCGATGTCAGCGACGAGGAGTCGGTGAACACGATGATCACGGAGGTTGCCGGCCGCCTCGGTCCGGTCGACATCTGTTTCAGCAATGCCGGGGTGGCGACCGGTGGCGACATCCTGACCACGGAGCCCCAGGTCTGGAACGAGCAGTGGGCGATCAACGTCATGGCCCATGTGTACGCGGTCCGCGCGGTGCTCCCGGGAATGCTCGCCCGGGGCACTGGGTACCTCGTGCACACAGCGTCGATGGCCGGGATCCTCACCAGTCATGGCAACGTCACCTACGCCGCGACCAAGCATGCGGTGGTGGGCCTTGCCGAGTGGCTGTCGATCACGTACCACCATCGCGGCATACGCGTGTCATTGATCGCGCCGCTGGGGGTGAGGACGCCGATGCTCGAGGCCGCCGATCCCAGATTCGCATCCGCTGTCGCCGGTCCGATCAAAGAGGCCGGCTACGTCGCGGGACTTGTCGTCGACGCCATCCGCGAGGAACGTTTCCTGGTGGTCTCCGACCCGGTCGCCGAGACCTGGATGCATCGCAAGTCGGACGACCCTGAGCGCTGGCTCCAGGGCATGCGCAGGGTGCAGCAGCAGCTGGAAGCGGAGGCTCTGCCGTGAGTCAGCTCCGGAGTCCCGCAGCTGATGGTCGCAGCACGATGTCGACGTCGACCGTGTACCAGCGTCCGGCGATTCCAACCGGCGCTGACTCGATTGAGGGATCGTGCGCGACGAACGCTCGGATGAGCGACGGTTTGACGCCGAACACGACGTCCGATTCCAGGTACGTGCTCTCCGAGTCGAAGATGTGGGTCGTCACCTTGACGAACCCGGCGGCGGACACCATGCAGTGGATGTGCGCCGGCCGCCACGGATGCCGTCCGGTCGCCTCGAGCATCCTTCCGACCGGGCCGTCCTCCGGAATGGGGTAGTCCACCGGCCTCACCGTGCGGAACGCGAACGCGCCGGCGGCGTCGGTGCGAAACCTGCCTCGAAGGTTGTCCGGCGGCTGGGCATCGTCCTGCACCGCGTAGAGGCGATTGGTGGCGTTCTGCCAGACGTCGACGGTGGCGCCGGCCACCGGACTGCCGTCGGTATCGCGCACGTGACCGCTGACCAGCAGTGGTTGGGCACCGAGGTCGTCGGTGATCGCGTCGCCGTTGGTTCGCCAGGGCGCATCCTCGACGTAGAACGGTCCGAGCACCGTCGATTCGGTCGCACTGCCCTCGGCATCGTGGTTGATGAGATCGACGAGCATCGAGACCCCGAGCGTGTCGGAGAGCAGGATGAATTCCTGCCGCCGGTCGGTGCACGTCTGCCCGACCTCGGTGAGAAAGCGAATGCCCGCCATCAACTCGGCCTCAGTGAGCGCCTGCTCGATCGCGAACGCATGGAGGTGGCGGATCAGGCCGCGAACCAGCTCACGCAACCGGGGATCAGCGGCGTGCTCCACGCTGTCGACCACCTGCCGCGTGAGGTCATTCGCGGTGGTGACGTCAGCTGTCACGTTCTCACCCATTCGTAGCCAACGTAGTTCTCAGCCAGGCTGGTCGACGCCGCGCGCGAGTCGACGGTGTAGGCGAGCTGCGCCAGCTGCAACTGTGCCTGGTAGGCGTCGCTGTCCGGAAAGCGATGGAGCATCGAGGTCATCCACCACGAGAAATGCTGCGCTCGCCAGACCCGGCGCAGACAGTCGGTCGAGTAGGCGTCGAGCAGGCGCCTGTCGCCGCTGCTGAAGAATGCGGCCAGCGCGCGCGAGAGAATGCTCACGTCTCGGAGCGCGAGATTCATCCCCTTGGCACCGGTGGGCGGCACGATGTGCGCGGCGTCGCCGCTCAGGAACAGGCGTCCGAACTGCATTGGCTCGACGACGAAGCTGCGCATCGCCGAGATGCCCTTCTCGATGACGGGGCCCTCGCCGAGCACCCAGCCGACGGCCGCAAGCCTGGTCTGCAACTCGGCCCAGATGCGCGCGTCGGACCAGTCTCCGATGCGCTCATCGGCGGCCACCTGGAGGTACAGGCGGCTCACGGTCGGAGACCGCATGCTGAGCAGAGAGAAGCCGCGCTCGTGGTAGCAGTAGATGAGCTCGTCACTCGATGGCGGAACGGCGGCAAGGATGCCGAGCCAGGAGAACGGATACTCGCGTTCGTACGCCGTGAGCACCGCTCTGGGGATGCTGTCGCGCGCCACGCCGTGGAATCCGTCGCACCCGGCGATGATGTCGCAGCCGATGGTCATGCTCGCGCCGTCGAGCAGGAAGCTGACCGACGGCCGTTCCGACTCAAGGTCGTGTAATCGCACCTCGCTGACCTCGAACAGGATCGGGTGGCCGGCAGACAGGCGGATCGCGATCAGGTCCTTGACGATCTCCTGCTGGCCGTACACGGTGATGCCGCGTCCACCGGTGAGCGCGCCGAAATCGATGCGGTGGTCGCCACCGCCGAAACGCAGGCGGATCCCGTGGTGCACGAGACCCTCGCTGCGCATCCGCGCTCCAACGCCGGTGGCGTCAAGCAGATCCGCGCTCCCCTGTTCGAGCACGCCGGCGCGCACACGCTGCTCCACGTACGCCCGCGTGCGTGACTCGATGACGATCGACTCGATGCCCTCGAGGCTCAGCAGATGGGCGAGCATCAGCCCGGCGGGACCTGCTCCGACGATCGCAACCTGCGTGCGCACGCCTCGAGTAGCCGTCTAGAACGGGAACGGCCGGCGGCCGCGCTGCACGGTGATCCAGCGCATCTCGGTGAACTCGTCCAGCGCGTAGGTGCCGCCGAAACGGCCCCATCCACTGTCCTTCACGCCCCCGAACGGCATCTGCGGCTCGTCGTGCACGGGCTGGTCGTTCACGTGGACGATCCCTGCTTCGATCCGGCTGGCGAGCGCGGTACCGCGGTCGGGATCGCTCGTGATGATGCCCGATGCGAGCCCGTACGACGTGGCGTTGGCGCGGGTCACGGCGTCGTCCTCGTTGTCGACCACCTCGAGCGTGGCCACCGGCCCGAACGTCTCCATCCGGTCCAGGTCGGAGTCCGCGCTGACGTTGGTCACCAGGGTGGGTTGGAAGCACGGTCCGGTGGCCGCACCGCCGGTCAAGACCCGCGCTCCGCTCGCGACCGCAGCGTCGACGCGGCGCCGCACCGTCTCCAGCGCCGCGGGGTTGATGAGCGGCCCGATGATCGTGTCCATCTCTTTCGGATCGCCGACCTTCAGCCCAGCGGTCTTGCGCGTGAGCGCGTCGATGAACGCCTCGGCGATGGGGCGCTCGACGATGATGCGACGCGCCGACATGCAGATCTGCCCCTGGTGGAGAAAGGCGCCGAACGCCGCGGCATCCACCGCGTACTCCAGGTCCGCGTCGGACAGAACGATGAGCGGATTCTGGCCGCCGAGCTCCAGGACCACGCGCTTGAGGTGGCGTCCGGCCGCTTCGGCAAGACGCCGCCCGGTCGCGGTCGATCCCGTGAAGTTGAGACGCCGGACCCGCGGGTCCTCGACCAGCTCGTCCCCGATCGGCGCGGCCTCCCCGGGCGCGTGCGTGACGATATTGAGCACGCCGTCGGGCAGTCCCGCCTCTGCGAAGATCTCGCCCCAGACCAGGCCGCCGCTGAAGGGCGACTCCTCCGACGGCTTGAGCACCACGGTGTTGCCGCACACAAGTGGCGCCGCAATTGAACGCGCCGAGAGGATCAGCGCGGCATTCCACGGAGCGATGGCGCCGACGACACCCACCGGCCGCCGCACCGCCATGGCGACCGCACCTGGCATGTCCGACGGAATGACCTGACCGATCGGTGCGTAGGCGGCACCGGCGGCCTGCCGGAAGAGCCCGGGAACGAATCCCATCTGGAACATCCCGAAGCCGAAGCTGGACCCGGTCTCACGCGCAAGCCAGCCGACGATCTCGTCGCGCCGGCTCTCGAGCAGGTCGGCGGCCTTGAGAAAGATGCGCTGACGTTCGGCCGCGGGGGTCTGTGACCAGGCGGGAAAGGCAGACGCGGCTGCGTCGATCGCCCGCCGCGCATCCGCACGCGATCCGGCGGCGACGCGGGCGACCACATCGCCGGTGAACGGGTCGAGATCATCGAAGCTGCGGGCGTCGCTGGCGTCAACCCAGCTGCCACCGATGAATTGCCTGCACTCGCGCACGTTGCCGTTGACAGTCGTGGGCATCACCCCGTCCTCCAATTTCACGGACTCATGCATCTGCTCTCGGTTCACCGGTGCCGAAAGCCGGCGTCTCGAGCTTTCGTAGTGTGTAGCCGACCGGGAGCAGTCGCAACTGCAGCCGGCGGTCGATGGAGCCCCAGATCCCGTGGGGGAGAAAGAGGGCAAAGGCGATTGCCGTGGCACCAAGACCGACGAAGTACCAGGCGCCGCTGTCGCCGAATTGCGCCTGGATGAGATAGAAGATGATCGCGCCGATGATGGGGCCCTCGAAGGTGCCGAGCCCGCCGACCAGCACCATGAAGAGCATGTACGCGGTCCACTGCACGCCGAACACCGAGTTGGTCTGGATGAAGAGCGTGTTGGCAAGGTAGAGGGCCCCGGCGATGCCGCACCCGGCTGCGGCAACAACGAACAGGACTCGCTTCGAACGAACGACGTTGACGCCGAGTGACGCCGCAGCCTCCTCATCATCGCGGACCGCCTGCAGCGAGGTCCCGATGCGGCGGCGAAGCAGGATGAACACCAGACCCAGCAGGACGGTCGCGCAGGCGAGCGTCAGCCAGAACGTGTACGCCTGCCGGTATCCGGGCGCGAACACATTGAGTCCATTGAGTGAGACGCCCGTACCACCGCCCAGTCCCGTATCGAGGGTCACCAGAATGCCGAACACTTCGGCGAGCACCCACATGCCGATCGCAAACTGTCCGCCGCGAAGCCGGAGCATGATCAGGGATGCGGGTATCGCCACCGCACCCGATCCCAGCCCGGCCACGACCATCGCGAGGTAGGGCGCAAATCCGTGCTGCGTCAGGAAGATCGTGCCGTAGGCGCCGAGTCCGATGAACGCCTGCTGGCCGACCGAGATGAGCCCGCCGTAGCCCGCGAGCGCGTTCCACATGACGGCGAGGATCACGAAGATCAGCAATGCGGTCAGCTGCTCGGTGACGTCGGCGCCGAACAGAAACGGGACAACCGCAAGCACGGCGATGATCGCAATCGTGACCACCCCGGACGCGATCGACACCCGCGTCCAGCGCTGCACGCGGAACCCACCCGGGAGCGGCGCGCTGCGGGCGCGGATCACAATGCGCGGCCTCTGCGATCGAGGATGCCACCGCGCGGCGAGGCCAGCACTGCGAGGAAGACGAGGTGACCGAAGAGCACGAAGTACTGCGGATTGACCTGCGCGCCGATCACCTGGGCCACCCCGAGCACGATGCCGCCGAGCAGCGTCCCCCATGGTGATCCAAAACCGCCGATGACCACGGCCTCGAATGCGAAGATCAGCTGCGTCGGTCCGGTCGACGGGTTGAAGGTCTGGCGGATGGCAAGGAAGATTCCTCCCAGCCCGGCAATCGCGACGGCGATCGCCGTGGCCTTGGCGTACACCGAGCGTGCGTTGATGCCCACCAGCTCCGCAACCCCGGGGTCCTCCGCGGTGGCACGCATCTGACGTCCTGCGGTGGTGCGCGAGAGGAAGAGTTGCAATCCGGAGAGGACGATGACGGCGGTGGCCAGGGTCAGGACGCCGAAGATCGATATCGACAAACCGCCGAACGAGACGCTCGACGTCGCCAGGGTACCGGTGCTGCTCAGCAGGGAGTGGTCATCGGGCGAGAAGACCTGCAGCAGGACATTCTGGATGACGATGGCGAGACCGAAGGTGGTCAGGAGCGGCACCAGGAGTCCGGCCCGCCGGCTCCGCTCCAGAAGCAGCACGTACATCGCATAACCCGCGACCCACATGATCGGAAGGACGAGCAGCGCCGCGAGCCACGGCGGAATCTGGGTCTGATTGACGATCACCCAGATCAGGTAGGCACCGATCACGGCGATGTCGCCGTGGGCGAGGTTGATGATGCGCATGACCCCGAACATCAGCGACAAGCCGCAGGCGAGCAGTGCGTAGAAGCCGCCGAGCAGGACTCCCTGGAGGAGCACGTTCACCCAGTTCACGGTTCGGATCCGACGATCGAGGGCTGGCGCACGCCAAAGTACGCTGCGGTGATCTGCTCGCGGGTCAGCGCTGACGACTCGCCCTCGAGCACGATTTCGCCGTGGAGCATGCAGGTCACGCGCGTGGACACCGCGAGGGCGCGTCCCAGGTCCTGTTCGACGATCACCACTGTGGTGCCGCTGCTGATGAGTCCCCGCAGCGAGTCGTAGACCGAGGCGACCGCCATCGGGGCAAGCCCGAGTGAGACCTCGTCGAGCAGGATCAAGCGAGGGTTGCACATCAGTGCACGACCGATGGCGGTTGCCTGCTGTTCACCGCCGGAAAGCGTCGCCGCTCGTTGCCGGCGCCGAGTCTGGAGCATCGGAAAGATCTCGAGCACACGATCCACGGTCCAAGCACCGTCGCGCCGGCGGCCGCCCGCGATGCTCAGGTTCTCCTCAACGGAAAGGCCGGGAAACAGCCGCCTGCCCTCGGGAACCAACGCGATGCCGAGCCCGACGCGCTTGTGGGCCGGAACCCTGGTGATGTCGACGCCGTCGAAGATGATCGTGCCGGCAGCGGGGCGATGCGCTCCGGCGATCACACTGAGCAGGGTTGTCTTGCCCGCACCGTTGGCGCCCACCAGCGCGCGGGTCTCACTCTCTTCGATGGTGAGTGACAAGCCTCGTACGGCCTTCAGCAGACCGTACTGAGCATCGACCGACCGCACCTCGAGCAGGCTCACGTGACCGCCGCACCGAGATATGCATCGATGACCGCCGTGTCTGCGAGGACGTCGTCGGGGACGCCGTCCGCAATGATCTTCCCGGCGTCGAGGCAGATGAGCCGATCGATCGCCTGGACCAGGACGTGCACGATGTGCTCGATCCAGATGATCGCGATCCCACGCCGCCGGAGCTCCTTGATGGTGCTGACCAACTCGATCGCCTCGCCGTCCGTGAGGCCACCGCCGATCTCGTCGAGGAACACCACCTTCGGGTCGGTGGCAAGTGCGCGTGCGAGCTCGAGACGCTTGCGATCCAGAAGGCCGAGATCCGCCGCCCGGCGGTTGGCGACACCCATGAGATCGCACGTCTCGAGGACATCGACGGCGCGTTCGTACGCGGTGGCGCGGCGATGGGCGGCTCCGAGCAGCGCACCGACGAGCACGTTCTCGAACACCGTCATGCCCGTGAAGGGGCGCGGAATCTGGTGCGTCCGTGCGATGCCGAGCCGGCAGCGGCGATCGGCGCGCAGGCCGGTGACGTCGTTTCCCTCATAGCGAACGCGGCCTGACGTCGGACGGATCGAGCCCGCGAGGATGCTCAGCAGCGTCGTCTTGCCCGCGCCGTTGGGTCCGACAACGCCCACCGACTCCCCGGTCGCGAGCTGAAAGTCAACGCCCTCCAGGACCACGAGCGCGCCGAACCGCTGGGCGATGCCGGTGGCCTCGAGCAACGGGGTCGACATCGGCACGACGATACGCGGCCGCAGTTAGCTGTAAGAGGTCAGTTTCGCGGCCACAGGGACGTTGGGATCACTCGAGTTCTCGCAGATCACGAAGTTGATCGGATAGGCGGTTCCGGGAGTCGCAACCCACTGTCCGCCGATGATCGGTGTCGCGACAACGTTGGGATTCGGCCCCGTTCCCCATGCGAGATGACCGAGCGGGGTGTCCACCGCAACGCTCTTCATCGCGGTCGCCACCGCCAGCTTGTCCTTGGGATTGCCGCTCGCCTTGAGGGCGGCCGCGGCAACATCGAAGAGCGCAAGGCTCGCCCCGGCCTGCTGGTTCCACTCCTTGCCCGAGCTTGCCTCATACCCGCTCGCCAGATTCGCGGAGGAGATGCCGGTGAGCGACGAGGAGTACGGCCAGGTCGGAGCCCAGTAGACACCGCTGGCGAGACCGTTGCCGATCGAGCCCAGCGACTGCACCTGGGACGGGAAGAGACCGGTCTTGGCGATCTGGGCGATCTTCGGCTTGTATCCCTGCTGCGCGGCCTGCTCCCAGAACGTGACGAAGTCCGGCGGTATCGGGAACGTGTTGAAGATCTCGCAGTTGTGACTCTTGAAAAGAGAGATCTGGGCGGTGTAATCGGTTGTGCCATCTGCGTAAGCGCCCGGGTCGACGATGGTGTAGCCGGCCTTCTTGAGCAGGGGCCCGAGAGCGCCGCGGATTGCGTTGCCGTCCGCGTCGTTGGGCCACATCACCCCGACCACCTTGTTGGTCGGCACCTGCGGCCAGAGGTGTGTGTACGCGCTCGCGAATTGAGCGACACCGAACGAGAAGTGGAATGTCCACTTGAAGGGTACCGGCGCGGCGGGGTTGGTCTGGCGTCCGAAGTACCACGCCTCCCAGGGCACGATCGTCGACACGCACGGCACCCCGGCGGCCTCGGCGGCGTCGGATACAGGATTCACGGTCTCGGGCGTCGAGGTGGTGAGGATGAGGTCGACGTTCGAGCTGTTGATGAGATCGGCGGCGGCCTGCGCGGACCGGGGTCCCGACTGGCTGTCCTCGGTGATGATCTCCACCGAGTACTTCTTGCCGCCGATGGTGAGGCCGCTCGCGAACGCTTTACGAGCCAGGGAGACGACGTACGGATCCGGCTCGCCGAACCCGGCGGCCGCACCGGTGAGCGGGCTGACGTAGCCGATCTTGATGGTGCCGACGCTGGCGGTTCCACCCGTGTTGCCGAGCGAACCGCAGGCCTCGAGGAGGCCACCGCCGACCAGGGTGAGCGAGCCGGCACCGAGCGCCTTGAGGACGTCGCGACGCGACAGCTGGTGACCGGCTATCAGGCTCTCGACGATATCGACGCCGCCTATGTTGACGAGGGCGTCCTCCTGGGACATGGCTAGCACCCCGCACTTACCCTGTGGCCGATTGTTCGCATAGCGAACTCGCGTTCTCTGAATGAACGTAGCATATTGTTGCAGGGCCGGGCAACTCCCCGAGCAGGTGCCGATGGCTGGTGCAAAACGCTAAGGTTCAAGGTACGAGTGTGCGCTACGCGAACATGTTGATCCGCAAGCATGGCTGAGATCGTCTCGCTGCCCGAGGGCATCGCCGCGGTCGTCAATGATGGCGACACGCTCGTCATGGAGGGGTTCACCCACCTCATCCCGTTTGCGGCCGGTCACGAGATCATTCGGCAGCGCCGCCGCGATCTCACCCTGGTTCGGATGACCCCGGACCTCATCTACGATCAGCTGATCGGCATGGGGTGCGCGTCGAAGCTCATCTTCTCGTGGGGCGGTAACCCGGGTGTCGGTTCCCTGCATCGATTCCGGGACGCGGTCGAGAACGGCTGGCCGCTGCCGCTGGAACTCGAGGAGCACAGCCACGCCGGGATGGCGAACCGTTACCTCGCCGGCGCGAGCGGCCTTCCATTCGCGGTGCTGCGCGGCTACGTCGGCACCGACCTTCCGGCGCAGACGGATACCATCAAACCGATCACCTGTCCATTCACGGGCGAGGTGCTGACCGCGGTTCCAGCGCTGTCGCCAGACGTGACGATCATCCATGCGCAGCGTGCCGATCGGAAAGGCAACGTGCAGATGTGGGGCATTCTCGGCGTGCAGAAGGAGGCCGTGCTGGCCGCGAAACGGTCGCTCATCACCGTGGAGGAGATCGTCGACAGCCTTGATCCCAAGCCCCAGGAGGTCGTGCTCCCCTCATTCGCGACCACCTACGTCGCCGTCGCCCCGGGCGGGTCGCACCCATCGTATGCGCAGGGATACTCCTTGCGGGACAATGCGTTCTACACGGAGTGGGACGCGATCAGCAAGGATCGCGACAGCTTTCTGCGCTGGATGGAAGCGAACGTGTTGCAGACGGAGTCCGTCGCTTGACCGCGGCGTACACGTCCGACGAGATGATGACCGTCGCGGCCGCGCGCCAGCTGCACAACGGCACGGTGTGTTTCGTCGGCATCGGGCTGCCCAGCACCGCGGCGAACCTCGCGCGTGTCACCAGCGCACCCGACGTCGTGCTCATCTACGAATCGGGCACGCTCGGCGCCAAACCGGACCGGCTGCCGCTCTCGATCGGTGATGGCATCCTTGCCGAAACCGCTGACGCCGTGGTCAGCGTTCCGGAGGTCTTCAACTACTGGCTACAGCCGGGAAGGATCGACGTCGGCTTCCTCAGCGCTGCCCAGATCGACCGCTACGCCAATATCAACACCACCGTGATCGGGGCCGACTATCACCATCCCCGGGTGCGGCTTCCCGGTGCGGGTGGTGCTCCCGAGATCGCGGCGTCGTGTCGCGAGGTCGTTGTGGTCCTCCGTCAGACGCCGCGAACCTTCGTCGACCGCGTCGACTTCGTCACCTCTGTCGGCTTCGGCAGTGGATCCGGCGATCGACAGCGCCTCGGTCTGACCGGATCCGGACCGCAACTCGTGATCACCGACTTCGGCATCCTGTCGCCCGATCCGGAGACCTGCGAGCTCACTCTGGTCAGCGTCCACCAGGGGTTCAGCGCGGAGGACGCGCGAGCCGCGACCGGGTGGCCGCTCACGGTCGCCTCCGACCTCGCCACCACCGATCCACCAACCGAGGAGGAGCTCACGGTGCTGCGCCGCCTCGAGGCGACCAAGGGCGCGTGAGCGCGGAGGTCTTCGTCCTCGACGCGGTGCGGACGCCGATCGGCCGGCACGGTGGCGCGCTGGCCGGGGTGCGTCCCGATGACCTCGCCGCGGGTGTCATCGCCGAGCTCGTGCGGCGCAGTCCATCACTCGATCCCGCAGAGGTCGGCGACGTCGTCTTTGGCGATGGCAACGGCGCCGGCGAGGACAATCGCAACCTCGCGCGCATGGCGCTGCTGCTCGCGGGCGTGCCCCCCTCGGTACCGGGCACGACCGTCAACCGGCTCTGCGGCTCGGGGCTCGAGGCGGTCATCGCCGCCAGCCGGGCGATCGCGGTCGGCGACCACTCGCTCTGCATCGCCGGTGGCGTCGAATCGATGAGTCGCGCGCCCTGGGTGATGCTCAAACCGGAGCGCGGATACGCGCGCACCAACGAGACGCTGTACTCGACCACGCTCGGGTGGCGCATGGTCAATCCGCGCATGCCCGCCAGCTGGACGATCTCACTTGGTGAGGGCGCGGAGGTGCTCGCGTCGAAGTACTCGATCAGCCGAGAGGAGCAGGATGCGTTCGCGCTGCGCAGTCATTCCAGGGCGGCAGCCGCGTGGGAGGCCGGGCGCTACGACGATGAGGTCGTCGCGGTGCCCGGGATCGATCTTTCGCGGGACGAGAGCGTTCGCGCGGACACCTCCATCGATGCCCTCGCCGCGCTGCGCCCCGCGTTCAGAGCCGGGGGGACGGTGACCGCGGGCAACGCTTCGCCGCTCAACGACGGCGCAGCCGCTGTCCTGCTAGCTGATGCCGCGGGCGCTCGACTAGTGGACCGGGAGCCGCTGGCCCGCATCGTCGCCCGCGGTGTCAGTGCCGTCGAGCCGCCGTTGTACGGCATCGGACCGGTTGTCGCTGCCAACGCCGCGCTCCGCCGCGCGGGAATCGGTTGGAAGGATCTCGCGGTCGTCGAGCTCAACGAGGCTTTCGCAGCGCAGTCGCTCGCCTGCCTGCGCGACTGGCCGGAGCTCGACCCGGACAAGGTGAATCCCAACGGCGGCGCGATCGCCATCGGCCACCCCATCGGCTGTTCAGGCGCGCGCATTCTCGCTTCGCTCGCCCACGAATTGCACCGGCGTGGCGGCGGCTTCGGCCTTGCTGCCATCTGTATCGGCGTCGGCCAGGGCCTGGCCGTGATCCTGGAAGGCTGATGAACCAAACGAGGCGCCGCGTGCATCCGCCCAATGACAGTCCGGCGTACGGGTCGAGCCTGCTCCGAGCTCCCAAGCGGCCATTGCACGTGCTGCCCGGACGGCTCGCGGAACTCACCGCGCCGCTGCTGGCCGGTGAGACCATCGGGGCGCTCGACCATGACCTGACCAGACAGCACGACGGGGAACCTCAGGGCGAGCGGATCTCGATCAGCGGACGTGTCCTCGACGAGGAGGGCAACCCGGTGGCCGGCGCGCTGGTGGAGGTCTGGCAGGCGAATGCCGCGGGCCGCTACGCGCATCGTTCGGATCAGCACCCCGCACCGCTCGATCCCAATTTCAGCGGTGCGGGCCGGTGCCTCACCGACGCCGAGGGAGGCTACCGGTTCATCACCATCAAGCCGGGCGCGTACCCGTGGCGCAACCATCCCAACGCGTGGCGGCCGGCGCACGTGCATTTCTCCGTGTTCTCGCCGATGTTCACCCAGCGCCTGGTAACCCAGATGTACTTCCCGGGTGATCCCTTGTTCGACCAGGACCCCATCTTCAACGCTGTGCCGGACACGGACGCGCGACGACGACTCGTGGCGCGCTGGTCGCTCGAGCTCACCCAACCGGAGTGGTCGCTCGGCTATGCGTGGGACATCGTGGTCGCGGGGCGGGAGGCCACCCCGCTCGACGATGATGCGTCCGAATGACACTGCCGCTCACGCCGTCGCAGACCGTCGGGCCGTTCTTCCGTATCGGGCTGTCGACCACGATCGGCGCGCACGTCGTCGGCGAAGGAGCGCCGGGAGCCGTGCGAATCTCCGGGCAGGTCTTCGACGGCATCGGGGAACCGGTGCCGGACGCCTTGATTGAGACCTGGCAGGCGGAGGGTGCCGGGCGCTGCGCCACCGATGACGAGGGGCACTTCGCCATCCTCACCTGCAAGCCGGCACGCAACGGCGTCGACGGCTCCATGACGAACGCACCCCATCTCGATGTCTCGGTTTTCGCGCGCGGACTGCTGACGCGTCTGGTGACGCGCATGTACTTCCCCGATGAAGCCGCGGCGAATGACGCGGACCCGGTGCTCCAGGCGCTCAGCCCCGCTGAGCGCTCGACGCTCGTGGCGTTGAGCGAGGACGGAGGTCTGCGGTTCGACATCCACCTCCAGGGCGCGGGTGAGACAGTTTTCTTCGACCGCTGAGGGGCTCGTCGATCCGCTCTTCGGCAGCGCCCGGGTCGACGCGGCCATCAGCGACGCTGCGTGGCTGCAGGCCATGCTCGACTTCGAGGCGGCACTGGCGCAGGCGGAGGCCGACGCGGGCCTCATTCCATCGGCCGCCGCGCTCGAGATCGAGGCGGCGTGCCGCGCAGAACTGTTTGATTCGGCCGAGATCGGACGGCGCTCGGTCGCCGCGGGAAACCCCGCGGCGCCGCTGGTGCTTGCGTTGACCGATGCCGTCTCTGCGGAGGCGCAGCAGTATGTGCACGCCGGCGCCACCAGCCAGGATGTCATCGACACCTCGTTCTCGTTGATGGCGATGCGCGCCATCGATGTGATCCTCGACGACCTGTCGGCGGTTGGAGCGGCGTGCGCCACCCTCGCGGAGACACACGAGCGCACGCTGATGACGGCGCGCACGCTGTTGCAGCCGGCGACGCCCACCACGTTTGGCTTCAAGGCCGCGGGCTGGCTGGTGAGCGTTGACGAGGCGTGTGCGCTGCTCAGGCGCGTGCGCTTCGAGCGGCTGGCAGTGCAGCTCGGGGGCGCGTCCGGAACGCTCGCGTCGCTGGAGGGTGCGGGCGTCGACGTGGCGCACCGTCTGGCGGTTCGCCTCGGGCTCGCCGAGCCCGTCATCCCGTGGCACACGGATCGCACCCGCGTGGTGGAGCTTGCTGCCGCGCTCGGCGCGGCGGTCGGCGTCGCCGGCAAGATCGCTCGCGACGTCGTGCTGCTCGCTCAAGCGGAGGTCGCCGAAGCCGCCGGCGCGGACCGCGGCACGTCGTCAGCGTTGCCACAGAAGCGGAATCCGATTCGCGCCGTGCTGGTTCTGGCTGCCGCCGAGCGTGCGCCCGGCCTGGTGGGGACGGTGTTCGCCGCCATGGTCCAGGAGCACGAGCGGGCAGCGGGCGCGTGGCATGCGGAGTGGGAGACCATCCGTGAGCTGCTTCGCATCACCGGCGGTGCCAGCCACCACGCCGCGGTGCTGCTCGGCTCGTTGCACGTCGACGCTCATCGGATGGGCGAGAACCTTGCATCGGACGGCGCCCTGGTGATGGCGGAGAGTCTCGCGCTGCACCTGGCGCGTCAGACCGGCCGACCGAGCGCACGCAGCATCGTGCAACGCTGTAGCGAGGAGGCGATCGAGCGCCGGACTTCATTTGCCGACGTCGTGCGCAGCGATCCCGAGGTGCGCCGGCACCTCTCCGATGAGCAGATCTCGGCTGCTCTCGACCCATCCGCATATCTGGGGTCGATCGAGGAGTTGATCCGGCGCGCGCTGGCCGCGCACCGCGCTGCCGGCACGTCCCCATGAGCATCGAGCTCGCCTACTCGCTGCTCGGTGATCGTGACAAGCCGATGCTGGTGATGAGCAGCGCGCTCGGTACGTCGAGGGACATGTGGGATGCGCAGGATCCGCTCGGCGAGCGTTATTGCATGCTGCTGTACGACCATCGCGGTCTCGGCGCATCGCCCGCGCCGCCGGGTCCATACAGCGTGGAGGACCTCGGTGCCGACCTGATCGCACTCCTCGACAAGCTCGGGGTCGCGTCGGTCGCGTTCTGCGGGCTGTCGTTGGGTGGCATGGTCGGCCTCTGGGTTGCGGCGCACCATCCGGCGCGCATCAGCAGGCTGGTGGTGATGTCGACACTGGCGCGGCTTCAGCCGTCCGCCAGGTACACCGATAGAGCAGCCGCCGTGCGAGCCGGCGGCATCGGACCGATCGCACCCGGCATCGTGGCCCGTTGGTTCACCGAGCGCTTCGCCGAGAAGGATCCCGCGACGCTGCAGCGCTTTGTCGTCGCTCTCGCCGGCATGGATGCCGAAGGCTACGCGAGCTGCTGCGAGGCGGTGGCCGCGTGCGATCTGCGCACCGACATTCACCGGATCGATGCGCGGACGCTGCTCATCGTCGGTGCGGAGGATCCGATTGTCCCGGGCGCGAGCGCGGTGATGTTCCGTGAGTCGTTTCGCGATGCGACGGTGGCGGTGGTACCGGATGCGGCTCACCTGGTCAACGTCGAGCAACCCGGAATTGTCAACCGCCTGGTGCTCGACCATCTGAGCGAAGACGAGGGAGGAACGGCGTGAGCGACGACATGATGGATCAGGGAATGACCACCCGGCGCGAGGTCCTCGGTGACGCGTACGTGGATCGCGCGATGGCCGACGCCGACGCGTTCACCGCCGATTTTCAGGAGTACATCACGCGCGCGGCCTGGGGCTCTGTCTGGTCGCGACCCGGCCTCGATCGACGGACGCGCAGCTGCATCACCGTCGCGATGCTGGCTGCCCAGGGTTCAGAGCACGAGCTTGCGATGCATGTACGTGCAGCGCTGCGCAACGGCGTCAGCGTCGAGGAGATCAAGGAGATCCTGCTCCAGGTCGCCGTGTACGCGGGCGTTCCGCGCGCGAACCGCGCCTTCAGCGTCGCGCGCGACGCGCTCTCGGACCCCGATGCGTCAGCGGAGGCGATGTGACCGGCGCGGATCGACCGGCGACGGCGCGCGTCGACCGGGGGGTCGGCACGGATTTCGTGCAATCCCTGGAGCGGGGTCTCGCCGTCATCCGCGCATTCGATGCCGAACACCCGGAGCTGACCCTGAGCGAGGTGGCGCGAGCCGCGGGCCTGACCCGCGCATCGGCGCGGCGGTTCCTGCGCACGCTGTCCGAGCTTGGATATGTGCGCAGCAACGGACGGCTTTTCGCGCTCCGTCCGCGCGTCCTCGAGCTTGGGTACGCGTACCTTTCGAGCCTCAGCCTCCACGAGGTCGCCCAGCCTCATCTGGAGCGTTTGGTCAGCGTTCTCCGTGAGTCGTCATCGGTGTCGGTGCTCGACGCCGACGACGTCGTCTATGTCGCCCGCGTTCCGACCCGCCGGATCATGACCATCACCATCAGCGTCGGCACGCGCTTTCCCGCCTACGCCACATCGATGGGCCGGGTCCTGCTCGCAGGACAGAGCGACGACTGGCTCGACGGTTACTTCTCGACGGTTGAGCTGCGCCGTCTGACCGCGCGCACCGTCACCGACGTTGCGGCGCTGCGCGCCGAGCTGCTCCTGGTGCGCGAACAGGGGTGGGCATTCGTGGACGAGGAGCTCGAGGAAGGCCTGCGCGCCATCGCGGCTCCGATCAACGATCAATCGGGCCGGGTCATCGCAGCGGTCAACGTTTCCTCGCCGGTGAGCCGCGGGTCCGCGGACCTGGTGCGCGGGGAGTTCCTGCCGCACCTGCTTGCCGCTGCGCGCGGGATCGAGGAGGATCTGAGCCACAGCGCGACGGGGTCGCGGTGATGTCCACGCGTTTTGGGGTCTGAGCGTGCCTGTCATCCGTGCCGGCGACATCGACATGTACTACGAGCTGCATGGATCCGGTGAGCCACTCGTGCTCATCGGGGGGCTGGCTCAGGACATCTCCCAGTGGGAGTGGCTCACCGCCTGGTGCGCCCAGACCCACCGCGTGCTCGCCTTCGACAACCGGGGCGCCGGACGCACCGGCAAGCCTGACGTTCCATACACGATCCAGATGATGGCCAACGACACGGATGCGCTCATGCAGGCGGTCGGCATGTCCCGGGCGACGGTGCTCGGGATATCAATGGGCGGGAAGATCGCCCTTGCCCTGGCGCTCGATCATCCTGATCGAGTTGCCCGGCTCGTCCTCGTCAGCACCGCGGCGTCGGCACGGCTCGATGCACCCACACCGCGCATGGAGATGCTGAGTGTCCTCTCGGGCCTGATCTTCCGGGGCAAGTATCCGCAACCGCGATACGCGTTCGCCCGCCAGCGACAGGCCTCGCGTGCGTTTGACTGCATGGACCGCCTCGGCGAGATCCATGTTCCCACCACCATCTTTCACGGCAGGAAGGACAAGATCACTCCGTTCGGCGACGCCCGGAGGATGCATCTCGGCATCGCCGGCTCGGACATGGTGACCTTCTTCGGCGGACACCTCTTCTTCCTGGTGCACGAGCGCAAGTGGTTCCTCGACAGCCTGGCGACCGCGCTCATCGCTCAGCCCTCGCTGCCGGCGTCATGACGGTCGCCAGCGGCTGTGGCGGGTGCGGGCCTCGCCGTCACGGATGAGCTGGAGCCTGGGTTTGGGACCGTCGCTGCGTCCCGCCTGCGGCTTGCGGCTGCCCGCCTTGAATGGATCCGGCCACTCTGCGCCAGGTCCGGCGTAGCCCTGGTCGGCGGCGGCGTGAAGCGTCCAGTTCGGATCGTAGAGGTGCGCGCGTGCGAGCGCGCAGAGGTCGGCACGGCCCGCGAGCAGCAGTGAGTTGACGTCGTCGTAGGACGAGATCACTCCCACCGCGATGGTCGCGATGCCCACCTCGTTCCTGATGCGATCCGCGTACGGCGTCTGGTATGAACGCCCGAACGATGGTCGTTCGTCCTTGATCACCTGACCCGTCGACACGTCGATGGCATCGACGCCGTGCGCGGCAAAGCTACGGGCGATCTCCACCGCGTCGTCGGCGTCGATGCCGCCGGGATACCAGTCGGTCGCTGAGATGCGCACGGTCATCGGCTTGTGTGCCGGCCAGACGTCGCGGATGGCATCAAACACCTCGAGGGGAAAGCGGAGACGGTTCTGCAGCGTGCCGCCGTACTGGTCCGATCGTTGATTCGAAATCGGCGAGATGAAGCTGGATAGCAGATACCCGTGCGCGCAGTGCAGCTCGAGAAGGTCGAATCCGGCTCGCTCGCCGGCGGCGGCGGCGCTGACGAACTGTTCGCGAATCTCGCTCATCGCCTCGGGAGTGAGCTCGTGGGGCACCTGGTTGACGCCGGAATACGCAATCGGCGACGGCGCGACCACATCCCAGTTCGCCTCCGGGAGTGGGTCGTCCATCCCCTCCCACATCAGCCGCGTGGATCCTTTGCGCCCCGAGTGTCCGAGCTGCAGGCCGATGTGCGCCGTGGTCCGATCGTGCACGAATTCAACGATCCGCCTCCAACCAGACTCGTGTTCCGGTGCGTACATCCCGGCGCATCCGAGGGTGATGCGGCCGCTCGCCGAGACGCAGACCATCTCGGTCATCACCAGAGCGGCACCGCCGAGTGCCTTGCTTCCCGTGTTCACGAGGTGAAAGTTGTTGGGCATGCCATCGATCGCTGAATACATGTCCATCGCCGAGACGATCACACGATTTTTCAACGCGAGGTTGCGCAGCCGGAACGGTTGGAACATCGGCGGCGTGTGCCTCGCCGGGGGTTGCGACTGCTGGGCCGCCGCCTGGCTCGCGAACCAGGCCTCAACGTCGCGAACGAATTCCGGGTCGCGCAGGCGCAGGTTGTCGTGGGTCACCCTGCGGCTGCGGGTGAGGATGTTGAACGCGAACTGCAGCGGCTCCTGGTGGACGTATTGACCGAGATTCTCGAACCACTCCAGGCTCGCCTGCGCCGCTCGTTGCGTCGACACGACCACCGGCTTGCGCTCAGCCTCGTACGCCTCCAGCGCGAGCGCGACGCTCCTCTGCTCGTGGAGGCATGCGGCGAGCGCGAGTGCGTCCTCCATCGCGAGCTTGGTTCCGGAGCCTATCGAGAAATGCGCCGTGTGCGCGGCGTCGCCGAGGATCACCACGTTGCCGTGGTGCCAGCAGTAGTTGCGCACGGTCGTGAAGCTGATCCATTTCGAGTTGTTCGCGTGCACCGCGTGACCGCCGAGGATGTCCGCGAAGAGCCGGCGGATCTCGGCGATGCTTGCGATGTCGCTCTCGCCGGGATCGAGCGGCCGGCCCGCGAGCGTGTCGAACCCCGCCTTGTGCCACACCGTGTCGTGCATCTCGACGATGAACGTGCTGCCGGTCGCGTCATATGGGTAGCCGTGGATCTGCATGATGCCGTGCGGTGTTTCGACGATGTAGAACTTGAAGGCGTCGAAGACGAGATCCGTCCCGAGCCACATGAATTTGCAGCGACGCACGTCGAGCGCCGGAAGAAACGTGTCGGCGTACATGGCCCGAGTGGCGGAGTTCACGCCGTCGGCGCCGACCACGAGGTCGTGCGTCACCGCGAGCTCACGAGCGGGCGGCGCCTCGGTGGTGAAGCGCAGCGTGACCCCGAGCTCGCGACAGCGCTGATGCAGAATCTGGAGCAACCGCCTGCGGCTCATCGCCGCAAAACCGTGACCGCCGGACGTGATCACCTGTCCGCGGTAGTGGATGTCGATGTCATCCCAGCGCGCGAACTCGCGTGACATCGCCTCGTGAATCGCCGGGTCGGCGTGCTCGATGCCGCCCAGGGTCTCATCCGAGAACACCACGCCGAACCCGAAGGTGTCGTCATCGGCGTTGCGCTCCCACACCGTGATCTCGTGGCTCGGGTCGAGCTGTTTGGTGAGCGCCGCGAAGTACAGTCCGCCCGGCCCGCCCCCGACAACCGCAATTCGCATCTGAGTCTGGGCGCAACTGTAAAGTGTGGACCCTCGTGAATGTGGCGTCGTCAGCATGCCTGCGTCGATTCATTTCGCCGACCTGACGTCGCCGCGTGCGCGGGCGCTGCTCGACACCGGCCCCACGCCGGTGCTGCTGCTCCCGGTCGGCGCTGTCGAACCTCACGGCCCGCACGCGCCGCTCGGCACCGATTCCGTCATCTCGACGGCGATCTGCGTGCAGGCAGCGCTGGCGCTCTCCGGCGACAGCACCGTGTGCGCGCTGGTGCTCCCCGAGATCGCCTTCGGCGTGACCCGATACTCGGCGGCGTTCACGGGAGCCGTCACGATCAGCGAGGCCACCCTCCATGCGATCGTCGTCGAGGTCTGCGCATCCCTGCGAGCCCAGGGATTCCGTCACCAGGTGATCGTCAACAGTCACTTCGAGCCGGCCCAGGTCTCGACCCTCCGCCGCGCCGCCGAGGACGCCAAGGTGGGGCTCCTCGACCCCACCCGCCGGGTCGTGGCACAGCAGCTGACCCCGGAGTTCCAGAGCGGCGCCTCCCACGCCGGCCGCTACGAGACCTCCCTGGTCCTGGCCACACGGCCGGAGCTCGTGGAGTCCGAGATCATGCGCCGCCTCCCCGCCTACGAGCTGAACATGCCGGAGGCGATGGCCGCAGGCCAGACCGACTTCCTCGCGATGGGCATGGACCGCGCCTACTGCGGAGCTCCCGCCGAGGCGACGGCGGTCGAGGGGGAGGCGACCCTGGCCACGCTCACCCGGCTCCTGGTCGATCTGATCCGCCAGCAGGTCGGGACCGAGCCCGCGTCGTGAGGGTCGCGGCCGGGATCGAGCCGGGCCCGAATCTGGCCACGGTCTTCCTGGATCGAAACCTGCTCGAAGGACGCGGAGAGCACCCGGCGCTGGTGGGGCCGGCGGGCGCGACCACCTACGCCGAGCTCGCGACCCTCACCAACCGGGTGGGCAACGCGCTGCTCGAGCTCGGCGTCCAATCACACCAGCGTGTGCTCCTCGCCCTCGCCGACTCGGCCGAGTTCGTGGCCACCTGGTACGCCGTGCAGAAGATCGGCGCCGTGACCGCCGAGGTGTACACGTTCCTGCAGCCGAAGGACTACACGTACTACCTGGACTACACCGAGGCCGCGGTGGTGGTTGTCGACGGCGTCACCCTCGAGCGGATGCGCGAGGCCGCGGCAGCCAGCCGTGTGCGCCCGACGTTCCTGGTGGTGAAGCCGGGGGAGGCGTTGTTGGGCGAGCGCGAGGTGTCCTTCGAGTCGCTGGTCTCGCGACAGCCGGCGGATCTCGTGGCGGAAGCAACAGCGTGCGACGACATCGCGATCTGGAAGTTCACCACGGGGAGCACAGGCAGACCGAAGGCCTGCGTGCACACCTCACGCAGCCCGATCGTCAGCTTTGAGGGCTACGCGCAGGGCGTGCTCGGTCTCCGCTCCGAGGACGTCGTCCTTCCGGTGCCGAAGCTCTTCTTCGGGTACGCGCGCGACCTGGCCGCACTCTTCCCCTTCGGGGTCGGCGGCTCGGGGGTGATCTTCGCGGAGAGGACGACGCCCGAGCTGATCTTCGAGCTGATCGCCCAGCACCGTCCGACCATCCTCGTCAACGTCCCGACCATGATGCAGGCGATGCTCGACCATCCGAGCGCAGCCCGGCAGGATCTCAGCTGCCTGCGGCTCTGCACGTCTGCCGGCGAGGCGCTCCCGGAGCCGCTCCACCGCCGCTGGAACGACACCTTCGGCATCGAGGTGCTGGACGGCATCGGATCGTCTGAGGCGTACCACATCTACATCTCCAACAGCCCGGGGAGGGTGCGCCCCGGGAGCATCGGCGAGGTCGTTCCCGGCTACGCCGCCGAGGTGGTCGACGAGCAGGGCAACCCCGTGCCCGACGGGCAGATCGGGAGGCTCTGGGTCCGGGGTGAGAGCGCGTCGAGGATGTACTGGCTGGACGAGGAGGCCTCTGCGCGGACGTTCGCGAGCGACCTGGTGATGAGCGAGGACCTCGTCGAACGCGACCCTGACGGCTATTTCCAGTATCGGGGACGCGCTGACGACCTGCTCAAGGTTGGAGGCATCTGGGTGGCGCCGGCGGAGATCGAGCGCTGTCTCGCGACCCATCCTGAGGTCGTGGAGTGCGCTGTCGTCGCCGCGCAACGCGATGGACTGACCCGCGGCTGCGCCTGGGTGGTCCTTGCCAGTGGTGCGGCGGCGACGCCCGAGACCTTGCGGGCGTTCGTGCGAGAGCGCCTCTCGCCCCACAAGGTCCCCGAGGAGGTGCGCGTGGTCACCGAGCTGCCGCGGACCGGCTCGGGCAAGATCGATCGGCGCGCGCTGCGCGAGCTCACCCCGGCGGGCGATACAGGAGGCAGGCAGGCTTGACTCGATTCCGGGCGTCAGCAGGGTTCACGGAGCAGTGGAAGCACTTCGATTTCACCGTCGCGGACGGCGTTGCCACGATCACGCTGACCCGCCCGGAGCAGCTCGGCGCGCTCACCTTCGACGTCTACGCGGATCTTCGCGACCTGCTCGCCGAGCTGCCGCATCGTGGCGACGCGCGCGTGCTGGTGATCGCCGGTACGGGGCGAGGGTTCTGCTCCGGTGGCGACGTCGTCGAGATCATCGGCGCTTTGCAATCGATGCAGCCCGGCGACCTGCTCGAGTTCACGCGTATGACCGGGTCGGTGGTCAAGGGCCTTCGAGAGCTGCCCCTGCCGGTGATCGCCGCGGTCAACGGCGTGGCGGCGGGTGCCGGTGCGGTGATCGCGCTCGCCTCGGATCTGCGCCTGCTCGCGCGCTCCGCCCGGTTCGCCTTTCTCTTCACGAAGGTCGGCCTCTCCGGTGCGGACATGGGGTCGGCCTATCTCCTGCCCCGTGTGATCGGGTTCGGGCGCGCCACCGAGCTGCTCCTGCTCGGCGACACGGTTGACGCCGATCGCGCCCTCGAGATCGGCCTCGCGACCGCGGTCGTCGACGACCAGGCGCTGCCAGAGGCGGCGCTGACCATGGCCCGCCGCCTGGCCGGAGGACCGGCGCTCGCCTACTCCACCACCAAGCTGCTGCTCACACGCGAGCTCGACATCGGCCTCGGCGGCTCGCTCGAGCTGGATGCGACGACCCAGGCGCTGCTCATGGGCAGCCACGACCACGGCGAATACCACCGCGCCTGGACCGAGCGTCGCGCACCGGTATGGGAGGGGCGGTGAGCGAGCCCGGCCACGAGATCGTCACCTCGCCGGACCTCCCTGTCCCGGTGGGGTACGCGCACGCAGTCATCGCCGCGCCGGGGAAGACGGTTCATCTGGGCGGGCAGACAGCCCAGGCCGAGGACGGGACCATCTTCGGCGCGACCATCGTCGAACAGTTCGACCTCGCGGCGCGCAACCTCGTCGCCGCACTCCACGCCGCCGGTGGGAAGCCGGATGACGTCGTCTCCCTCCAGGTCTACGTGACCGATCTCACCGCATACCGCGCTGCGGCGCAGGAGCTGGGCGCTGTGTGGCGGACGCACTTCGGACGCCGGTACCCGGCCATGGCGGTGCTGGGTGTGACCGAGCTCTTCGACCCCAACGCCTTGGTAGAGCTGGTTGGGGTGGCGGTCATCCCTTGAGCGCGACATACGCGCACCTCACCGCCGCCCATCGCGACCTGCTGGCGCGAAGCGAGACGCTGGCTCGAGACGTCCTTGCGCCGATCGCGGACCGCGGCGAGCCGGGAAAGGTCAACCGCGAGCTGGTTGCCGCACTCTCAGCCAACGGGCTCGTGCCGGAGGTGCTCCAGGCAGGCCGGGAGGTCCCGGCATTGACGCTCTGCCTGGTGCGCGAAGGCCTGGCGAGGTACTCGACCCAGGCCGAGACCGCCTTTGCGCTGCAGGGGCTCGGTGCCCACCCCATCCTGGTCGCCGGCCGCTCCGCGGTCGTCGACGTCTGGATCCCCCGGGTCTCCTCGGGCGACGCTGTCGCCGCGTTCGCTCTGACCGAGCCTGAGGCCGGTTCCGACGTGGCCGCGCTCGGCCTCGCGGCCGAACCCGACGGCGCGAGCTTCCGGCTCAGCGGGGAGAAGGTGTTCATCTCCAACGCCCCCGACGCCGACATCTACACCGTGTTCGCGCGCACCACCGGCGGTGCCGGCGCGAGGGGCATCACCGCCTTCGCGGTCCCTCGGGAAAGCCACGGGTTATCCGGGGAGTCGATCCCCTTTCTCGCCGATCACCCGATCGGCCGGCTTCGATTCGACGGCGTGCCGGTGCCCGCGGACCATGTCCTCGGCGAGGTCGACCACGGCTTCGGCGTCGCGATGCGCACCCTTGACCTGTTCCGTCCCAGCGTCGGTGCCTGTGCGGTGGGCATGGCCCAGGCGGCGCTCGACGCCGCGGTGGCCCACGCCGAGGTACGCCAGGCCTTTGGCAAGCCCCTGTCGGCGCAGCAGGGGGTGAGCCACCAGCTCGCCGACGTCGCGACCCGGGTCCAGGCATCGCGCCTGCTGGTCCATTCGGCGGCCGCGGCGCACGACGCCGGCATCACCCCGAATACCGAGGCAGCCGCGATGGCGAAGCTCTTCGCCACCGAGACCGCCATGCTGGCCATCGACGTTGCGATCCAGGTTCACGGCGCCCGGGCACTCGAGCGCGGCCACCTCCTGGAGCACCTCTACCGTGACGTGCGCGGCACCCGGATCTACGAGGGCGCTTCCGAGGTGCAGCGCGAGATCATCGCCCGTCAGCTGTTCCGGCGGGCCGGTCGCGGATCATGAGGATCGATTCGACCCGCTGACCGTCGCGCACATCGGTGTCCTCGAAGGGAGCTCCGGACACGCGCATCCCGGCGCGAGCGTAGGCGGCCTGAGCCCGGAGATTGGTGGCCTCGGTGATCAGCGCCACCGCGGTCGCCCCCTCCTCGGCAAAGAGGTGATCGGAGAGCACGCGCACCGTTCGTGACCCGATCCCCTGACCGGTGCGCCCACTCGCACCGATGAAGATGTCGAGCCCCCACGATCCATCCGGCACGCGTACCCCGATCGTGGCCAGATACTCCTCCTCGGCGTCCCAGGGGTAGAACTGGACGAAGCCGACCGGCTCTCCGGCGATCTCGATGATGCACGAGGTGGTCGGGTCGTCCGTGGAGCCCCGGAGCCCGAGCTCGTCGATCACGCCGTCAACCGTGAGGGGCGGATCGTCGGGATCCCACCACTCCCGGACATGCGGGCTGTTCCGCCAGGCGACCATCCGCGCGTAGTCGTCCGCTTGATCTCGGATCCGCCGGATCACCAGATCGCCGTCGGCGGTGATGACGTCCTGCATCCGAGCAAGTATCGAGTCACTCGCGAAGCCGCTGCAGGCAGCGACCTCTGCCTACGCTGCCCGCATGCGCGTACTCGTCGTCGAGGACGAACCCGCGGTTGCCGGAAGCCTTGCCCGAGGGCTGGCGGAATCGGGAATCTCGGTGGACGTCGCCCTGAGCGGCGAGGAGGCTCTCGAGTCGCTCCGCTCCGGGCTTTCCTACGACGTCGCCATCCTCGACGTGATGCTCGGCGGCAACCTCGACGGGATGGACCTCTGTCGCCATCTGCGCCTCCAGGGAGCGCCGACCGCGATCCTGATGCTCACCGCTCGCGATGAGGTCAAGGACCGGCTTGCCGGCTTCGACGCCGGCGCCGACGACTACCTCGCCAAGCCCTTCCACTTCGAGGAGGTGCTCGCGCGCGTTCGAGCTCTGAGCCGGCGTCGCATGGCACCGCAGATCGACGTGCTGAAGGCGGGCAACCTCAGCATGGACAGCGCCGCGCGGCAGGTGAGCGTCGGTGGGGACGTGATCCCGACGACCCGGCGGGAATACGAGATCCTCGAGCTCTTTCTCCGCCATCCCGCGCAGGTGTTGAGCAAGGAGCAGATCCACGACGCCGTGTGGGGTGACGCCCAGACCGTCGAATCGGGATTGGTCGAGGTCTACGCGGGAAAGGTGCGGCGCAAGCTGCAGGCCGCTCGCGCGTCCGTGCTCATCGAGACCTGCCGCGGCATCGGCTACCGGATGATCAGCGGCGAAGCCGCGGGCCTGTGATGTGAACTCGGCCATCCGGCGGCGCGATGCCTTTGCGCCTCGCCAGCCGACCTCGTGGGTCACGCGCGCGGCAACCTTCCTCGGCTGCGCGACGGTGCTCGTCCTGGTCCTGGTCATCGAACTCGTTGTCCCCAACAATCCGACCCTGGGCGGCATGCTGCTCCTGGCGGTGCTCTTCGCCACCTGGCTGCTCCCGACATCGCTGGCGGCGGCGATCACCGCGGCAGCCGTCGCGGTCACGCTGGTGACCGCTCTCACCGGCTCGGTGGACCCGCTCACCGCCAAGTTCCAGTTCGTGGCGGTGGTGGTCACCGCGTGTTTGAGCGAGCTCACCGTGCGCTCGCTGATCGCCCGCGATCGGGCTCAGGTTGCGACCACCGAGCAGCTCCGGAGGTTCACGGCGGATGCCGCTCACGAGCTGCGCAATCCGCTCTCGGCGCTGCAGAGCGACCTGGAGATCACGCTGCTCCAGCCGCGCACGCCCGACGAGCTCACCGCAACGGTGCGCCTGGCGCTCAAGAACACCCAGCGTCTTGTGAAGATCTCCGAATCGCTGCTCACCCTGTCTCGGGGCGACGCGGGAGGCCTCATGACATCGGTCTCCCGTGTCGACATCAGCGACGTGCTCGAGGAGGCCTATGCGCGCTGGGAGGGCCACGCGAGCACGCTGGGAGTCCGGCTGACCAGGCAGCTCAGCTGCGAAGGGATCGTCGAGGGGGATGCGCTCCTGTTGGGCCGTCTCTTCGACAACCTCCTCGAGAATGCGCTCGCCTACACCCCCAGGGGCGGGACTGTCGCACTGGCGCTCACGCCGTCCCCACCGGGTGCGTGCGTGATCTCCATCAGCGACACCGGACCAGGTGTCCCCGCGGCACTGCGCCCGGTGATCTTCGAACGGTTCTCACGGGGCGACACGTCTCGATCCAGGAAGACCGGCGGGGCAGGACTCGGGCTGGCCATCTGCACCGCGATCGTTTCTGCCCACAAGGGCACGATCTCTCTTGATCACGAGCGCGTCGCCGGAACGCGAATCGATGTGCGACTCCCTGTTACCCGGCTTTCCGGAAGGGTTTGAGATCCGGGCTCAGGCTGGAGATATCGCCTCGCCATGTAGGGGGGGAAGTCTTTATCGGAGTAGTGAAATGGGTAACAGGGTTCTGGAGGTCTGGGAGCGTATCCGTGAGCTCGGAGAGAGGCTCCGGTCTCGTGAGGACGGTCAGGGCATGGTCGAATATGCGCTGATTCTCGTCCTCATCGCGATCGTGGTCATCGTGATTCTCTCCACGTTGGGGAAGACCGTGAACAACGTCTTCTCGAACGTCAGCCACGGCTTGTCGAACTAAGTCCCCCGCGGGCTGCGGGTGTGCCCATTGCCGACCCGCAGCCCGACCCTTCTCACGCGGCGTGAGCAGCCCCGACGACGGGCTGTGGACGCGCCCGGGGGAGCAGCATCGAGAGCACGCCGGTGAGCGCCCAGAAGCCGACGTTGAAGAAGAGGATGCGCTCGACCGAGGTGACGAAATCGCTGGCCAGCGCGCCCCGCGCGGCGGTCGCGAACGCGAGGCTCGTCGGGTTCGTGGCTGGTGCCGAGCCGGCGCTGGGACAGCCGGGAACCGGCGCCGACGGGTCGCTGGATGCCGCCTGCTGCTTGAAGCAGCTGGTGAACTTGGCGATTTCGGCCTGCGCCTGCGGTGCAGGAACGTTGGCAGCCGCAAGCTGCGCCTGCAGCTGTGGGGTGACCGCCTGGACGGCATCAGGCGCACGGCTCGAGAGGAGACCGAAGAACACCACGCCGACGATCGCGACGCCGATGGCGCCTCCGAGCTGCTGAAACGTCGTCAGCACGCCTGATGCGGACCC
>Ga0070766_10000073_pt1 | contig 36375 bp, 34 predicted proteins | sample HubBroMetageWFT6_FD_69782 | JGI IMG/M metagenome (GOLD analysis project Ga0070766, IMG submission 69782) | Warmed and freeze-thawed soil microbial communities from the Hubbard Brook experimental Forest, New Hampshire - Hubbard Brook CCASE Soil... | ecosystem: Environmental > Terrestrial > Soil...
TCAATCTTTGTCGGACGTCCGAGGTGGCTCTCGACCAGCAGCGGACTGGCATATCCGCCCAGCGTCATCGCCGTGGCATAGAACTGGGGCCGGCCCGGAATCACGTCCTCGGGCTGGCGCACATAGGGAACGATGGGTTCGAGGGGCAGGCGCACGCATCCGGTCATGCCGGCCAGCGCCATCGACGCACCCATCACTTTCAGAAACCCGCGGCGTGAGACGGAATCAACCCACTCGGATGCGCCTTTGGGAAATTCGCGGTGCAGCGCTTCCTGAAACGCGGGGTTCCCGGCAAGCTCTTCCAGGCTGCGCCAGTATTCCGGACCAGCCTTCTCAGCAGCATCGTGCGCAAGGGCCGCGTCAATGCGCTCGCGGACGGAGTCCAGATCCAGCTTGCTCTTCTTGCTAGGGCAAACGTCTTCGGGCTTAGCGCGGCCGTCTTGTTCTTCCATCTTCATTGGTTCCACATCACACACTCTGTCATCCTGAGCGGAGCGAGAGTTCGCAACGCGAAGTCTCGCGCAGTCGAAGGACCCCTGCAACTCTGGCAGCGCGACAGACGTCGACAAGCGTTCGCACGATGCTGATCGAGACGAGTCTTCATAGTTCCTTCTTACCGATGGCACGTGCTGCAACTCGTTATGTCCTTCACACTGCGCACGTTATACTTCTTCACCAGCGCTGCGCCTAAATCGATTTGGTCCGTATAACTCTGCCCGTCAACCACCACGGGATTCGCGCTCGTGGGCTGCTGATAGCGCATGTTGAAAACCTGATCGCGTGGGCGCAGGTTCTTTTCCGGGGCGCGATGGCAATTCAGACACCACTCCATTTGCAATGATTCCTGCTGATACATCAGCGGCATCCGGTCGACTGGGCCGTGACAGGTGTTGCAGCCCACTCCCTTATTGATGTGAATGCTGTGATTGAAATACACGAAGTCAGGGAGCTGGTTCACCCGCGTCCATTGCAGAGACTGGCCGGTCTTGTAGCTGGAGCGGACTGGCTCGAGCAGTTCGGCATTCGTCCAGATCTGCGAATGGCAGTTCATGCAGGTTTTGGTGGGCGGGATTCCGGCGAAACTAGAAACCTCAACCGAAGTGTGGCAGTAGCGGCAGTCAATGCCGAGTCCGGCGACGTGATGCTGATGGCTGAAGGGTACGGGCTGCGGCTTGCGCACTCCAGCGTAGGTGACGTAGGGCGAACGCTGGACCTCCAACGCCGCCCAACTGAGCACGGCAATCACGAAGACCGCGCCAAAAATCGTGGCCCGGGACAGGGTGTTCGTGCTGCGATGAAAAATCTGCGGCATGCTTGCGTACAAACTTCAGAAAGTACGAATGAGACCCGGCAGATCTCCAATTTATGGAAGCATAATAGTTGCGACGCAAAGAAAACACCCACTGATTTTTTGCGTCAGGTTATGAGAACTGGAGATTATAAATATTTCGTCCGTAGTTGTCGCGCACTTTCCCGCAGGAGCGGGAAAATATTTTCATGACAGATATTGGTGAAGAATCGTGTGATCTTTTTTCTCGACCGGACATCTAAGGCGGCTACCGCAGATTCATCACCAGTAGTTTCGGCTCGGTCATTTCCTCGATCGCGTAGCGCAGTCCTTCACGGCCGAGGCCTGAGTCCTTGACGCCGCCATAAGGCATCTGGTCGATGCGGAACGAAGGAATGTCGCCCGCAATCAGAGCGCCGACTTCCAATTCGTCGTAGGCCTGGAAAAGCAGCTTGACGTCGCGAGTAAACAAGCCGGCCTGCAGCCCGTAGTTGGAATTGTTGATTCGGCGCAACGCTTCGTCGAAATTCTCGTACGGTTCCACGGTCACGACGGGGCCGAAAATCTCCTGGCAATTCACTTTCATGTCCGGTTTGGTGCCGGTCAACACGGTCGGATCGACGATGGAACCCTGGCGACCTCCGCCGCACAGCAGGCGGGCGCCGGAGCGAACCGCTTCTTCCACCCAATGGGTGACGCGGATGGCATCGCTTTCGCGGATCAGGGGACCGACGTCGGTCGATTCCTCCGCGGGATCGCCGGTTTTCAGTTTCTTGGCGCCTTCGACAAGAAGATCGGTGAACTTGCCGTAGACCGACTGCTGGACCAGGATGCGCTGCACGGAAATGCAGGTCTGGCCGGCGTAACCGAACCCTCCTGTAATGCAACGCTCGGCGGCATAGTTGAGATCTGCGTCGCTGTGCACGACAGCACCTGCGTTGCCGCCCAGTTCGAGCGCGACCTTCTTCTTGCCGGCGCGGCGCTTGATGTCCCAGCCCACGGGCACGCTGCCGGTGAAGCTGATCAGTTTGATGCGCTCGTCGGTGACCAGCAGGCTGGCGTCTTCGTTCGAAAGCGGCAGAACATTGAGGCCGCCATCAGGCCAGCCCGCCTGCTGAACGCATTCCGCCAGAAGCAGCGAGGAGAGCGGGGTTTGCGGCGCGGGCTTCAACACCATGGAGCACCCCGCCGCCATTGCGGGCGCGACTTTGTGCGCGACCAGGTGCAGCGGAAAGTTGAAGGGCGTGATCCCCGCGATGGGACCGAGAGGGAAGCGCTTCACGATGCCCCAGCGCCCGGCGGTAAATTCCTGCCAGTCGAGGGGAAGATACTCGCCATAGATGCGCGTGGCTTCTTCCGCCGCAACATTGAAGATAAAGACGGCGCGGTCGACTTCGATGCGGGCAAGTTTGATGGGCTTACCGGCCTCCTGCACGATGGTGCGGGAGAATTCTTCGCGGCGCTCGGCGATGGCCTCGGCAATGCGACGCAGAACGCGCTGCCGCTCGAATGCGGGCAGGCGGCGGGTAGTTCCGAAAGCCTTCACGGCGGCGGCGATGGCCGCTTCGGCATGCCCGCGCCGGGCCTGGACTACTCGCCCGACTACGCTGCCATCAAAGGGAGAGCGGACCTCGATGATGTCGCCGTCGTCCATCCAACGCCCGTCGAGAAAGAAACCGTGGGTTGCGACTGGAACGAGCGTCATTTCCGCCATTTTTTACCTCCCGAGTGCGAACAACGTTTTTGATTATAGGCCTTGGTGGTTGGTTGCTTTTTTGCTTTCGGCAGAAATCTTAAACACGGGGAGCACAGGGGTACACGGAGTAAGGCCGGGTGGTCGACTACAATGGGCGTTTCGCGCAAATGGATGCTTTGGAAACTATCGTTGAGCTCGCTCCGCGTCTGCGGCGGAAGGAAGTCTCTCCGCTGGAACTCACGCGGGCTTGTCTGGACCGCATCGGCAGGCTCAACCCCGCTCTGAATGCGTTTATTACCGTGACTGCCGAGTCGGCGCTGGCGGAGGCGCGAACCGCGGAAGTGGAATTCTCGCGCGGGGAATGGCGCGGGCCGCTGCATGGCATTCCCGTGGCATTGAAAGACCTGATCGATACTGCCGGCACGCGCACAACGGCTGCCAGCGGGCTTTACCAGAACCGAGTCCCCGCTGAAGATGCGACCGTGGTGCAGCGGTTGCGGCGGGCGGGCGCGGTGATTCTGGGCAAGAACAACTTGCATGAGTTTGCTTATGGCGGAAGCTCGCTGGTCAGCTTTTTCGGCGATGCGCACAATCCCTGGGACACGGCGCATATTGCCGGAGGATCGTCGGGAGGATCTGCTGCCGCCGTGGCTGCCGGGCTTTGCTACGCGGCAATTGGGACTGACACGGCTGGTTCCATTCGTGAACCGGCTGCGTTGTGCGGATGCGTCGGGATGAAGCCGACTTATGGGCGCGTGCCGGCGCGGGGCGTGATTCCGCTTTCGTGGTTGCTCGATCATGTTGGGCCTTTGGCGGCGACTGTTGGGGACGCGGCTGTTGTGCTGCAGGCTGTCGCAGGCTACGATCCGCTCGATGTTGGCAGCGCGGATGTTCCCGTGACTGATTACGTTTCGGGTTTGAGTGGAGAGACTAAGAATCTTCGTATTGGTGTTCCCTGGTCACATTTCTTTGATGATCTTGATGGCGAAGTTCGGGTTGCGGTTGACCAGGCTCTGGCTGTGATCGGGGCGCTGGTGGCGGATGTTCGGGATGTAACGATCGAGGTGACGGCGGACCGGACCGTGCAAGCCGCCGAGTCTTTCGCCTATCACGCCGACCATGTTGCGCGGACGCCCGAGCTTTATCAGGCGGAGACTTTGGGTCGCATTCGCTCCGGGGAGAATATTTCGGCGACGGAATATATTCAGCGGCGGCGAGAACTGGATGCGGATCGGCGTCGGGCTCACAATTTCTTTGCGGAGGTGGATTTGCTGGTCACGCCTACGATGCCCATACCGGCGCCGGCGATTGCCGATTTGAAGAAAGATCCTGCGGCGCTTCGACCGGCTGAACTTACCTTGTTGCGCAACACGCGGCCATTCAATGTTTGGGGACTGCCTGCCATCTCGGTGCCCTGCGGGTTTACGAAAAGCGGGCTGCCTATCGGGTTGCAGATTGCCGGACCGCACTGGCGGGAGGATCTGGTGCTGAGGCTGGCTTATGGTTACGAGTTGGCGACGGAGTGGCACGGGCGGCGCCCTGCGGGCTAGCTGATCGGCTGTGGATTGTTGAGCGAAATAAATTCTCGCGGCAGCTCGCACGACGGTGGATGGATTGGCTTCCCGGACAGATCTACAGATTGATTTTTTTTCTTTCGATATCCCTGAAAGTCTTGCCTGGCGCGGGTTTCGCGAAACCGTATCTCGCAAAATCTGGTTTTCAAAGAACTTAGATATCAAAATCTCGACTCCGCATTTGCTTTCGCTTTGCGAAAGCAAACGCCCCGCTCAGGATGACAATTCGGGATGACAATGCTTATTTGGGCTTTAGTCCACTGTTCTAACATCATCGGGCAGCGTTAGTACGAAGGTGCAGTTTCCTGTTGTTGTGGAGCAGGAGAGAGTTCCGCGGCGGAGGATTTTTACCGGGGTTTCGTCGGGGAATGAGAGGCGGTACTCGGCGGTGCGGAGGGCGTCGGTGAAAACTTTCAGCTTTTCGTCGCCGCTGGCGAATTTTACGGCTTCGACGGTTGCGTCGGAGCCCTTGCCGCGACTTAATAACACGAAGAATTCGGCGTTGCTGGTTTCTTTTGCGACCTTGCCGAGATCGATGGTGCGCAACTGCTGCAATTCGTCTTTGTGCTTTGCGACTGCGGCGTCCAGTTTGGCGGTGCTGCCGGTTAGCGAGGCCAGACGGTCGCGGGTTTCGGGGATGGGCCGCAGTCCGCTCAAGGAAAGCGCGTAGGTGCGCAGGGCCAGATCCTTCTTTCCTTGCTTCTCGTAAATCTGTCCGAGATGATCGCCTACCTCGCCGTGCTGGCCGAGTTGCCAGGCTGCGCCGACGTATTTTTCGGCCTTGTCCAGATTATCTTCGCTGAAATAAACCCAGCCTAGCGTGTCCCAGTAGGCGATAAGGGAGGGCACTAGAGGCAAGTCCTGCGGGGTTAGACGGTCCAGCGACACATTGCGCAGCGCCGCAGTGGTTGCCGAGACTGCCGATTCGGCGTATTGCTGGGCGCGGTCGAGGTGAGACTTCTTGAGCGAAAGCTGGTAGGCGATGTTGTTCCAGACCAGCGGGGTGGCCGAGATCTCGACGGCGTGATCGAAAGTGGCGAGGGCTTTGTCGTCCTGGCCGAGGTTCAGATAGGCATCCCCCAGACTCACTTGCAGTTCAGGATTATCGGGTGTGAGGGATGCGGCTTTTTCCAACTCAGGCGCGGCTTCGGCGTACTTGTGCCACTCGGAATACATGGCTCCGAGGCCGGCGTGGGCAAACTTGTCGAGGGGATTGATTTCGATCTGCTTGTTGAAGGCGGTTACGGCGTTGTCGTATTTGCGCTCCTGCCAGTAAGCGTGCCCCAGGGCGTTGTAGGCGAACTCGTCGTAGGGATTGATCTCAATCTGTTTGTTGAGGGCCGCGATGGCTTCGTCATTCTGGCGCATTCCCAGATAGGCGACGGCCAGGGCATACCACGCATACTTATTCTTGGGATCGACTTCCGTGGCGCGCTTGAGAAGTTGAATGGCCAGTGGAAAATTGTTGCTGGCATAGGCGGCTCGGCCGCTTTCGACCAGGTCATCCGCCTTGGTGTCGGCCGGCGGCGTGGGCGTGCCGGCTACCGTAGTCTCGACAGAGAGAAACTGGCCAAGGTCAGAGCCAACCGCGCGGCGGAAGGCCTGGTAATCGGTGGAGCGGGTCGCGGGAATCTCATCCTGGCGCATGGTCAGGGTTCGGGCGGCGGTGAAGGTGGTGCCCTCGAGCTTGTAGGTCGCGTCATACTGCGCGTAGTCGCGCCTGAGAGAAAAAGGCAGAGGGGCGTGCGCGGTGTACTTGGCGGGCAGTTCGAGCTTGATCTTGTAGACGTACTCCGCCTTGGGACCGAGCTTCAGAGTTTCGGTGTCGAGGCTGTCATCGTCATCGGCAGCGGCAAGCTCTGGCAGGTTGAACTGACACAGAGGGAGCGTGAGGTCGGCCTTTTTCTTAGACCAGTCGAGGAAGTTCGGTTTGGCTACATCGTAGGACATGGTGAACGGCTCGCGGGTCGCGGCCGGATCGCTGACCTTCAAATTCGTGATGTCGCCGCCCATTCCGGCGTTGACATTCTCCACAACGCGTTGCCACTGCGCTTCCGGGACACGGCGGAAAATCGAACGCAGCATCAGTTCTTCATCGCCACGGAAGGTGTAATGCACGTGGGCTTCAAGTTTGCCGATCTCGTTTACTTTTCCTTCGATCTCGGAAACTTCGCTGTCGGGCATAGGCGTGTCGGCCGGGGTCTCTTCCAGGTGAGGCGCGGAGCCGTCGGCGGGAATGACGAGCGCCAGTTTGTTGCGCAGGCTGAAGGCCAGCAAGCGGAAGGGAGCGACCTCGGCGGTTGTATCCATCCAAACCTCTTGATGGTCGAGGGGCAGCATGGTGATGACGTGATCGAACTGCGAGGGCGAGGGAACGTCGGGATCGAGCTTGCGGCTGGAATTGATCAGGACGGAAGACGCATGCAGGCCCTCGGCTTCGAGCAGGGACGCCAGCAGGGTGTGCTTGTCCTTGCAGTCGCCGTACTGGTCGTGGAGGACGTCTCCGGCGGCGTGGGGCTGATAGCGGCCTAATCCCAGCGACAGGCTGACGTAGCGGAAGTTCTTGGAGACGAAGTCGTAGAGACCCTCGACCTTGTCCAGCTGGGTGTTGAGGCCTTTGGTGAGTTCGTCGGCCTTGGCGCGGACTTCGGGGGAGGGGGCGCGGCGGTCTTTTTCGAGGGCTGCGTACCAGCGGCCGATCTGTTCCCAACTGACGAAGGTGGTGAGCTGAACATCGGGTCGGTCGTCGTCGGCTTTCTTCTTTTTCTTTTTGTCTTTGTCTTTGTCTTTGTCCTTGTCTTTCTGGTCGTCTTCTCGCTCGAGGTGGGTGCTGGCCCAGTGGTAGATGCGGCGTCCGTTCTCTTCGGAGATTTTGGGATCCATACCCGCTTTGTTCTTCAGCTTGAGGGGGCGGTCAGCGGGAACGTCGACGTCGAGTTCTTCATCGAGCTGGATGCTGGTCTTGTCGAAATCGTAATCCGCCCAGAACTGGCCCGCGGCCAGGGGGGTGTGAATCACAGTGACCATGTCGTACTCGAGCACTTCGCCGGGTCGCAGGCCGGGGACGGTGATGTGCTTTTGGCGGTAGTCGGTATAGACCGGAGCTTCATGCTCGACTGGCGCAGTCAGGTCCTGGACGGAGTCGTCACCCGCCTTCACTACGCTGCCGTCTTGCTGCACCACTCGAACGTAGGTAATCTCGACGCGCTCGTTGGCGGAGTTGTAGCCGACTTGAAGCTGACCCCACTGCTGGACTCCGGCTTCGCTCATCACCCGTATGCGGGCGACTGTTTCCCGGCGCCCTGTTCCGTCGCTTTCAAAGCGGTAGCGCGTGCGGTACTGCTCAACAACAAATGCTTCCTGGGAATAGTCGTGCTTAGGCTGATCCGAGTTCGACGAGCTGGCGTCCGCGGGCTTGCCGTGGCTGGGCGTCGCCTGGCTAGGCGTCGGTTGGCCAGGCTTGGCGCCCGCTTGCGCTGACGCAGTACGGGGTGCGACTAAGGTGCTGGCGACAAGGAGCGAGAGGAAGAGACTGCGCATAGGTTAATAGTAAAGCCTGCGGGGTTGGTATCCCAAGGAGGGGCGCAGGGGCTAAGGTCACAATTCTTCGTTCGATGCCTCAAAACCGTAGTAAAATCCCGGCCAGATAGTCTTGCCTGGCCACGACGCCGGGCAGGCGTGACGCATAATGTACTTGCGGCACGATCTTTCGGTTCGGAGGTTTGTTGGCATGGAAGATCGGTCCCCTGTCGTTTCTTCTTCGGTTTCTCAGTCATCGATTTCTCAGACAGCTTCGGGCAAGCATCGTGAGGGCCGTGGCGCGTGGGTTCTCACCGCCTACGGCATCTCTGGGTTGATTCTTTTCGGGATCCTCGCTTATTTCTTCTCGGACTTCGTTGCGCACTAGCTAGAAATCCGGCGTTGACGTAAGGAGGCATCGAACTGCGCTCGACAGGACAGCCGAGGGCGGCTGTCCCCGCACGTGCTACAATTAGCGGCCTTAGGAACTGCTGCTTCGTTAAGAACCCGACGTTTTCCCACACTGAAGCGAGAAAAGGACACCGCGACAAGCCGTGGCCAAGAACCCCATCGCCGCCGCTGGACCTGTCACCTACGCTGACGCCGGAGTGGACATCGACCGCGCCAACCGCACCAAGCAGCGCATCAAGTATCTGGCACACAAGACCTTTACTCGTGGCGTGCTTAGTGAGATTGGCGGGTTTGGCGGGCTCTTCGCGGTTGATAAGACCAAGTATTTGGATCCCGTGCTGGTCTCGAGCGTCGATGGGGTTGGGACAAAGCTCAAGATTGCTTTCGAAATGGGGCTGCATTCGACCGTGGGCGCTGACCTGGTCAACCACTGTGTGAACGACATTGCGGTGCAGGGCGCCGCGCCTCTGTTTTTTATGGACTATCTGGCGACGGGGAAGCTTGAGCCCACGATTGCCGAGAAAGTGGTGGAAGGTATTGCCGACGCCTGCAAGCACAACGGGTGCGCGCTGATTGGGGGCGAGACGGCCGAGATGCCGGGCTTCTATCCCGATGGTGAGTACGATCTGGCGGGATTTATTGTGGGCGTGGTGGAACGCGACCGGATTATTACGGGCAAGGAGGTGCAGATCGGCGACGTTGTGCTCGGCATGGCTTCGAACGGCCTGCACACCAACGGTTATTCGCTGGCCCGCAAACTGCTGTTTGAAGTGGCCCACTACTCGCCCGACGATTATGTGAACGAAATCAAGAACAAAGTGGGCAATGAGTTGATGCGCACGCACAAGAGCTACTGGCCGGCGTTGAAAAAACTGATTGATGGGCAATGTGTTTCGGCTTTGGCTCACATAACCGGGGGCGGCATTACGGAAAATCTTCCGCGGGTGCTGCCGCGTGGGACTGCGGCTGCGATTGATCTCGGGTCCTGGCCGGTGCCTCCTCTGTTTGAGCATCTGCGGCAGCTGGGCAATGTTCCGCAAGATGAAATGCTGCGCACTTTCAACATGGGCCTGGGCATGCTGCTGGTGGTCCCTTTGGCGAAGTTCAAGAAGGCGCAGACCGTGCTCGAACGCGTGGGCGAGAAGGCTTTCACGGTTGGCCGCATTGTTAAGGGCGAGCGCAAGGTGGTTTACGGCTGAGGGAATTGATGATTGCTGATTGTTGATTGCTGATTCAAGCAAATCGCTTTGGTTTAGAATCAGCAATCAACAATCACAAATCATCAATGCATTCTCTCGGCATTCTTCTTTCCGGGCGCGGGTCGAACTTTGTGGCCATCGCCGACAGCATTGACGTGGGGCGCATCGCGGATGCGCGAATTGCTGTTGTTATCTCCAATCGCGCGGACGCTCCTGGCGTCGCTACGGCACGGCAGCGCGGATTGAATACGGTGGTGATTCCATCGAAGGGCAGGACGCGGGAAGAGCACGACCGCGAAGTTGTGGGCGTGCTCAAGCAGCATCACGTGGACCTGATCTGCCTGGCGGGATACATGCGGCTGCTCTCGCCCTGGTTTGTGCAGCAGTTCCCGCGGCAGATTCTTAACATTCATCCCTCGCTGCTGCCAGCTTTCCCCGGGCTTGAAGCACAGGAGCAGGCCTTCGCTTATGGGGTAAAGGTCTCTGGCTGCACCGTGCATTTTGTGGATGAAGAACTTGATCATGGAGCGATCGTCGTGCAGAAGACTGTTCCGGTGCCTGGCAGCGACGACGAACATACTTTGGCTGGCCGCATTTTGGAGCAGGAGCATATTGCTTATACGGAGGCCATCAATATTGTTTTGAGGGGAGATTTTGAGATTGTTGGCCGAAGATTGAAGGTGAGAAATAGAGAGTAGAGGCTCTGGCGAGCCTCGCTGCGCTCGGCTGGACGGCGGAGGCGGCGGTCCCCACATATGCGCTAGCACTGGTTGAGTCACGCCACTACTTTCTTCGCCATTCTTACGATGGCGAGAGACTCGCCATTGCCTAATGGGGTTTCCAGGTTCTCCAGCTCCTCATAGCCCTTGGCCCGATAGAAAGCCACTCCGCTTAAGGTTGCTCCCATTTCGAGGCGGGTGAATCCGGCTTCTTTGGCGGCGTTTTCACAGGCTTCGAGGATCATTCCGCCGATGCCGCGGCGCGCCCACGTGGGATGCACGAAGAAGGCGCGAATCTTTGCTGCATCGTGCTTGGGATCAAGCAGCGAATCTTCGCGGGCTGCGAATTGATCGCCTCCGTACAAGGTTTTGCGCTTGCTCCAGCCGCCACAGGCTATGATCTCGGGTTTCGGCGACTCGGTAACTTCCGCTACGAGATAAGTTCCGTCCGCGATGAGTTGGCTATCCACGCCGTAGACCGACCGCAGCGCTCCTTCGATCTGCGCGGGCGAATAGTCTTCCGCCTGCAAGCCTCGCACTGAGGCTTCGATCACTTCGCGCAGGCGCGGGATGTCGGCCGTTGTTGCCTTTCGTAGGTGAATGCTCATTTTGTTCTTGGCGAAATCCCTGACATTCTAAACGTTCGGATTCGGCCTTTGCCGCTTCGTTCCTTATAATGTCCTTTCCCATGTCAAACTTCGCGCCTGTCGACGAACAACTGACTTATCTCAAGAAGGGGTCGGCGGAAATCATCCGCGAGGCTGACCTGCGCGCCAAGATGGAGAAGTCGCGTGCAGCTGGAAAGCCTTTGCGAGTGAAGCTCGGCATGGACCCGACTGCCCCTGATTTGCACCTTGGGCACACCGTGGTTTTACGGAAGCTTAAACACTTTCAGGATCTCGGGCACACGGCAATCTTTCTGATTGGCGACTTCACTGGAATGATCGGCGACCCAACGGGGCGCTCGGTTACGCGTCCGCCGCTTACGCGCGAGCAGATTGAGGAGAATGCGGAGACTTACAAGGCGCAGGTTTTCAAGATTCTTGATCCGCAGAAGACGGTGATCGATTTCAACCGGCGCTGGTTCGCCAAGTTTACGGCCGATGATTTCATCCGATTGATGGCGAAGTACACGGTTTCGCAGCTGCTGGAGCGGGAAGACTTCCACAAGCGCTTTCGGGAAGAAAAACCCATCGCACTGCATGAACTGCTTTATCCGCTGGTGCAGGGTTATGACTCGGTGGCGCTCGAAGCTGATGTGGAGCTGGGTGGAACTGACCAGAAATTTAATCTGCTGGTGGGGCGCGAGTTGCAGCGGGCTTACGGGCAGGAGTCGCAGGTGGTGCTGACTACGCCGATTCTTGAAGGGCTCGACGGCGTGCAGAAGATGTCGAAATCTCTAGGGAACGCTATTGGGATTCACGAAGCGCCGCTGGAAATGTATGGCAAAGTGATGAGCATTTCCGACGAGATGATGTGGAGATATTATGAGTTGCTGACGGATGTGCAGGTGGATGAGATCGAGAAGATGAGGCGGGAAGCGCATCCGATGCAGGCTAAGAAGGAGTTGGCGCGGAGGATTGTAGGGGATTTTCATTCGGCGGAGGCTGCGGGGAAGGCTGCGGAGGATTGGGCTAGGCAGTTCCAGAAGAGTGAGGTGCCGGAGGAGTTAGAGCTTGTTGATGTCCGTGTGGCCGATGTGAAGGTTGATCCGGACGGCGGCCGCCACGGCGCTGTGGTTGTGATTGGTCGCGGGGTGAATCCCAGCAAGAGGCATATCGTGCGCATCGACAAACTGATTCGGCACTCGGGACTTGCTAACTCAAACAGCGAGGCCGGCGGAAAGCTAAGGGCAGGAGCGGTCGCCATTGACGGCGAGCCGATTGGCGAGAGCAACTTCATTGCGGAAATGCCCTTGGACCACTGCGTCGTGCTGCGCGTCGGTCGACGAATGAAGAAGGTGCGCTTAGTAGAGTCAGCAGTCGGCAACTAGAAGATCCATGTGGGGACAGCCGCCCTCGGCTGTCCGGGCGAGTGAAGCTCGCCGGGGTTTCCTGTCCAGCTTTCCTGATTTGAAATTCTTCCGGAATTTATACGGCTAACAAACCCTTTGGGCCCACAATTCCTATTTAGACTGCGAGCAGAGCGGAGCTTTGCTCCGCGGACAGCCGAGGGCGGCTGTCCCCACATTCGTTACTTCTGTTAGTCTCGACCGCGCATATGCGGGCGGCGGTCATTCTCGGGATGGGATGTTCTGCGAAAGATCTTGTTCCCTTCCAGGCGGACGCAGGTGCTCGCGAAATAATCGACTGGCGCATTGGGATGCCCGCTGCTTCGGACCAAGTGGATGTCATCCTGCTGTTTGGCGGGGATGGAACTATTCATCGTCACCTTGGTCAGTTGGTGAAGCTTGGACTGCCGGTGCTCGTGGTTCCTGCTGGGAGCGGTAACGACTTTGCCCGGGCGCTTGGGCTGCGTCGCGTTGGCGATTCGATGGCGGCTTGGCGGGGTTTCTGCGCCGGGCATGGCAATTTGCGGACGATCGACTTGGGCGTCATTTTGCCGCTGGACGCAGACGCGGGCGGGGCGCCCGCTCCACACTATTTTTGCAGCGTGGCTGGGCTCGGGCTTGATGCCGAAGTGGCGCGCCGGGCTAACGAATTGCCGCGCTGGCTACGCGGGCACGGAGGCTATGCGCTGACCCTGGTTCCGACTGTCTTTCGTTTCGCTGCGTTCCCGATGAAGATTTTGACTTCGGATGGAAGCGCGGGCTGGATAACGCGCAGCGACCAGCCTACGATTCTGGCGGCGTTTGCCAACACTTCTACTTATGGCGGCGGGATGAAGATCGCGCCGCGCGCTCGGATGGATGACGGGCAGCTCGCTGTTTGCGTGATTGGCGGCATCGATCCATTCAAGCTGGCTTGTTTGTTTCCTACGGTTTACTTTGGCCGGCACCTTGGCCTCCGCGGAGTGGAATACTTCCAGTCGGCGCGGCTGCGCGTGGAAACCGAGGCGCCGCTCGAGGTGTACGCGGATGGCGAATACGTCTGCCGCACGCCGGTCGAAGTGGCCGTGCGGAGTAACGGATTACGAGTGGTCGTTTGCGGTTAATAAGGGCTTCAGTCCGCGAGGATGCAGTAAGGACCTCAGGGGCTAAAGCCCTCGTTTTTGTTTGCCCTGAGCGGCACGACTGAAGTCGTGCCCTTCCCGAACTCACCCCCAGACTCCCCCCTCGAGCTCACTTGATGACCCCCAGGAACTGCAAACGGCCTGCCTTCTGCGGTGCTAAACTTTCTCCATGCCTGAGAAGCGTTCCCACACTCTGCTCTGGATTCTGATTGGGGGAGGAGCATTCTTCCTCTTTGTGCTGGCCGTGTTTTCGCTGGTTTACCTGACGCTGCATGCGGGGACCAATGAGGCCGCATTTAGCGGCTTTGGCGACCGCATTGGGGTAGTGGACCTGGAAGGCGTGATCCTTTCGCCGCAGCCGGTGGTTGGGCAGCTCAAGAAGTTTGCCGATGACTCTTCGATTAAGGCCATCATTCTGCATGTGAACTCGCCGGGCGGGGGAGTGGCTGCCTCGGAAGAGATTTATCGCGAAGTGAAACGCATCCGCGAGGAGAAAAAGAAACGTGTCGTCGTGTCAATCGAGAGCGTGGGCGCCAGCGGCGCGTATTACGTCGCGTCGGCCTCGAACAAGATTTATGCCGATCAGGGAAGCATTGTGGGCTCGATCGGCGTGATTGCGGAGTGGGTGAACTACGGCGACCTGCTGAAGTGGGCCAAGCTGAAGAGTGTGGTGATCAAGACTGGCGAATTCAAGGATACTGGCAGTCCTACGCGCGATCTCACTCCCGCCGAGCAGGCCTATATGCAGTCGCTGATCGATAATATGTTCGGGCAGTTTATTCAAGCGGTGGCCGATGGGCGCGGCATGAAGTTCGACGATGTTAAAGCCATCGCCAACGGCAAAGTTTGGAGCGGCAAGGAAGCCCAGTCGATGAAACTGATTGACGATGTGGGTGATTTTGAGGCGGTCGTCAAAGACACGGCGAAATCGGTGGGCATCACGGGGGAACCGATCCTGGTGCATCCGGAGAAAGATCGCAAGACGATGCTGGATTTGCTGACTGGCGACATCTCCCAGTGGATTCCCAGCCGCGAAAAGATGCTGGAGGAGCAGGTGGGGTTTTACTACCTGTGGAAGTAGGGAGCAGGTCTTGGGTATTAGGGGTCAGGTCTTGGGACTACTCGGCGGTGATGCGGCCTCTGGCCTAACGCGTGGCACCTAAGACCCGACTCTGCGCCGCGACTTGCGACAACCCCTGAAATTTGAGAAGGTTATGGAGGGTCTCGACATGGGACGGAATCCGCCGCCCGCAGGTGGCGATGGCTCAGCGAACGGCCGAGCCGGGAGCGAAGGGACATTATGACGAAAGCCGACTTGATTGATGAAGTCTCGCGTTTAGCGGAACTTACGCGCAAAGACAGCGAAGTAATTGTGGAAGCGATCTTTGACAGTGTGGTGCGATCGTTGCGCGCAGGCGACAAGATCGAGATACGCGGCTTTGGCAGCTTCCGCACCCGGCAGCGCAAGGCGCGGATGGGGCGCAATCCCAAGACCGGCGAGAAGGTCGAAGTGCCGGCCAAGAAGATTCCTTTCTTCAAGCCGAGTAAGGAATTGAAGGATCTGGTGAATGAGGGAATCGCCGACGCGGCTGCGGCTCCTCCTTCAGCGGCTCCTACTGCTTAGCTGGCTGCTGCTTCACCAAGTACAAGTCCGCCACCTTCAGTGCGAGCGCCTCTGGATTAATGTCAGTCCGGTCGGCGAGGATGATGATGGTCAGCTGATCATCCGGGAAACGCTGAATCGTGGTGAGGAACCCGATCGTGTCGCCATTGTGCGACATGCGCGGGTGGCCCTGGTAGGGATCGAGAAACCAGCCGAAACCATAGCTCACGATTGCGCCCTCGGGAGATTTCGCCGGTCCATCTGTGGGCTTCACTGGAGTGAGTGCCGGCTGCATTTCGGCTTCACTCAACAGCGTGTGCAGGCGCAGGGCGCGGTCCCACTTGGCCAGGTCATCAAGGGAAGAGTAGATGCCGCCGTCGCCGAGAACGGCGGAAGTGGAGCTCTGGTCGGTCTCGTGCCAGCTGTTGTCTTTCCTCGTATGGCCATAGGCGCGGCGCGGCACTTCGTTCTTTCCTTTCTCGTAGGCCAGCGTATTTTTCATTTTCAGCGGTGTGAAGATTCTCTCCTGAAGGAATTGGCCAAAGGGTTTGCCCGAGACTTTTTCGACGATCATTGCCAGCACGGCGTAGCCTGAATTGCTGTACTCCCACTTCGTTCCTGCCGGAAACTTCACACTGGTTTGCTGCTCGAGCAGCTTTAGAACGCCGGCATCGTGTATTTGCGGAATCTTTTCCTCCGGCGTTTTGGGATATTGCTTCGACAAGAGGTCTTCGTAGTCTACGAAGCCGGAGGTGTGATTCAGCAGATTGCGCACCGTGATGGAGTTGCCGTATGCGGGGAATTCCGGAAAGAAGTGAGTGAGGGGATCGTCATAGCTCAGCTTGCCGTCGCGCGCCAGCAGCATGATGGCCGCCGCCGTGAACTGTTTGGTGAATGAGGCGAGGCGGAAGTCGGTGTGCTCATTGATCTTGTGCAGCGTGCGCAGGTCAGTGACTCCGTATCCGCGGCGAAACGCTACCCGTCCGCGATGAACCACCAGCACGGCGGCGCCCGGAGCCGTGGCGGACTTCAGGCTGGCGAATAGGGCATCAATCTGGCTGGCCGATACCTGGCTACGAGCTGGAACTGCGGAGATGAGCAGACACAGCAGCGGTAGGACGCTCGCATTTGTTTGTCGCAGCATATCTCTTTTCTGGGACTTTCACTTGACGGGCACTTATCAGACACCCTTTACCCGTCTTACCCGTCCAAGGGGACGGTGTTCGTCGCGGATTCCGACCACTCCCATCATGCGTCCGGTCTTGCCCTTCTCGGCGCGGTAGGAAAACAACAGGTCGGTGTGGCAACTCGTGCACAGCGGCGAGGCCTCGATATTTTTCGCGGGCACGCCGACCGCCAATAACTGTTGACGATTGGCCTCTACAAGATCGAGAAAAATCTTTTTCGGTAGTTCACTGTGGCCGGGGGGACGAGCGGTGAGGAACAGCATGGGGTACTTTTCGCGCACGGGATCGGGTTCCTCGACCTCGCGAAATAATTTTGCCGCATAGGCGAACTGCGACTCGAACTGGTCGCGAACTTCTTTGCCCACCTGATAACAGCAGCCGTGAATGCCTGGACCAATCGCGGCCTTGAGATCCTTGGGCCGGGAGCCGAAGTGGCGGCGCATCTCGCCCACGCCCTTCTCGATAATGCGCTTCACCGTCCCCCGCCAGCCGGCGTGAAACACGCCTACGGCGTGGCGATTTGGGTCGACAAGAATGATGGGCAGGCAGTCGGCGGTTTGAATGCCCAGCCACAAACCGCTAGTCGACGTGATGAGGCCGTCGCCGACAAGTTGAGATTTGGGAAGGGATTCGACGAAATGAATGGTGTCGGAATGAACCTGGCGCAGGGTGACTAGCGGCCGGAGATCGTTGCCGGCAGCGAGTTCGCGCGAGAACGCGGCGCGGTTGCGCGCGACGGCAGCTTTGGAGTCGTCCGGAGTGAACCCCAGGTTGAGTGCCTGGCCGCCATAGGGCCGCGAAGTCCCTGCCAGACGCGTGGAAAATCCGTGGACGAGCCAGGGAATTTTGCTCAGGTGCGTGGCGCGGAGGATTGTGAGTTTGGCTTCCTTGGGAGAACGGTTCGGCACGCATCCATGTTACCTGTCAAACGTTACCCGTCAAACCTTACCCGTTCAACCAGCGTCGCCGCACCCCGGCGAGCTCGACTGGACAGCCGAGGCGGCTTTTCCCGCGGGAACATTTGCCCACGCCTTGCTCCTCCGCTATAGTTTTCTTAGCTATGTTTGAAGATTTCACAGCCACCGACCGCTGGACTAAGAAACCGGTTCACTGCATTTATCAGGCGCTGATCGTCGCCATTGCCACGCGGCACGCTGATGCCGTCGACGTGAAGTTTCTGGTCGACGGAAGAACTGTGTGGGTGGCCTTGCCCCACCCGGCGTGGGTGGAATACAAAAACCGCACAGGCAGGGCTATTACGGATTCCCTCGCCGTCGAAATTGCTGGCCATTACCTGAAAGCCGCGCTGCAGGCCGGCGAAGGACTTGGCCGGGACATGTACTCGCTTACGGTTGCGGAGACGCTGACGCATCTGGAGGCGGCCGTTGCGGCCATGCAGGCTGCAGTACCGGCTTAAAGTCCGCCTGGCTCGCAGCCGGGCTTTGCCCAGGCTGGACAGCCGAGGCGGCTGTCTCTACATGAGCTCTTCACATGGTGCCCTAGAGCGTCGCCTCCATCTGCAGGCCTTCGATCATGTCATCGAGTGTTCTCTGGGCAGCCTCGCGCTTCTGCTGCAAGTCGGCCACCTCGTGCTGCAGTGACTGGACATGGTCCTCCTGTTCGTTCAATTCACGGACGTAGCGCGCGAGCAGCGCTTTCTCTTCCACGCTGCCTTTCAGGGCCTTCATGTTTTCGCGGAGGCGCTGTTGATCGTCTGAGATTCCTGAAATCTTTGACTTTCGCGATCCCACCTCGGCATCGAGTACGGCGATGCTGCTCTTCTGAGCGATCAGCTTCCGCAAGGCGTGTTCGATCTCAGGGTTGATCATCTTCTGAGTCAGAAAGAACTTGATCTGATCCTCGGTTACATTCGACAACTGGTAACTGTTGGTGACTGGGCGGTATTCCTTTACCAGCAGAGTTTCGGTCTTTTTCGAGTCCACTGTCATGCGGAAGCGGTGGAAGGAAGCGGAACTTTCCGCTGGCTTCTCGTCATCGGTGAGTTTCCATCCCGGACGCGCGGGATGTTCGATCACCACTGTCCGTTGCGAGGTATCGCGATTGCGAATGGTGTAGGTGTTTTCTTCGCGCTCCTGGGTCGATTGCGTCATCAGGCCGTGCGCGATGAAAACCCTGGTGACGCGCTGGTTCTCGGCTTTCTGTTTAGCATCGACCAGAACACCGAGGTCGGCGGCGTAGGAAAGCAGGCGCTTTTCGCCGGGCTTGATCGGGTCCATCAGACCTTCTCCGGCAAAGGCGTCGCCTTCGAGCACGTTGAAGCTGCCACCGTCGAAAGTGAGCGCGCTGGTATTGTCGAGCCAGAGCGCGCGAAGAACCGAAGTTTGCGAGGGATTCCAGACCGAGACCTTTTCCGCATCGATGCGCGCTTGCAGAATTGGCACCAAGGCTGACTGGTTCTTGCGAATGGTGACGCGGTCCTGGAGCTTGTATTCGAAGAGATCGCCGAGGTCGCGGGTTTGGGCAGTAGTGGTGGCGGCTTCGAGGTGGTCGAGGTCCGCACTGAGCCACTGCTTGGAGTTTCCGGCGCCCGGACGGAACACTCCACCGCCAACGCCGCCGCCTTCCCTCGCCTTCAGGGCCATCGCGCTACTGCCGGCGGCTCCGATAACGCCTCCCATCTGGCCTCCGGGAATTCCGCCTGGGACTCCACCGACAACGCCCGCGGCGATTATGGGTGGCGCTATAAGTTGGCCGTTCACATCCGTTTGAGCCTCCATGGTCGCTTCGTGCGTCTGGGGCGTGATCATGGCATTCTGCGGCAGTGCCACCACCGGACGCCGGGCATAGTACGGCTGGGAAAGCTGCTGGACAAATGACTGCGGAGCGCCTGCTACCAGCGACAGTTCGACGTTCTTCCAGTCTTCGCCCACCGTGTTATCGACGATGGCCCAACCCTGCACCAGGGGCTTGCCTTCGTTGGGGATCACGATTCGGTAGGTGCTCTTCCACACCGGGACTTCGCTGATATAGCTGACCAGCAGATTGCGCTCGCCTTCGCCTGCAGTGGAGATGGTCATGCGGCGCACGTCCTGATCGCGGGTGGAGGCGACGAGTCCGAGATATTTTCCTACTTCGTCGTTCACATCTTTCTCGGTGACGCGGACGCTGGTGGTGGGAGTCAGCTCGAACACGCGGACTTCTCCACTGTCGCTGATGATAGAAATCTGATCAACTGTAACCTTCTGGTCGCCTCGGATGGGAATCTCGCGCTCGTCGATGCTGAGCAGGCGGCCGGAGGCGGTCTCTGAACCGCTTCGCACTTCCAGGCGCGCGCCGCGCAGCGCATCGAGAAACTGCGCGGTGGTGGGGTTCTCGCCTACGGCCAGATGCAGGGAGCCCAGGCGCCTTTCGAGAGGAGCATTGGAGTTGTAGCTGACACCGGTGATGCGTCCTTTGCCGAGATCGAGCACGGTGAGGGACTTCAGCACGTCATTGAGCTGCGCTGTGGTGAAGTCCACGTTGACATCCTGACTGTCGCGCACGCGGCCAGCGTGCTCAAAGTAGCCGACCCCATTCTTGTAAAGAATCACGCGGGTAACAGGCAGGCGGCCGGCTGAATCGGCTGCGGAACTCGAACTCTGGCCCGTCAAATGTTGGCCAGACAGAATTGAGGCAAGCGCCAAACACAATATTGAAACCTTCAGAAAACGCATGGCTCCTCCGATGAGCTGGGGCCGCTCGTCGTCGAAGGAACGCAGGACAATGTTCTTCTTGCGCGCCAGCGCGGCCCCTGCAGGGTTTAGACACCTGAGCGGAGGTCTCTGGAGCCGTGGATGCAGCTTCAGTACTTTGAGATGGCTGGAACCCGCGGAACGCGCCGCGCGGTTTACGCCTTTTTGAGCAGGCGGGTGAGCCAGATCAGGAAAATGGCGCCAATGATCGCCACCACGATGCTCCCGATAATGCCGCCTCCTGGATAGATGCCGAGCGCATTAAATATCCATCCGCCGACGATTGCGCCGACGATGCCCAAGATGATATCCATGGCCGCGCCGTAGCCGCCGCCTTTCATGATCTTGCCGGCCGCCCACCCCGCAATCAGTCCAACGACGATCCACCAAATCAAGTTCGTAAGCATGCGATCCTCCTGTTAACGGAATCTTGAGCCGCAACGCGCGGGGCAGGTTCCCCCGTGAAGATTAGGTGCGCGAGCCGGCTCGGCAAGCGTGGTGATCGGGAGAGTAGTGACCGCGGACAGATCTGTCAAGCGCGGTCCCACCGGTTGCACATGCATCTCGCTACTTGTCGTAGTGGAGCAGCGACATCACGTTGTAGCCTTTCAGTTTTTCCCGCCCCTTCAGGAAATCCAATTCGACGACGAAGCCCAGCCCTGCGATCTCGGCGCCGAGCATCGACGCCAGCTTGGCCGTGGCCTCGGCTGTGCCGCCGGTGGCCAGGAGGTCGTCGACGATGAGCACGCGCTGGCCTTTCTGGATGGCGTCCTTGTGCATCTCGAGCGAGTTGGTGCCGTACTCGAGGGCGTAATCGAATCTCACGGTTTCGGCAGGAAGCTTGCCCACTTTGCGTACGGGAACAAATCCGGCGTTCAGGCGGTATGCCAGTGCTGGAGCGAAGATGAAGCCGCGGGCTTCCATGCCGAGGACGAGATCGACCTTCTGGTCGACGTAGTGCTCGGAAAGCCGGTCGACGAGCGTGGCTAGCCCGACTTTATTTTTCAGCAGAGTGGTGATGTCGTAGAAGAGGATCCCCTTCTTGGGGAAATCGGGAACTTCGCGGATCAGCTGCTTAAGTTGGTCGGCATTCATGCCGGAGTTAGAGGACAATCTACCACGCTCCTTCAATGCGGAATGAACTGAGTCCGGCGGGCAGTCTGGTTTCGGATTCTTCGACGGCATCCACGCGGGCGGCACGCGGTCCCTCGCGCAGGCGCGAGCGTAAACCGGAGAGCTGGTCGCGAGTTCCCTGGGCCAGCACCTCGACGCTGCCATCGGCGTTGTTGCGAACCCAGCCGGCAATGCCGAGAATGTGGGCCTCGCGCTCGACAAACCAGCGGTACCCCACGCCCTGCACCCGTCCGCGGACAACGAAGCGGCGGGCTTCGAGTGCTTTTTCGGTGGAAGTCATGCGATGAGAAACAAATTGTTGATTGTTGATTTCTGATTGTTGATTGAAACCATAAGGAATGACAGGAATTTTCAATCGTCAATCAACATTCATCAATCGGCAATCGCTCTACGCCCGCGACAAATATACGCCCTCAGCCGTGTCCACCTTGATCTTCTCGCCTTCATTGATGAAGGGCGGCACCTGCACTACCAGGCCGGTTTCAGTCCTGGCGGCCTTGGTGACGCTGGATGCTGTCGCACTCTTCAGGCCGGGCTCAGTTTCGACCACGGTGAGGATCACGGTCTGTGGCAGTTCGATGCCCACGGCTTTGCCGTCGAAGAATTCCACTTTGATCTCGAGATTGGCGATGAGGTAATCCACGGCGCCGCCCAGAATCTCTTTGGTCAGGTGGGTCTGCTCGTAATTCGCCGTGTCCATGAAGTAGTAGTTGTCGCCATCGGCGTACAGGAACTGCATATCGACTTCATCGACATTGACCTTCTCGATGGGGTCAGGGGAGCGGAAACGGTGCTCGAACATAGCCCCGGTACGCAGGTTGCGCAGCTTGGCCTGGATGAAGGCGCGCAGGTTGCCGGGCGTGCGGTGCTCGACGCTGAATACAGAGTGCAGATCATTGTTGTGCTTGATGATCATGCCGGGACGCATTTGGGTGGCAGGGATCGACATCGCTTGAAACCATCTCCTTAAAGATAAGTGCGGTTTGCTGGGCTGACGGAAGGCGGGCAGGCCACATTTTCCGCCGCACAAGGGCCGAAGCAGCTATTTTACACTCAGGTCGCGGGAAAGGAAACCTTCCAGAGGCTGTACTCATCATAAGCGGGCCACATATGCCAGCGGCAGGCGATGCCCTCGCCCGGATTCGCCGCAGAGGCTTTGGAGGACTAGAATTGTGGCTGGCAGGATGCAGCTGGACGGATGCATGCCCGGCATTTTCCCGCCCTAATGAAATGAGGTCAATCATGCGCTTTGGACGTTATGAATCTTCTGAAGGAACCAACGTGGGAACCGCTGTCACTTTCTTTCTGGTTGGACTGGGCGCGGGGGCCCTGGTAGCTCTGGCGCTTGCGCCGAAAACCGGCAAGCAGTTCCGTCGCGACCTCAAACGCGGCTACGACGATGCCAAGGACACGCTGCAGGATTGGACTGAAGAAGCCAAGGACCGCGCCCGCGACGCCAAGGAACGCGTGAAGGATGTGGCCGAGCGCGGCGCCGATCTGGCAGAAGAGCTGCGCGACGCGGCCCGCGAAAAAGTGGAACCACTGCGGCGGGCTGTCAATCGCGGGTAGTGGCCGGCGCCAAGTGGTCAGTGTCTGGTGGCCAGTGGCCAGTTGTCAAAAAGGGACAACTCGATCGGTGACTGATCACCGATCACTGACCACTGGACACTGAGTTATAGAAAGAGCTCGGCGAAGAATCTTTTGATCCGATGCAGGACGCGATGGTGCTCGGCCTTTGCCTGAGCGCTTGGCGGAGGATCAGAGGGCGGATCTGCCTTCGTCTCGATCAGGGCTGGCCGGGCTGACCATTCCACCGCTGGGAGTGCCTTTGCTTCGTCCGCAGGCGTGGCTTGTGCCTTCAGGTGTTCCCCGGCGCGGAAAACGAACGGCGCATCTACCTGGATGTGCACGCCATCGGTCTGCGAAGCTGGCAGGGGCTGGATTTCGGGTCCGTTGGAGAACTTCGCGGTCTCCGATGACGCATCCCCTCGAGCCAGCACGGCCTTCGCCGGCAAGTCAGAATCCTGAACAAGCCCTGTGGTATCGGTTCGCATCAAGGGAACCGGCGGCGGGCAGCCACATTCCAGCGGAACAGCAGTATCGGCCTTGTCGATGCGCCCCGAGTGAAACATCACCTGCTCGGCGGGTTTCACTTGATAGACGCGGTCCCCAAGCAACTCCGAAACGATCGCTGAAGAAGAGTTCCCCATCAACCCCCGCACGCAAGTGTTGCCGTGCGCGTCGGTGCTGACGGCGTAGTGAAATTCTCCCGGGCCCGCGAACAGGATGCGGAAATCCGGGGTGAGCACGGTGTCTGCCGAGGCATCGAGCGCGTAGTGCGTCTCCAGAGCGCCCGTGCTCATGCCCAGCATCAAGTCTTTGGCATTCTGCGAAGGCGTTACCGAAACCGTGGTCCCGGGACAAACGCGGACCTCGCCGCCTCTCGACAAAAGCAGTACCGCAGTGTCACTCCCGGCGGTCAGAGACGATCCCGCAGCGAAACGTTTCCCCGCCAAGACGACCTCACCGACGCCGCCGGTAACCGGCACTGCCGGCGCGGCTGGCGCTAACGACAGAACTTGTGGCGGCTGGGAAGAGGACGTTTTGTTAGCAGCGCTCGGGTCTTTACTCGGATCCTTACTCGGACTTTTATCCGCATCCGCGTTTTTATTTGGATCCGCGGGAGGTTTCAGCCGCACCATCAGGCGGTTGTCGGAGACGTCCCAGGTGTAGCCGTACGGAGCCAGGAGGTCGAGCACTATCCTGGTGACAGGTGGGTGTTTCTCATATTGCTCGGCCCGGATGGTCAAAATGTTTTCTTGCATCACCGAAATCCGCTTGCGATCGAGTCCCATCCGCGTGTTCGATAAATCGATAACCAGGCGCGGAGGCGAATCCAGCAACTGAATCGCGGGCTCTACGGGATGAGTGGAAACGATTTCAACCACCGGCAGGCCGCGCTCGTGCACCACGCGCACACCGCTAACGACCGAGGGCTCCGCCTTGGGGGAACTGGGTTTCTGAGATTCTGTTTGGGACCAGACTCTGCTGACGACCAGCGCGGCCAGCACAATCCCAACAAATTGGATGCCAGATCGCGGCAAGGAAATCCCCTGTTGGAACGAAGACCGAGGAACGGATGAGCCTCAGCAAGGAACCTTATCACTTGTAAGGAAGGGAAAAAAGTGGCGGGTCAAGCGGATTGGGGCAAAAGCTGTTGAAATCTTCGGGATATTAAATCTTTCGGATAACCCATGCTCGTCTGGAGCTCAGACCCTGCGGGGCGAGTCATCCTCCGACGGGCTTACCGGAAATCGTGCGCTTTCCGAAACCCGATTCAGCTTTGAGGAAGGAATTCGTACTCTTCGATCACCGCGGCCACGGCCATCTTGCCATCGCCGGCGCCGTCCTCGATCCTCACCACGCGGCCTTTGCATTGCACGCGGATACTCTCGGTGAGCGTGATTTCGGGCGGGAGCGTGAGAGTGAATCCGATCGGGGATCCACTTTCGATGGGTGAGTCAAGGTAGAGACAAATTCCGCGCGCGCTCACGTCGCGGATTTGAGCGGATTCAGCGTGGTTTGAGTTTCCTTCGCGATCCACGGCTACAGGGATCCGGAGCGCGAAACGTCGTGCAGCCCTTTTTTCCTGCTGGGCTTCTGCCATGCGTTGCTCCAAGCTAATGAAGTGGCTTCTAACTTATCCTTAGAATGGCCTTTTGCAGCGTGTCCCGTCAATACCACCGTTGGGGAGGCGAGTGGCACGTTCCGGTGAGTCAGAGCTCCCTGCAGCATCTACTGAGAGCTCCAGGCCGAGCAGGCAGCAGGCCCGCGTCCATGTGTAAAATGCAATCAGGATGGTTCCGTGGTATTCGTTCTCGACAACTACGATTCTTTTACCTACAACCTGGTTCAGTATCTTGGGGAACTTGGGGCCGAGGTTGAGGTGCGGCGCAACGATCAGGTCACGGTTGCCGAGGTCGAGTCGATGCAACCGGAGCGTATCGTGATCTCGCCCGGTCCGTGCACGCCGCAGGACGCGGGTATCAGCATCGATCTGATCCGGCACTTCGCCGGCAAAGTGCCGGTACTCGGCGTCTGCCTGGGACATCAGGCTATTGGCGCGGCCTTTGGCGGCAACGTCGTGCGGGCCCCTCACCTGATGCACGGTAAGACCAGCGCCGTCACCCACGATAACAAAAGCATCTTCCGCGGCCTGCCCACGCCCATGACGGCTACTCGCTACCACTCGCTCATCGTTGAAGAGAAAAATCTGCCGGCGGAACTCGAAGTCAGCGCCTGGACCACGGAAAAGGACGGCTCACGCACCATCATGGGACTGCGCCACAAGAGGTTTGCCGTCGAGGGAGTGCAGTTCCATCCGGAGAGCGTGCTGACAGACGCGGGGAAAAGCCTGATAGAGAATTTCTTGGCAGTGGCCAGTGGTCAGTGGCCAGCGCGAACCGCTGATTCTTAACAGTCCTCGAGCCTCGCTTTCAAGTCGTAAGTAGAGTGCTTACTGGCCACTGCCCACTGATCACTGACCGCTGCCTCTAGCCATCTCAACCGCCCTCAAAAGTGCCTGCGCCTTGTTTATCGACTCCTCGAACTCACGCGCGGGATCGGAATCTGCGACAATGCCTGCTCCCGCCTGCAAGTACGCGTGCTTGCCTTGCATGAGCATGGTGCGAATGCCGATGCAGGAGTCCAGGTTCCCGGCAAAATCGGCATAGAGCACCGATCCGCCATAGATGCCGCGCCGCACCGGCTCCAATTCTTCAATGATCTGCATGGCGCGGACTTTGGGTGCGCCGCTCAGCGTGCCGGCAGGGAAACAAGCCGCGAACGCATCGATCGCGCTGAGATCCTTGCGCAGCGTGCCTTCGAGCGCCGAGACCAGGTGCATGACGTGGGAGTAGCGCTCCACGTACATCAGGTCTTTCACTTTGACTGAACCATATTCGCTGACCCGTCCGAGATCGTTGCGGCCCAGATCAACCAGCATGACGTGCTCGGCGCGTTCCTTTTCGTCGTTGCGCATCTGCTGTTCCAGGCGCAGGTCTTCAGCCTCGTCTCGTCCGCGCGGATGCGTGCCCGCGATGGGGCGGTATTCCAGCCGGCGTCCGGTCACACGTACCAACATTTCTGGAGACGACCCGAGAATCTGCGTGTCTCCCATTCGCAGGAAGTAAAGATACGGGGAAGGATTCACCTGACGCAGGGCACGGTAAAGATCGAACGGCTTAATTCCGGGGATGAAGTCGAGCCGCTGCGACAGTACCACCTGAAAGATGTCGCCCGCGGCAATGTATTCCTTGCAGCGCTCCACGTCACGAAGAAATTGTGCTCGCGTCGTTCCGGAGTGGATCTTGAGCTTCCCGGGATGAGGTTTAGCAGACTTGCGCCACATCGCGGGGCGCAATCCCGCGGCCAATTTTCTCTCAAGTGTCGCAATATCGCGAACCGCCCGGTCATAGGCTCGCCGGGGGCTCTCGCGCGAAACATCGGCCGCAGCCACGATGTGAATCTGGTGGCGCAGGTGATCGAAGGCCAGTAACCGGTCGAAGAACATCAATTCGCAATCCGGCAGAGACAGGTCGTCCTTCGCCCGCTGGCCAATGTTTTCCAGCTGCCGCACCACGTCGTAAGAAAAATAGCCGACAGCCCCGGCACTGAACGGCGGCAATCCTGGCATCGAAGCCGGCTGGTGCTCATTCAGCAAGAGCTTCACGAACTCAAAAACATTTCCTTCGTGCCGTTCGCGCCGGCGCCCGCGTTCGATCTCAATGGCCGAACCTCGCGCCCGCAGCCGCATGTAAGGCCGCGCTCCCAGGAAGGTGTAGCGTCCGATCTGCTCGCCGCGTTCGATCGACTCCAGTAGAAACGCGTGCGGTTCGTTTTCCGCAATCGAGAGAAAGGCTGAGACCGGAGTGAGCAGGTCGGCGCTCACCGATTTCACCACCGGCACCAGCGTCGCGGACCGCGCCAGACGCGAGAATTCTTTGAACTCGGGCTTAATCATGCACAAAATAAAGATGTGTGAAGGATAAGGATGAGGAGCGGCTGACTGCGGCGCTGCCTCGCAATTCATTATAGGGGAGCCGCTACTTGACGCGGTCTTTGTGTGGCGCATGGTCCTCCGCCCGGAGTACTTTCGTACTTACCAGGGAAAGACTACGAAATAGTAGGCTGTGAACCAGCCCGGCAATTGACGGACGCGGCGCATCGTCGGAAGATACCAAGGAATACCAAGCAATCGGTCCGGGTGCAGTTACGAGCCTATGCGGATCAAGTTCTGGGGCGTGCGCGGTTCCACGCCAACCCCACAACCCGAGAACATGCGCTACGGAGGGAACACCTCCTGCGTCGAAGTGCGCTTCGGCGACCACATCTACATCTTCGATTGCGGCACAGGATTCCGCGTGCTCGGCCAGCAACTGCAAAGTGAATTCGGCGACCGTCCGTTTTCCGCACATGTCTTCGTTTCTCATTTCCACTGGGACCACATTCAGGGCATGCCATTCTTCCGCCCCTTGTACGCCAACGCGGAAAACCGATTTCTCTTTCAATGCTCCAATCGAACCCGCAGCCTGAAACAAGTGCTGGGCGAGCAGATGGCCGCGCCTTACTTCCCGGTAAAAATCGATGAGATGAAGGCGCGTCGCGACTTCTTCGACATCGAGGCCGGACGCATCACGGTGGAAGACGGTGTTCGACTGCAGACTGCCTGGCTTAATCATCCCCAGGGATGCATGGGCTTTCGTCTCGAAACCAAAGATGGAATTCTTGTCTATGCCACCGACAATGAGCCCGGCGATGCTACTTTTGACAAGGCCGTGCGCAAGCTGGCTGAAGGCGCGGATGTGCTCATCTATGACGCGCAGTATCTTCCCGAGGAATACGAGGCGCGCCGCCGCGGCTGGGGACACAGCCACTGGCGCGAAGCCGTGAATGTTGTCATGGAGAGCGGCGCTAAAGAGCTCGTGTTGTTCCATCACGATCCCGACCACACCGATGTGGTGATCGACAACGTCGTGAAGGAGGCGCGCAATTACTATCCCAAGGTGCGCGCTGCGGCTGAGGGGATGGAAATAAAACTTTAAGCCGCCGCGAGGGTTCCGGCATCATAAGAGAAGATGCACTGAAGACATGCCAAGCGGAGTCCAATCCCGCTGGAAAACAATCGCCCGGGTCGTCGCGATTCTGGGTGTCGCATTTGTGGGCATTAAATTCATTCGTCCTGCTTTGCCAAATCCTCCAGTAACGGCTGACCTGCAAGCGCCGGCCGATGTGAAGCAGATTGTCAGAACGTCTTGCTATAACTGCCACTCCAACCAGACGGTGTTGTCATGGTTCGACCAGCCAGTCCCCGCATATTGGCTCGTGGTCCGGGACGTCCGGGAGGGAAGAGCGCACCTTAATTTTTCGGAGATCGACAAGCTTCCCGCGGCTCAACGACAGGGCATACTTTTTGAGGCTGTCAGTCAGATTGAATTAGGCGCAATGCCGCCGCCGGCGTACAAGCGGCTTCATCCGGAATCTGTGATCACCGGGGAACAGTTGGCGGTCTTGAAAAGCTATCTCGCTCCGCCCGCGCAACCGGCAGCCACAGCCGCTGAGATCGGCGTCGCCGACGCGCAATACGACAAATGGATTCAGTCAGGCAATGTAAACCAGACCGTTGCTCCCGCTCCGAACGGAATCGCTTTCCTGCCGGAATACAAAGACTGGAAAGCTATCAGCAGCACCGACCGCTTCGATAACCGAACGATGCGCGTCATCCTGGGCAACGATGTCGCCGTTCAGGCCATTGCGAACAATCACATCAATCCGTGGCCGGACGGGACAGCTTTCGCCAAGGTGGCGTGGTTCCAACAGCCTGACGATAAAGGCCTGGTGCACACGGGCCCATTCTTTCAGGTGGAATTCATGATCCGGGACAGCCAGAAGTACGCGGAGACCAAAGGCTGGGGATGGGCGAGATGGCGGGGAGCGGACCTGAAGCCCTATGGCAAAGACGCAACTTTTACCAACGAATGTGTCGGTTGCCACATCCCCTTAGCCAGCACCAACTACGTCTTTACCTCGCCAATTCGAGGTCAACAATGAAGCCATCCCTGAATGGAATGTGCCTGCTTGCCGAGATTCTCTCAGTAAGTATGGTTTTTCTGAGTATGTCCGGGTGCTCGGGCGGGGAGACCAGGATCCCGGCAACCATCAATCAGAGCGCATCCGTGGTCGGCCTGTTGCCCGCGAATCCCTTGCAATGGAAGGTCATCACTTCCGAAATCAACAAGGCAGATTCCACAATGTCCACGCTATACGGCAATGACCTTGCTGTCAGGTACGCGAGAGCGAACTCGCAGCACAACTATCCGACTGGATCGGTGCTTTCGCTGGTGACGTGGACCCAGCGCGAAGACGATCGCTGGTTCGGAGCGAAAATTCCCGACCGGGTGAAGTCGGTGGAATTTGTAGGCATCGATGTTGCCGCGGATGGCCGGCCGTCTTACTCCTATCGGGAGTATCAGGGCACGCCACTGACGATGGTATCCGAGCAGAAAGGTTTTACTCCGAATGACCGGGCAGCCTATCTTCTGGCGCAGCGAGCGGCAGTGTTGCCGTAACAGTTTCGTGGTCCAGTCAATGTCTTGCTTACCACCCATCCCCGCTCATATACTCGGAACGTTTGCCCGATCACTCCGGGAACTCGTCCCGGCGCGGGCCCAAACACCTCGAATCGCAATCATTCCGGAGACCATTTTATGACCACGATGACTGCCCCACCACAGGTCGACAAAGAAAGCAATCCATGGGAATCGCAGCGGGCGCGTTTTGACCTGGCTGCCCAGAAGCTCAATCTTGACGACGGCCTGTGGCGGGTGCTGCGCTATCCCAACCGCGAACTGACGGTGTACATCCCGGTCCAGATGGATGACGGTCATCTCGAGGTCTTCACTGGATTCCGGGTGCAGCATTCGATTGCGCGCGGCCCGGCCAAAGGCGGCATCCGTTACGCACCCGACGTCACGCTCGATGAAGTACGCGCTCTGGCCAGCTGGATGACCTGGAAGTGCGCCGTGGTCAATATTCCTTTCGGCGGGGCCAAGGGCGGCGTGATCTGCGATCCGCACAAGATGTCGATGGGCGAAATCGAGCGCATGACGCGGCGTTATACCTCGGAGTTGATCGAATTCATCGGGCCGGAGAAAGACGTTCCCGCGCCAGACGTCAATACCAACGAACAAATCATGGCGTGGATGATGGACACCTACTCCATGCACATGCGGCAGACAGTCACTGCGGTGGTGACCGGGAAGCCCATCAATATCGGCGGCTCCCGCGGACGCCGCGAAGCCACCGGCCGCGGGGTGATGGTGGTGTGCGACGAGGCCATCAAGAAGCTCGGCCTGTCGCGCGAGAGCAGCCGCGTGATTGTGCAGGGCTTCGGCAACGTCGGATCCAACGCCGCGCACCTTATGCATCAGGCTGGGTACAAAGTTGTGGGCATCGCCGAAGTGGGTGGCGGCCTCTACAACAAGAGCGGGATCGACTTGAACGCCCTGGTCGAATTCCGGCAGAAAAACGGAACGGTACAAGGCTTCCCCGGTGCAGAGGTATACGATGCCGCAGATTTGCTCACGACGGAGTGCGAAATACTTATTCCGGCGGCGACTGAAAATGTCATCACATCGCGCAATGTCGATCGCGTGAAGTGCCGCATCCTGGCCGAGGGCGCCAACGGTCCCACTACGTCGGCGGCGGACGACGTCTTAACCGACAAGGGAGTCTTCGTGATTCCCGACATTCTGGCGAACGCCGGTGGCGTGACCACTTCGTACTTCGAATGGGTGCAGGATCGTCAGGGCTACTTCTGGAAAGAGTCAGTAGTCAACGAGCAGCTGGAGGAAATCATGATTTCTTCCTTCGGAGATGTGGTGCGTTACGCCGAGACCCACAAGGTCAACAATCGCATCGCAGCCTACATGCTGGCCATCGATCGCGTGGCATACACGATCCGGCAGCGTGGAATTTACGCTTAAAACCAGTTGCCAGTGCTCAGTGGCCAGTTAAAACCTGCGGGCTTTCGGCAGCGGTGCTGAGGAGGGAAGATTTATGAGTTTACGCGCTCGGAAACTGTTCGCGCGGATGTTACCTCTGGTGCTCGCGGTGCTGATGTTTCAGGCATTCGCGCAGGCGCGCCCCAGTGCGGTCGCCGCTCTGCCAGCCGCCGCGGCCGCTGACAAGCTTGATATAAACACCGCGACTGCCGACCAACTCAAGGCCCTGCCTGGCATCGGCGACGCCTACTCACAGAAAATCATTGCGGGACGTCCCTATCGCACCAAGCTCGACCTGGTGCAGAAAAAGATTATTCCCCAGGCTACGTACGACAAGATCAAAGATCAGGTAATCGCCAAGCAACCGAAGCCGGCTGCAACGGCTCCGGCGCCGAAATAATCGAGCCGGTGCTTGATTTCAGCACAGCACCTTCCTGGGACTTTCGTGTCGCGACTGCGGCTTCCCGATCATTGCGTTCCCTCTCACCGTGGAGGATAATCAAGCTGTCTCCCGGAACGGTCGCTGAGTGCGGTGAACCTGCCCAATTCCATTACGCTGATCCGCATCTGCAGCATCCCTTTGCTGATCTGGATCCTGTCCTCCAGTCACTTCAGCAGTGAGCACGGCGCCAAAGAGTTGTTGGCTTCCGCGCTGTTCATTGCCGCTTCCATGACCGACGGCATCGATGGATACCTGGCTCGCAAACGCGGGCAGATCACGACCATGGGCATCCTGCTCGATCCCATGGCCGACAAACTTCTGATCGCAGCCGCTTTCGTTACGCTGGTGCAATTCAATCCCAGCCTGGTTCCAGCCTGGATCGCGGTGATCATCATTGGCCGAGAGTTTCTGGTGAGCGGCCTGCGCTCGATTGCTGCTTCGGAGGGTTTCACCATCGAAGCCAGCGAACTGGGAAAATTCAAGATGGTGGTGCAGATCGTTTCCGTGGTCGCGGTGATTCTCGATCATCGATGGAAAGAGTGGCCGGTTTACGGCAACTTCGTTTTCCCGGTGCATTGGATCGCCTACGTGTCGGTCTGGTTCGTGGTTTGCGTGTCGCTGGTTTCGGGCGTCGATTACTTCGCTGCCTTCTGGTCGAAGATTGACCGGCAAGTTTCCAAGAGTCGCCGTCGCGCCTTCATTCTGAGCCGTCGCCGCAAGCCGCGACCGGCGCCCCGACCGGCAGATGCCGATGTCGCTCCCACAACATAATTCGTCTTCGGCGGTGGTTTCCGTCCAGGAATTCTCCCAGGAAGAGCGCATCCAGTTGCTTCGTCTGGCGCATGATTCCATCTCTTCCGCCCTCGAGCATGGGGAGATTTCCCTCGAGCCCCCTACCCCTCACTTTGCCGAGCCCCGCGGAGTATTCACTTCGCTCTACCTGTGCCACGATCTGCCGGGAGACGATCGTCCTGCAGACGATCCGCTTGGAAGAGGCGAGCGCCGAGAAGAATTGCGTGGCTGCGTCGGCTATGTGAGCACCTGCCCGGTCTATCGAGCCGTGGCGGAAACCGCGCGTGCCGCCGCTTTCGACGACAACCGCTTTCCGCCGGTTACTCGGGAAGAAGCTCCTCATCTTGCAGTTGAGCTGAGCATCCTCTCGCCCGCGCAAGCGATTCTGCCCGAAGAAATCGAAGTGGGCCGTCACGGCCTCCTCATCAGCTGGCAAGGCCGCCGCGGCCTGCTTTTGCCCCAGGTCCCGGTCGAACATGCCTGGGACCGCAGAATCTTCCTGGAACAAACCTGCCGCAAAGCCGGATTGCCCCCGGACGCATGGCAAAAAGGCGCGACCATTGAAGCCTTCACCGCGGAGGTCTTCTGTGAAAAAAGAGGCCAGTGATCAGTGGGCAGTGAGGCTAGGCCGATCCGCCAGCACAATCGGTTTGTACTGGCCACTGAACACTGGCCACTGGCCACTGTTCCATAGCCGCTGCCGCAAACGCAAAACCGGGGACGGTTGCCCGTCCCCGGTGTGACTGTGTCTGTAGTGCTTGCGAGGGTTACTGTTGTTGCGCTGCCTGTTCGTCGAGTTCCACGCCATCGCCGGCGTGCACGTCTTCCATGGCAAACACGATCATTCCGGTTGCCGTGGTGGGCGTGGTTCCGATGACCACGATCTCGCCTACCGCACGCCGCGGCAAGTCTTTCACGTGAATTACCGGGCCGTTGCCCTTTTCCCACAAGCCTGGGTCGAAGGACGGCTGCTTCTTCTGCGTGTCTTCACTCGCCGAAGTCCGGAACGAAAGCGAATCCACGGGATCTTCCAAAGTGGCCTCATAGTTCCGCACGGCGCGGAAATAGTCCCCCACCTTTACGCCCTGGTTCGATCCCACGTTGAAATAGACCTTCTGACCGGTTCCCAGCTGGGAATCGAAATCTCTGGCCATCACGATGCGTCCGGAAACCTTGCTGCCGGTGGGCAGGAAACGGTCAAAGCGAAGCGGCGGATGGAACGCCACCATCGCCTTTTCGGCGAATGGAATCGCCGTATCGCCGGGGCTTAGAGGATCACAGGAATATTCAACCTGCGCCACCGCCGTCTTGCTGCGGATATCGAGGACACGCACGCGGCCGACTTCTTCATAGGGCTGTCCTGTTGCCTTGAGCAGCTTGAATTGGCCGGGAAACATCTCGTACTTGTTGATGTCCTCCAAAGCACGAACAATCTCGTATTCCGCGCCAGCAGTGTAGCCTGAGCCCTTCAGGAAGACGATATCGCCCCTGACGAACTTCGTGTCGGTCGGACTGTCCAAGCCGCCCGCGATGAAATTGGCGTCTGGGAGGGTCTGGCGGTTGATGAAGCCCGCGCAGTAAATGTCCGCATAGGTCGGCATCATGACCCGCTGAATGGGAAAGTTGGCGGACGTAAAGGTCGTTCCGTCCGGGGTGACCGGGGTCACCGGAGCTCCTGTTCCCGCCGATTGAGCCCACATAGCGCTCGTGACCAGTAGTACTAACAGTCCTGTTTTCTTCATGTTACCTCCGAGAAGAGACACACGCAGCCCCCTCTCCAGCGAAATGCCACGGAAGCTAGGCTTCAACAGGAAGGTAACAAGGGGGTAAGAGGGGGTCAAGGTTACGAGGGTGTAAGGCGGGTCGTGGAAACCGGTTTTTCGCGTAATTTGTGAATACCTTGTTGCATCTGGAATTAAGCCCCTGTAAGATTCGCGCCGAACTATCACTTCAAGATGATCTCTGCAACCAGGAGCTACCCACCCCGTCTGCTGCCGCTGCGCATGCCACGGGTTTGCGTCGCGGTTACGGCTCCGGACGCCGCTGAACTGGTTGAGAAAGCCGAGGCCCTGATTCGAGATAACTCCTTCCTGGAGTTCAGGTTGGACTACATCTCAAAGCCGGGTCTGGCGCTTCCTAAGATCAAGCTTTTCATCGACTCTCACCCCGGTACGGTGGTGATCGCAACCTGCCGCCGCGTGGCCAGTGGAGGCCGATTCCGCGGATCTATCGCGGCTCAGCTTGACATCCTGGCCAAAGCCTCAGCCATCGGCTGCCAACTGGTCGATGTCGAACTTCAAACGGCACTAAAGTGTAAACCGGCGCAACTGCAAAAGCTGCGTGGCCGCTCCGCTCTGATTCTCTCCTTCCACGATTTCCGTGGCACCAGGAAGCTCGATGAAACTCTGGAGAAGCTGCGCGCTTTCCCTGCCGACTTCTACAAGGTAGTCAGCACCGCGGCTACTCTCTCCGACAACGTTGCCATGATCCAGTTCCTGGAGCGCGAAGGCGATAACCATTCTCTGGTGGGCCTGTGCATGGGCGAACAAGGCATCATCAGCCGGGTGCTCGGAGTTCGCGCCGGCAGTGTATTTACCTTCGCGGCGGTCAGCGCTGGAGAAGAGACCGCTCCCGGACAAGCCACTGCGCAGGAATTGCGCAGCGTGTACCGCATCGATACCGTCGACGCCGCCACCCGCGTCTACGGCGTTGCCGGAGATCCCGTCGCCCACTCGCTTTCGCCCGCCATCATGAACGCCGCGTTCCGGCGCGAGAACGTCAATGCCGTTTACCTCGCGCTGCATGCCAAGACGCTCAAAGACCTATTGAACTGCGTGCGCGAAATTCCCATCCACGGCCTCAGCATCACCATGCCGTACAAAGAGGCCATCCTTCCGTACCTCGATAACACTGACAGTCACACCACCAAGATCGGCGCCTGCAACACGGTAGTCCGCGCCCAGGATGGCAAACTCTACGGCTTCAACACCGACACCTCCGGAGTAGTGCGTCCTCTCGAACGCCGCCTGAGCACGCTGCAGGACGCAAAGATCCTCGTGCTGGGCGCAGGAGGCGCGGCTCGCGCCGCGGTCTTCGGCCTCAAGGAACGCGGTGCCGAAGTCTTCATTTTGAACCGTAGCGCGGCCCCGGCACAAAAACTTGCCCGCCGCGCCCACGCGCGTTCGATAAAACGCGCCGACCTCAAGAAATACGCCTTCGATGTGATCATCAACGCTACCCCGGTCGGCATGGGCAATAGCCGCGAGACTCCTCTGCAGGAAAAGGAAATCAACGCGCGCTACGTTTTCGACATGATTTACGATCCTGCCGAAACCCGCCTGCTGCAGCTGGCAAAACAGCGCGGAGCGCAGATTATCCCCGGCATCGAAATGTTCGTCCACCAGGCCGCCCGCCAGTTCGAGATCTGGACCGGCAAACCCGCGCCGCAAGACGACATGATGCAGGTAGTGAGCCTGGCCTTGCAGGAACGCGCCAACCGGGCCACCGCGGCAGCAGCGGCAAAAAAGAAAGTGTAGAGCGGACACTCTTGTCGGCTGCTTTTGGCTTTAGTTTTTGACTTTAGCTTTTGACTTGACTCGGTTTCGAACCCACCTACTGCAGCTTGGCGTATTCCGCCTTGGCTTCCTTCAAGATAGGAATGTCAGGGTCAGCATCTTTCCAAAGGGTTAGGAAATCTTTATAGGCGGCCAGGGCGCGGACTCGGGCGGCGTCGCGATCGGCCGGGCTGTCGGCTGCCGCCAACTGCGCCTGAATCGCGGGCAGCCAGAGCGACTGCATCTGCGTATCGGGCAGAACCTCGGGGTGTACCTTTTAAAGTACGCCGCGCCCCTGTCGAGTCTACTTTGGCAGGCATTCGACCCCCTCGAAAGTAGACATCTGTTCCGCAGACTAACCCGTGATTCCAT
>Ga0070766_10000080_pt1 | contig 34652 bp, 29 predicted proteins | sample HubBroMetageWFT6_FD_69782 | JGI IMG/M metagenome (GOLD analysis project Ga0070766, IMG submission 69782) | Warmed and freeze-thawed soil microbial communities from the Hubbard Brook experimental Forest, New Hampshire - Hubbard Brook CCASE Soil... | ecosystem: Environmental > Terrestrial > Soil...
TTGACTTCCTCGGTGAACTGTTCGCGAGCGGCCGGCGTGGCTACCCATTCGTTCTGTGCCATGTAGAGCAGGCCGAGAAAGTAGTGGGCCCGCGAACCTTTGGCGTCGAGTTGGGCCGCACGTGTGAACTCGCGGGCGGCTTCGTCGGTCATGCCGGCGTTCTGGTAAGCGCGGCCGGTCATGATGTGCATGCTGGCGCGGTCACCGGTGGCGTCACTGAGACGCTTGAAAATAGCTGCGGCCTTGTCGGTTTCGTGCAGGTTGAGATACGCGGTGGCCAATGCATAGGCGACCATCACATTGCTCTGCAGTTCCAGCGAGCGAGTGAGCGCCTCGGCGGCCGGGCGATAGTCTTTCTTGTCCATCAGCAGCTTGCCTTGCACGTTCCAGGCGTCGGAGTTTTTCGGATCCGACTTGGTGATGGGAGTGATGGTGGCGAGGGCGTCGTCGGTTTTTTGGACACGCATGTACGCCAGGGCGAGCGCAATGTGGGCGTTGGGTGTGTCCTCGAACTCGATCGAGCGCTTGTAGAGATCGATGGCCTGCAGGCTGTCTCCCTGGGCCAGTTTGAGTTCGGCCATGGCGCGCAACGCGACCGCGATCAGTTTGCGGTTGGCGTCCGCAATCTTCACGACATCGCCCGCCTGCTGGGCGGTAGCGACGGCGTTCATGCGGGCGGGCAGGTCGTCCATCGCAGAAGAGGTCAATGCACTCTTGGGCGCCGGCGGAGCTTGGGCGAACGCTGGGGTCGGCAGCATGGACGCCACTAACAAAAGCACCACGTTGATGCGGAAGCAGCGGAGTTGGAGGGCGGAAAATGGCCGGAAAGAGATCAATGCACGATGACTCGGATGGAACTCTCCAAGCTAAACGGCGGTGAGGATGCAGTCAAGCGGGCGCCGTCGCAACGCCCGTGTGTTATTCGTGGGTCACCGCAGGGAAGGGAGGGTTGCGCAAAGGATAATCCACTACGATGGCCTTCCCTTGCGTAATCGCTTTTACGGAATGCAGCGTATCCGGTGGAACGATCCCCACACAGCCAGGGCCTGAGCGCTGAGTAGCTCCACCGATTGTTATTTCCAGCTCGCCTTCGATGATTTGCCAGACCTCTTCCTGAGGATGGGAATGCTCATGGATCGACGAGCCCGCGTCGAATTCATAATGCGCGAACGTCATGCTTGGAGACGTGAAATAGCGGCCTCTCCAGCCCGGCAAGCGTTCGATGACTGGTAGCGCACTAACATCGACGAACCCCATGACTCGTCTAGGCCTCTCTTTAATTCCGACATTACGCCGCCGTGGGAGTGTGAGCTTCTTTGATGGCGACGTAGCGTTCGGAAGCCAGGAGAATCTTTGGAAGGTCGCCGGCAAGACAGCAATCGACGGCGCCCATCGAAAGCGACTGTGACCACATGGCGTCGTCGGCAAGGCGATGCGTGCAAACGAACGCCGTCGCCGGAAAATCGTGGCAGAGTTCACCCAGTTCGGGAAAGTGGATTAGCTCCAGGTCCACAATGGCCAGCCCAGCGCCAAGCCGAGCGACAGCCGTGCGGATCTCGCCCGCGTTATGGGCGGTTGCGAAGTTGTGAAATTGTTTTGAGATCAACCCAACGAGCCTTTCCGGCACGACAGGCTCGCGATAAGCGAGAACGACATCAATTGGTCTCATGGCGACACCCCTTCTCCAGGCCGAAAATAGACGCACGGCGCCAAATACATCGACGAAGATGACGGCGCAGGGTTGCGCGCGGGAGAAAAGTCAATAGCTGAGTGGCGACCTACAGTTTGCCAGCGTCGCCAGGTTGAGCAACGGGTTCAAAGGTTTCCGGCTGCAGCTTGCCATCGCGCTTCAGCAGGATTTCCACTTTGCCTTCGGCTTCTTCGAGTTCCTTGCGGCATGAACCGGATAGCTTCATGCCCTCGTCAAAAAGTTCCAGCGCCCGGTCGAGGGAAACGTCCCCTTTTTCCAGTTCACCTACGATGGTTTCCAGACGTTGGAGAGATTCCTCGAACTTGGCCAAGCCTTAGACTCCCGGAGTTATTTTATTCCCAATCTGGGAAAGCGATCATCAAGAATTGAAAAAAATCAGCGGCGCAGATGATTGATTTGTACTACCGAGATTCATCCAAGCGTATAGCACCAAAGCGCGGACCTGAGCCACCCAGATGAAACGTCGAACTACCCTGTTATTTGCTCATCAGGTCGAGGACGGACGACGTCATGACGAGGACACCGGTACGGATAGTCGGCTCCGGATCAGGTATGAAATAGGCCGAATGCAGTGATGGCAGCGGCTTTCCAGTGGATTTGCTCTCGGCTACCTTCTCGGGCGCCACCGCTCCCAGCCGCAACATCACCGTCGGAATCTGGTGGCCTTCAAGACCGAACTGGCCAAAGTCCTCACTGACCATCTCGGGGCGCGTCTTGACGACATTGCCGGCGCCGACCGTTCGCACGCATACCGCACGCAGGCGGTCGGCAAGTTCGGGGTTGTTATATGTAACCGGCGAGTTTTCGGCCATGATAGTAACCACCGGCATGCGGTCGGCTGGAACGCCTCCGGCCATCGCGATCCCATCGGCGGTGCGCTTCAGGTCGGCCAGGATTTGCTTCTGCACCTCGTCGCTGAAGGAGCGGATGGTGAGGTTCATCTTCACTTCGTCAGGAATGATGTTGCGCTTGGTGCCGCCGTGAATTGCTCCCACAGTTACGACGGCAGGGTCCTGGGGCGGAATCTGGCGGCTGACGATGGTCTGGATCGCCAGGATGTATTCGGCGGAGAGGACGATGGGGTCCTTGCTGGCCTCCGGGCGCGCGCCATGCGAGCCCACACCACGCATAGTGACGTCCACCGAGCTGACGGCAGCGAGCGCCGGCCCCGAGACTACGCCAACTTTTCCAGCTTCGAGGTTGCCATCATCGTGTATCGCGATGGCGTAATCGGGCTTGCCGAAGCGCGCATAGAGGTTGTCGTTGAGCATGGCCTGGGCTCCCGTCACCGTCTCCTCGGCAGGCTGACCCACGAACATCAAGGTGCCGTGCCAGCGGTCTTTTAACTTCGCCAGGGTCTCGGCGGTCCCGATCAATGTGGACATGTGGATGTCGTGTCCGCAGGCGTGCATCACGCCAACGTCATCACCGGCCTGATTCTTGGAGCGGGCGTGACTGGCATAGGCAACGCCGGTTTTCTCCTCGACAGGAAGTGCATCCAGCTCCGAGCGCACGAGGACGGTGGGGCCGCTGCCGTTCTTCATCAGCGCGACAACGCCGTAGGCCTGACGGCCGTCCGTGTACTTCCCAACATTTTCGGTGACGGTGTAGCCAGCCTTGCGCAGAGCGTCGGCGACGAAAGCCGAGGTCTGCTTTTCCCGCTCCGACAACTCGGGATGCTCGTGGAGGTTCTTGTAGGTCGCCAGCAGATCGGGCATCTCGGTGCTCACAATCACAGGCAGGTCCTGAGCCGAAGAAAGGACCGGGACGAGTAAGGAGAGCAACGCCAACAGTAGTGGTTTCATCAGGCCCTCTTTTGGTGGACTCATAAATTGTCGGCTTATACCGTCGCCGTTTTGGTGCTGCCCAGCGCTTCCAGCACGTCGACGGCAGACGAGTAGCGGCCTTGCGGAGCGCTGATTTGAGCGCCTTGCACCATGTCGCGCACAGCTGAGAGCATGTCGCGCGCGATGGCGACACCTTCTGCTCGGGCAGCCTCGGCGGTAGTTGCGCGAGACATGCGCGTGATGATTTCGTCGGGGACGGAGACGCGCAACTCGTTCTTCATGAACTCGGCATTGCGTGCGCTTACCAAGGGCCAGATTCCGGCGATGACGGGAATACGGCAGTGCTCGATGCGGCGCAGGAAGTCTTCCAGCAGCCGAAGGTCGAACACTGGCTGAGTGACGGCGTATTCGGCGCCGGCCTGCACCTTGTACTCGAAGCGGCGAATTTCTTCGTCGATGTTGGGCACACCGGGATTGGCCCCGACTCCGATTACGAACTTGGTCCCGTTTCCGATGGGGTTGCTGCCGATATCCAGCCCGTGGTTGAGATTGTGGACGATATTGACCAGGCCGATGGCGTCCACATCGAAGACCGCGGTCGCGTCGGGATAGTTGCCCATCTTCGGTGGGTCACCGGTAATGCAAATCAGGTTGCGAATTCCCAAGGCGCTGGCGCCCATCAGGTCGGACTGGATGCCCAGCACATTGCGGTCGCGACAGGTGTAATGCAAGATGGGTTCGATTTCAACCTGTTGCGCGATCATCAGGCACAGGGCCTGGTTGCTCATGCGCGCCGATGCGCGCGGACTGTCAGGGATGTTTACAGCATCGACGCCCACCGATTTCAGGTAGCGCGAGCCTTCAATTTCCTTTGTGCCTTCGGTGCCCTTGGGGGGCACGATTTCCACCATGACGACAAACTCACCCTCGGCGATGCGGCGTCCAAGTCGCGAGCGTTCGGCCAACGGCGGCGGATCGACAGGGTGCTCGGTCGGGGCCGCAGCCTTGCGGACGGGCTGGACCGGATCGGGCCTGGGCTTGAGTCGCGGCTTCATCTCCTGAATGTGGCGGGGAGTTGTGCCGCAACAGCCACCGACCAGGCTAACGCCGATATCGACAAATTTCTTGGCATAACTCGCCATGTATTCGGGCGAGGAAAGAAAAATTGTGCGGCCATCCAGAATGCGCGGCATGCCGGCGTTGGGTTGAGCGGAGAGCGGAACGGTGGTTACGGAACGCACCCGCTCCAACGCTTCCAGTACCGGCACCGGGCCGACACTGCAGTTGATGCCCACAACATCTGCGCCCCAAGCCTCCAATTGGCGGCCATAGTGCTCGGGGCTTGAGCCGTCGAGGCAGTTGCCGTCTTCGTCGATCGTCACCTGCGCTACGACAGGCAGTTTGGGATTGACTTCCCGGGCGGCCAGGATTGCCTGGTGCAGCTCTTCCAGGTAGCCGAAGGTCTCCAGGATGATCAGGTCGACACCCTCTTCGTTGAGTGCAGCTATCTGCTCGCGAAAGGCTTCGCGCGCCTCGGAAAGGGAAACCTTGCCCAACGGCTCGATGCGAACGCCGAGCGGGCCAACTGCTCCGGCGACCAGGGCGTCAAAGCTCTTGGCGGCCTCGCGGGCCAGCCGGGCGCCCTTGCGATTGATCTCGGCCAACTTATCCACACAGCCGTGCTTTGACAACCGAAACGAATTGGCGCCGAAGGTGTTTGTTTCAATGACCTCTGCGCCGGCCTGGAGATACTCCTGGTGAATGCCGCGGATCAAGTCGGGTTGCGACAGGTTCAGTTCGTCATAACATCGGTCAATAAAGATCCCTTTGGAAAGAAGCAGGGTCCCCATGGCGCCATCGCACAGGACGGCTCCTTTTCGCAGTCGGGTTATCAGGTCGGTCGCCATTTTGCTCGCTGAGTGAAAGTGTTCGTTGTTAATGGAACTCTATCGTAAATAAACTCCGAAGGCCACCGTGCGCGCTACTCGAGGACGCGGTTTCGGGCACTGATATAATTTGACAGAAAATCGACAACTTACGTCTTATCAACAATATGAGCGAGGTACACGTTTGAAGCGGGCAGTACTCGTCCTGGGAACCCTGGTTCCTCTCCTATTCATTACCTCATGCGGAAGTAGCGGGAGCAGCACCACCGGTCCCAACGGAAACGCCACGGTGAACAAGCCCAGCCAACTCAACAACCGGGCATTCATAACCAATCAGTTTTCCGGCGCGGTCCAGATCGTAGACAGCCAAACTGACATGACGTCCTTCTACACGGTCACCAATAACAACACCGGCGTGACAGGACCTGGCGTGACCGGAACCGCGGTGTCGATCCCGGTGGGCAACTCGCTCACCTTTGCGGTGCTGAGTCCGGACGGTCTGGAGACCCTAGTCTTTGATCCAACGACGAATACTCTCACTTTTATTACGAATGCAACGGAACTCACCAACGGTTCTGTGAACTTGGCCAATTATGCCGTCATGGCACTGTATTCGCCAGACTCATCAAAAATCTATGTCCCAGTACCGAACGTGACCATCGGCGTACCCAATACAACTGTGAACACCGCTCCTGGTGGAGTCCAGGTCATCACGACCTCGACCGGGCAGATCTCGATCACGTATCCGGTGCCTTCGGCCCGGTATGCAGCAATCACGCCCGACGGCAAGACGCTGCTGGTGTTCGCCAGCAACGCGGACACGATGTGGCTGATCGATCTGACAGCGACTTCGCCGACCGCAGTGGCGATCCCGGGATTTGCCCGGCCAATCAATGCGTTTTTCAGCAGCGACAGCACGACGGCCTATGTTCTGAACTGTGGCACCGAATGTGGATCAACGGCAGGAACGCCTTCCGTGATGAGTTTCAGCATGGCGTCCCGGACCATCGTATCGACGGTCCCAGTCGGCGGAGCCAGCGTAGGACTGCTGAAGGGCACCACTCTTTATGTGGCGGGGTATCCGGGTGGATCGACGGGCACCTTTGACGTGGTGGACGTCAGCGCCATGAAACGCAGCACAACCAATTCCATTGCCATCGGCGATGGCACTCACACCACGATGGCGATGTCGAATAACGCCAAGATGTACATAGGGTCTCCCAATTGTGTGAACACCACCAACGGTTGTCTCTCGATCGTGGACCTGGGAACCATGGCCGCCGCGCCGCTTGGGCCTCCGCGCGGGCCGGTGACAGGAATGCAGGCGATTCCCAACCGCAATACGATGTACGTGATCGAAGGTACGGTGCTGAACATTTACGACACTACATCTGGACAGTTGCAACCTACGCAGATCACCTTCCGTGGCGCGCTATACGGGGTGGTGCAGGTCGATCCTTAGGAAGGGACTAGCTTGTAATCGGAACAGGGCGGCCAAAACGGCCGCCCTTCTTCTTTGCAGGCGAACTCAGGATTATTGCGGCTCGAGCTTCAGGTGGTGCTGTGCTGCTGCCTCGACGGCATCGTGGGAGAAAGGCAGCTTAAACGTGCGAGCGTGGTAGTAAGCGTTCCACTGATCGTTGTAGTGCTCGTCGAAGATGTTGCCCGACTGGCCGTTGACAATGTTCAGCGTGGAATTGTCGAGGTCTGCCAGGTTGGCGGTAAAGCGCTCTGACGGGCCGAACTGCCTGCCGACCTGCTTCACGGTAACGCCATCTCCCGACAGCGGCTGGGGCCCGGGACCTGCCGCTCGCTTGAGGATAGGGAAGTTGCTCCAGAAGGGATGCTTGATGTCGACCTGGTGAACCCGGCCCCAGGTCCAGAGATTGAGCGACTTTGGAGTTTTCGAGTCAGTTATGGCTGCCTCCACGGCGGCGGTGAGAAGTTCGTCGTAATTGGCGTAGCTTTCGGGCAGCCACTGCGGCGGCTGGTGCGACAAAATACCCTCCAGCCAGACTGGGCCCATAAACCAGTGTGTGTATCCCTTCCAGTCGTCACCCAGCTTGGGCTGCAAGAGCAGCTCGTTCAACTTGCCGCGCGAGAAGTAAGCGATGGAAGGCGCGGCCGAGTCGGTAGTCATGTTGCCGTCCCAACTGCGCATGATGTCGGCTGCGACCTTGGCGCGCTCGGAAGCTTTCGGCGTGTGATCGATGGCGTAAACGAAGCGCTCGGCGCAAAAGCGGTCAAGCTCGGAGACGACATCGGTCTCGATGGCCACCATGTCAGCAGGGGTGTACTTCTTCGGCCGGCTCAGGAGCTTGTAGATGCGTTCAGTGCGATATGGCGAGTCCCACTCGATGCTCACCGGGTAAGGATAGCCATCAGGGGTGACCCGGCCATTGGCTGTGGCGATGATGCCCGAGGGCGGATCGAAGACGCGAGGCATCCGGTCGAAGGGAATGAAGCCGGTCCACTCATAGGCGTCGGTGTCGCCTGGCACGGGTACCGAGCCGTCGCCTGCGGCGCGGATGGGGACGAAGCCCGTAGCCTGATAGCCGATGTGGCCGTCGACGTCGGCGTACACCACGTTCTGCCCGGGCGCTCCGAACACGGAAAACGCCGCGCGGAACTCATCCCAGTTCTTCGCCAAGTTCACGTTAAAGAAAGGGATGCCCGAGGACGTTGGATCGTAGATGATCCACTTGAGCGCCAGCTTGCGGGTCTCGCCGGGCACAAGTTCGGTGATGATCGGCCCGTGGCGCGTCACAACGACGTCGACTGTGACCTCGGGCTTGCCCTTGACGCGAATAATCTCCTTGCGGTGCTCGGGTTGCATCCATCCCTGCGGCGTGAGGTACTCGCCCTTATCGTTGAACTTCTCGATGTAGAGGTCTTCGACTGCTGGGCCGAGGTTGGTGAAGCCCCAGGCGATGTTGCGGTTATGTCCGACGATGACGTACGGCACACCCGGCAAGGTCACGCCGACGACATCGAAGTCTCCGGAAATCAGGTGGGCCTCGTACCAGGTGTTGGGCAAACGCAAGTCGAGGTGCATGTCGTTCGACAGCAGCGGCTTGCCCGTGACGGTATGGGCGCCGGCGACGACCCAGTTATTCGAGCCGGGATGAAAGCGGGCATCGGGCGCTGAAGTCAGTGAGGGCTCAGCGAACGGCAGAAGCGATGAGTGTTTCACCGGTGGTGGTGGAGCCTTGCTGGGCGCGGGCTTCGCGCCGCTCTTGCCTGGCGGAATTGATTCTTCCTCGTCCGGCGTGAGTTCGTTCGCCGGTTCGTTTTCTATCGACTTGCCCTCGGAGCCGGGCGGATGATCGCGCCAGGAGGAGTTCACGAACAATTCCGACGTGAGTTCGGGGCCGAGTTTGGCCAGCGACTTTTCCTTCAGTAACTCTTCCTTGTAATAGCCATGATTGAGGAACTCGGTCATGGAGAGGCCAACCAGCATCGAATCCTCGATGGTCCACACATGCGGTGCGTAGGTGAGAAAGCGGAACTCCAGCGGAAGGGTTTTCACGTGCTGGGCGATATAGGCGTTCACGCCGTCGGCGTAGGCCTGGAAATGTGCGCGCTGCGCAGGTTCCAGGATTGCGGCCGCCTTCTCCGCGGCCTGCCGCAGCCCGAGGATTCGCTGCTCGCGATCGGTCGGGATGAAGTCCGGTCCAAGGATTACAGCGAGATCACCGGAGGCGAAGCGGCGCGTCATGTCCATTTGCCAAAGACGCTCTTGCGCCGTCACGTATCCCTGGGCGAAGAAAAGGTCGTTGAGGTTGGCAGCCGTGATGGTCGGGACACCCAGCGAGTCGCGGCTCACAACCACTGGCTGAGAGAGTCCGGTCAGATGAATGGTGCCGTCTACTTGAGGCAACGCCGCCTGCACGGCGCGATAAAACCAGACATCGAAGGCAAGGAACGCGATCAGCAGGACGGCAAGAAGGACGATAACAACGCGAAGCGCAAATCGGGCGTTCGAGGTGCGTGGGGGCGAGGGGAGTGTCGTAGCTTCCATGGGAATCCACGATTATATCGAGTAGAGGTGACGGCGCGTAGACATGGAGCGCCAGCGACGCCAAACATTCTTGCTCCTCGCTAAACGGCCCAGCTTCGATGCTATGCTGATAAGCGATTTGCCGGGGACGCAGGCACCATGGGCTCAAAGCGGGCAGGCAGCCAAAGTACGCTGCAGAACAGAGTCGATGACCAGCCCACTATCTCGCGCGAGATGGTGCGCGAGGCCGAGTCCATCTTCCATAACCATCTGCGCCGGGTCGGCCTTAAACATACCGGGCAACGCGACAGCATCCTGCGGACCTTCCTCGAAACGCGCGACCACCTCTCCACCGATGAGCTTTACCGGCTGGTGAAGAAAGAGGACGACGGCATCGGGTTCACCACCGTTTACCGCACGCTGAAACTGCTTACGGAGTGCGGACTGGCGAGCGAGGTGGCGTTCAACGACGGCATCGCGCGCTACGAGCACCAGTACAACCGGCGTAACCACCATCACATGGTCTGTACTGAATGCGGCAGCTCGGTGGAATTCTTTTCCGCCGACATTGAGCGCATTGAGCGCGAGATCGGCCGCAAACACAAGTACCTCACGACCCGCCATACCTTCCAGATCTACGGCGTTTGCGAAAATTGCGGCAAGAAGAGCAAACGGCGGTCAGCGTAGCGCCGGACGATGCTCTCGCTCACTGAGGTAGCGCCGCTGATTCGGGCCCGCGAGCTGTCGTCAGCTGAGCTGACGGCCGCGTGCCTCGATCGTGTCGAAAAACTCAATCCGGCACTCAATGCTTTCATCACTGTGACGCCCGACGGGGCGCTGAAACAGGCACGCCAGGCTGACGCCGAATTGGCCACCGGCAATTGGCGCGGGCCGTTGCACGGAATTCCCATCGCCCTCAAAGATTTGATCGACGTCGGGGGAGTGCTCACCACGGCGGGAAGCAATCAGTATCGCAGCCGTGTCGCCACTAAAGATGCGACGATCGTCACGCAGTTGAAACGTGCGGGCGCGGTGATCTTGGGCAAGACGAACCTGCACGAGTTTGCCTTCGGCGGCAGCGGTATCGTGAGCGCATACGGTCCGGCACGGAATCCGTGGGACCATACCCGAGTCACCGGCGGATCGTCGTCCGGCTCGGCAGCTGCGGTTGCGGCGGGCATGTGCGTAGCTGCAATCGGCACCGACACGGCGGGATCTGTACGTTGTCCGGCGGCGCTTTGCGGGGTAGTAGGCCACCGTCCCAGCCGGGGAATGCTAAGCAACGAGGGAATCGTTTCGCTGGCGCAGACCTTCGATACTCCTGGCCCGATGACCAGGACCGTCGGAGACGCGGCGACAATTCTGGATTGTTTGGCCGCGCCAGGTGCAGTGCGTTTCGCCACTGGGCTGGATGAGCCGGTCACGGGCATCAAAGTGGGAGTGGCCCGAAACCTGTTGGAGGAGGCCGAAGCAGAAGTCCAGAGGTGCTTCAGCGTGGCGATGGCTAGGATTTCAGGGCTGGTCAGCGATGTACGGGAGTTCAACCTGCAGTGGAAGACTCCGCCGGCGATTCGCAGCTACGAAATCTATCGCTATCACCAAGAGATGTTGCGCCAGACGCCGGAGCTATACGATCCCCGCACGCTTGATCGGTTGCGCGCAACCGAGGGCGTAAGTGAAGAGGAATACCAGCAGGGGCTGCGAGAGTTGGCGGAGTTCAACCGTGGTGTGCGCGTCTTCGACACTGTGGACGTCGTGCTTAGTCCAACAGTGCCAGTCGCCGCACCGCTTCTGGCAGAACTCGAAGCCATGGATTCACAGGCGTTTCGACAATACGAACTCCGCAACATGCTGAATAACACATTCCCGTTTAGCTCGCTGTGGTGGCCGAGTGTGTCGGTGCCGTGCGGATTCAGCAGCAAAGGTCTGCCGGTAGGACTGCAAATCTCAGCCGAGCCCGGTGCCGATCTTGTCGCCCTGCGCCTGGCTCACGCCTACCAGCAGGCGACGGAGTGGCATAAACATGTGCCTGCAATCGCGTACTAAAACCCCAGTAACACCGGCTCCATCTGCAACTGAATTCCGAACTCCGCGAGCACGCGTGCCTGGATCTCGTCCTTCAGCGCGATGATATCAGCGGCGGTCGCGCCTCCACGATTCACGATGGCGAGCGCATGGCGGCGGGAGATTCCGGCTGCCCCGCGGCTGTGGCCCTTGGCGAACCCGGCGTGCTCGACCAGCCATGCGGCGGGAAGTTTGCGGAAGCCGTTGCTCGCGGCGTAGCTGGGTAAAGTTAGGCCGCGAGAGCGTAGGCTGGCTTCGAGATCTTCAAACTGGTGTTGTGGGATTATCGGGTTCTTGAAGAACGACCCAACACTGCGGGCATCGTCGTCACCGGGGATCAGCAGCATTGCTTTACCGCGACGGATATCGCGCACCGCTTTGCGAACCTGAAGGAGGGTTGGCTGACTGACTTCGACGAACGCGGTTTGCAGATCGCGGTAGCGAATGGTCGGGTGGCCGCCGCGGCGAAGCGTAAATTTCACATGAAGAATAATGTAGCGATCGCGCATCGAGGTGTTGAAGGTACTGCTGCGATAGCCGAATCCACACTCAGTGTTGGTGAATGTGCTCGTTCGCAATGACCAGCGATCAATGGCTTCGACCTCGCTGATGGTCTCCGACACTTCCTGGCCGTACGCGCCGACATTTTGCACCGGAGTTCCACCGACCGATCCGGGAATACCGCTGAGGCATTCGATGCCTGCGCAGTTGTCGTCAACAGCGCGAGCGACGAACGAGTCCCAATCCTCACCGGCGGCCGCGTTGAAGGTCACATCGCCGCCTGCCGCGCTGCGGTCGATGCCGCGTAAAGCGATCTTCAGCACCAGACCGTCGAATCCGGCGTCTGCGACGAGCAGATTGCTGCCGCCACCGAGGACGAAGAGCGGAAGATCGCGCGACCGTGCGAACTCGACGGCCTCGCGGACCTCGGATTCAGCTTGGACTTCGGCGAAGAAGCGCGCCGGGCCTCCCACACCGAGGGTGGTGAGCGGAGCCAGCGGCACCTGTTCGCGGATGATCATGACGGTAGAGCCACTATAAATGCTGGCCAGATTATGAACGCCATTCGCGAGCGAGGCACCAATCGTCGCCCAGCACGAGGCTCCATTCAGGTAACATAATCGCTCGCCTGCTGGAAACGGACCGCATTCCGCTGCGGGTTGCTTCCTTTCGGGCGGCATATGCATCAGTATGGAGACGACTAATCCCAACCAACAGGAGCCAAAATGTATCCAGAGGTATTGCTTATCCCCATGCGCGAGGAATTGACCCGGGCCGGGGCGCAGGAGCTGTGCACGGCAGCAGAAGTTGACGCCGCGTTGGCGGACAAGAACGGTACCGCGTTGGTTGTAGTGAATTCAGTTTGCGGATGTGCGGCTGGGAAGATGCGCCCGGGTGTGCGCATGGCGTTGCAGAACGCAGCCCGGCCCGATCGTGTGTATACGGTGTTTGCGGGACAGGATCGCGAAGCCACGGAGAGGGCGCGCCAGCATTTCGGAGCTTATCCGCCATCGTCGCCAAGCTTGGCTTTGTATCGCAATGGTGAGTTGGTGCATTTCGTTCCGCGCAGCGAAATTGAAAGCCGGACGGCGGATGATATCGCGCGCGGATTGGCCAGCGCCTTCGCGCAGCACTGCGAAAAACCGGTGGCTGCGAAGTAATAACCGGACCACGGGCGAGGATTCGGGCCCTGTACGGCCTTGGTACTTGTTCCTACCATCACTGCATTCAGTAACATGAAAGTAAGCTTCTCATCCGGCGTCTTGTCACCGGCTGTTTTCCTGGTGCTGGTAGTGTCGTGCTTCTCGGCACCACTTGGGCACGCCCAAAGTTCATCTATTCCCACCACCCCGAGAGGATCCGCCATGGCCTTGCATGCCAAAGGAACATTCGACGTGAAAGTAGCGCCCGTGGCGGAGGACAAGGCGGAGGGCTCGACGCTGGGCCGCTACTCGCTCGACAAGCAATACCATGGCGACCTGGAGGCCACCAGCAAGGGTGAGATGCTGACCGCCGGCACCGACGTCAAAGGCTCGGCAGGATACGTCGCCATCGAACGGGTGACGGGTACTCTGGGCGGACGCAAGGGCAGCTTCGTCCTGCAGCACACCGGCACGATGAATCGCGGGACTCCCACCCTGACCGTGAGCGTGGTGCCGGACTCGGGTACCGACGAACTGGCAGGGCTTACCGGCACTCTGACGATCATCATTGCGGATGGGAAGCACTCCTACGACTTCGAGTACTCCTTACCCGAAAGCCACTGAAGGTAGCTATTTCCCGTCGCTCTTGAAGGCCTTAATCACGATGTCGTTGGGCTGGTTGCCTACCGGGATGACGGTAACTAGCGCACGGTCGGCGCTGATCTTGGAGTTGTCGCTGGTTTTCACTGTGCGCACCACGGCCACGTCTCCCGACTTTGTGTCGACCACCAGCAGATGATCTTCGCTGGGTGTCAGTGCCAGCCCGTCGGGATGGGTGCCTACCTGGACCGAGCCAATCACGCGACCCTCGTCGATGGCGTAAACACTGACATTGTCAGACCCGAAATTAGTTACATATAAGAGCGAGTTGTCTGAGGTGACGACTCCTCGCACCGGATTGCTTCCGATGAGGTAGCTGCCGCTTACTTCGTTGGTGTAGGCCTCAACGATGGAGAAGCTATTGGCATCGAAATTACTCACAAAGATTTCGCCGCCATCGGGCTTAAGCGCCATGTGAATGGGTAGCTTCCCGATGTCAAGCAAAGCGAGTACGCGATCGGTCTTGAGATCGATGGACGCCAACTGATTGGATCCAGGGCAGGCAACGTAAACCTTACTGTTGTCTGGGAGGATGACGATGTCCTGCGGTTGAGCGCACACCGCGACTGTGCTGCGCACCGCAAGTTTCTGCGTGTCGATGAGGGAAACTGTGTTGGCGCCACGGTTGCTGACGGCAACCACGCCGCCATCGGGTGAAACCTTGGCGAGTCCCGGAGCGTTACCGACCAGGACGGTCGCGATCACGGCGCGCTTGTCGAGGTCGATGACGGCGACATCTCCCGAACCCGAGTTGGCCACGTAGGCGCGTTTGCCGTCCGACGATACCGAAACAAAACAAGGCGCTCGGTGTACGCCGATGGTCGCCTCTACTTCGTTGCGCTCGGCGTTAATGACGCTGATGTTGTTGGACTCGGTATTCGCGACGTAAATCTCGTTCCGCACTGGGTTCGCGGCTACTCCCGTAGGGTTCTTACCGACGGATATGGTCTTGACGTTGCGCAGCGCCAGCGTGTCGATCACGCTGACTGAATCGCTGGCTCCGTTACTAACGTAAGCGAATTCGTGATACTCGGGATCGACATCGGGACGTTCGCGGCAAGAGACGGGCAGCAAGGCCAGGCATACCAGGAGAAAAATGGTGGGAATACAACGCACCGCAGATCGAAACCGCGGCGTCGGAGGCATTAGTCGGCGACCGCACCCACGTGGCGTCGCGGCGCTGGGTTGGCGACGGGATCGGCAATCGTACGGCCCAGCACCTTGGCGATCTGTCGCACCTCGACCATGAGATTGTCGAATTGGTCGGGGTAGAGCGACTGGTTGCCGTCACTCAGCGCGTGATCGGGATCGGGATGGACTTCAATGATGAGTCCGTCCGCCCCCACCGCCACCGCCGCGCGCGACAACGGCGTAACTTTGTTGCGCTTGCCCGTGCCGTGGCTGGGATCGACGAGGATGGGCAGGTGACTTAGCCGTTGCACCGCCGGCACCAAGCTCAGGTCGAGGGTGTTGCGAGTGTGGTCGGCGAAGGTGCGCACGCCGCGCTCACACAGGACAACGTTGTAGTTGCCCTCGCTCATGATGTACTCGGCCGCCATGAGGAACTCTTCCAGGGTGGCCGACATTCCCCGCTTGAGCAGCACCGGCTTGCGGGCGCGTCCCGCGGCCTTCAGCAGCGAGAAGTTTTGCATGTTGCGTGCGCCGATCTGGATGACATCGGCGTAGCTATCCACCAGCGCGAGAGATTCGTGATCCACGGCTTCAGTGACGATCAGGAGCCCGAAGCGCTCGCGAACTTCGGCCAGGATTTGCAGTCCCAACTCGCCCAGTCCTTGAAACGCGTATGGAGAAGTGCGGGGCTTATAAGCGCCTCCGCGGAAGAAGCGCGCACCGGCTTTGGCGACGCGTTCGGCAGCGGTGAACGCTTGATCGTGAGACTCGACGCCGCACGGACCTGCGATGACCGCAACCTCGCGCCCGCCAATCGTGGCGTCGGAATCGGGAAAGCGGATGACGGTATTTTCTTCCTTAAGCTCGCGGCTCACCAGCTTGTAGGGCTTGCTGACGCGAATGACTTCCTGCACGCCGTCGAGGGCCTCGAAGGTACCGGTTTCCAGTTCACCTCGATTGCCCGTGATACCGATGGCGGTGCGCTGGGCGCCGGGCATGGAGTGGGCGCGCAGTCCGAAACTCTCAATTTTCTGGCAAACGGCCTGCACCTGGTCTTCCGATGCGTTGGCCTTCATGACGACAAGCATGACCAACCCCTTGTGACTAGCTAGTGTACCGTTCCCCGGCGCGCCGGACAACGTAAACTGTTGGCAAGTGTAGATGCTCCAAGATAATGTGACCCCATAACTGCAACGAGACCTTGTCACCCTCAAAGGATGGTGACGATGAGTCAGAAAGAGTTTCAACGGGTGAAAGTGATCGAGAATGCAGTAGGCGGGAAGCTGAGCGTACGCGAAGCTTCCCGCCTACTGCAACTCAGTGAACGCCAGGTGCGGCGCCTCAAACGCCGCTATCAGCCTGATTCCCTCGCCTGGGTGCAGCACGGCAATCGCGGTCGCTCCATGCCTTGGGCCGTTTCTGTTCCCCAGCAGCAGTTGATCGTAAGCTTGACCCGCGGCAAGTATCAGGGCTTCAACGATTCCCACCTTAGCGAAAAACTTCGGGCCGAGGAGAACCTCTCCGTCAGCCGCGAAACCGTGCGCCGCTTCTTGCGCGCTGCCCAACTGCCGTCTCCCCAGAAGCGTCGATCTCGCCAATACCGCTCCCGCCGCTTACCCCGCCCACGCTTCGGCATGATGGCGCTCACCGATGCTTTAGGGACAGTGAAAGGCGCTGGAATCGGGCTCGTGGAATCAATAGCTTAGGGAGCAGCCGGCGCCGACCCTCCTGGGACACCATATAAAGGTTGAGAATTGGGTCTGGGAAGCCCGCCGCCGGCCCCCATGAGAAAGCCTCGGCGACCTTTTCAGGATTAGTGCAACCTATCGACTATATATGGAGCCTAACCTTTTCCATTCACTGATCCGGCCGGTCTCGTCACCGACCAGTCCTCGATCTTCAACAGCTCACTGGTGCGCGACGTGGCCCTGCCTCCAGGCGCTTCCGTCGAGCAGCTGGACAACCAGCCCATGACCGCGGTCTCCAGCTTCAAAGAGCTTTCGCTCGCCTGGTATGCGTTCTTCACGTTCTTGAGCGGATTCACGAACTCGTTCTGGCAACTGCTGATGACGCGCGGGCTACAAGGTCTGGGCTTTGGCGGGGAGTGGGCGGTCGGTTCCGTGTTAATTGGGGAAGCCATCCGCGCCCAGTACCGCGGCAAGGCCGTCGGTACCGTGCAAGGTGGCTGGGCCATCGGCTGGGGTGTCACGGCAATCTGCTACACCGTGCTTTTTTCCATACTTCCCGCCGCAACCGCGTGGCGCGCGCGATGTTCTGGATCGGTATTCTTCCAGCGCTGCTGGTGTTCTATATTCGACGCGAAGTTCCCGAGCCTGAAGTTTTCCACCAAACTCGCCAAAGAGAGGCCGCTCTCGGGCGGGGGAGCCACTTTCTAGAGATTTTCAGTCCGGCGCTGCTGAAAACGACTCTGCTCACCGCGCTGCTGGCGACCGGAGTACAAGGCGGGTACTACGCAATAACAACCTGGCTGCCTACATTTCTGAAGACAACGCGAGGTCTGTCGGTGCTTAACACCGGCGGTTATCTCTTTGTGGTGATTGTGGGCTCGTTCGTCGGATACATGGTCAGTGCGTGGTTGGCTGATCGCCTGGGCCGCAAGCGCACGCTGATATTGTTTGCGGTCTGCTCTTTCCTCACCGTGACGGCATACACCTATCTGCCCATCAGCAATCAACTCATGCTAGTGCTCGGATTCCCTCTCGGCTTCTTCGCGTCGGGGTCGTTCAGTCCTGTGGGAGCATTCTTCATGGAGCTTTTCCCGAGCCGCTTGCGCGGTTCAGGACAGGGATTCTCTTACAATTTCGGTCGTGGCATCGGGGCGCCTTTTCCTACTCTCGTGGGCTACCTGAGCGCGCGCATCACCCTAGGTCACGCAATCTCCGCGTTTGCCGTCGCTGCCTACCTGGTTATGATCCTTGCCGTGCTCCTGCTGCCTGAGACGCGAGGAAAAGAGCTGCGGGTTTATGAACGAGGCGAAGCTTGTGACTTCGCTGGGTCCTTCCAGATGCGTGCAGGGGATCCTGTACAAGATGCCGCTAATTTCCGAGCACTTTCGGATGTCAGCGGTCTAGAATTTTAGTCGGGTAACTGTTTGCCACGGGTTTCCTCCGCGAACGGGATCACGAGCAGGCCGATGCCGAAGGCAATCGCGGTGAACGCGACTGGCTTGCCGAGCGTTCCCATGTGATTCACCATCGCGCCAATCGCGAAGTTCACTCCTGCGGCAATGAAGCGTCCGAACGAGGTAGTGAAGGCAAACGCGGTCGCGCGCACGGTGGTTCCGTACTGCTCCGGCAACCAGAGACTGAACACCGCGAAGTTGCCGCCAAAGAAACCTAAAAAGAACAGCACTGTGATGAACGGACGAAGTCCCGTGGGCAGGTAGAACGCCCATCCAAAGCTGAGCAGGATACAGATAGCCATCCCGAAGAAGTAGAAGGCCAGAGTACGCTTGCGGCCGAAACGTTCGGCGAGGAGAGGAACCGCAAGGCATCCCAGGATCGTTCCCAGCGACAGCAAGCCCATGCCAAAGGAAGATGTGCGTACGGCCTCCGGCTGCAACATACCGGCGCGTTTCGCCAGGTTGACGATTGCTGTCGGCGCGTAAACGGCACCAGCCCAGAGTCCGCAGATGGCCGAGGCCAGCAGCACGGTGTTCACAAGTGTGCGCCGCGTGTAAGGAGGGCTGAAAATCTTGCGCAGGGACGAGAGTCCGCCCGTGGCTTTCACCTTGGCTTTTTGTTGCCAGCGCTCGGGCTCTTTCACGCGGAACAATATGATGAAGGCTACGACAACTGGTGTCAGGCCGCACCAGAACATGGCACGCCAGCCATAGTGCGTTCCCACCGTGTAGTTGAGAGCCGAAGCCAGAAAAAAGCCGGAGTAATAACCGGTCTGCAGGTATCCGGCGCCCATTTTGCGGCGATCTTCCGGCCACGCTTCCGCGACATAGGTGCCCGCGAGCGCCCACTCGCCGCCAATTCCGATGCCGGCCAACAAGCGGAACAATCCCAACTGCCAAACCGTCTGAGACAAAGCAGCAGCCCCGGTGAAGATCGCGTAAACGAAGATTGTGGCCGCGAGCACCCGGCTACGACCAAACTTGTCAGCGATCGGTCCCCAAATTAGCGAGAGCCCCCATCCGACGAGGAAGAGCGCGAAGAGCGTCGATCCGGCAAATCCGACGTTGGCAGCTGTCGCCTTGTACCCCGACTTCGGAAGTAGCTCGGTCAGAGCTGGACTGAGTACGAGCGCGTAGATGACGGAATCCATGCCATCGAGCGTCCATCCGGCCCATGCGCCCCAGAATCCAGTGATTTGCTGGCGGTTAAGTTTGGTGCGAACCGCGGGTCGTGAAACAGCGACTGCTCCGTCGGCCATGAACTTCTCCTCTGCACTGAATGGCGAGCGCAAAAGGCATTGAGTCTGAGATGGGCGAGGAGCAAAAAGAACTCGCGCCTCTCCACGAATGATGCGAACCGGAAGCGCACACGTCACGAAGCGTAGGAGCTCGCCGCGCGTGGGCAGAAGCATAACACGGCCTGTCAAACGGCGCGGCCCGGAATTCTAGGCGACGGGACCTGAATCGTGAGCGGCTTGAAACATCGCCGCGACCGCGGGTTTCAACACCTTTCCCATCGCATTGCGCGGTAGCATGTCGAGTATGAGGAGCCGTGAAGGGAGCTTGTGCGGAGCGAGATACTCTCTGGCCCAGGCGCGAAGCGACAGCAGATCCAAGCCGTCTTCATTCTTCAATACCAGTGCGGCGGCAACGCGCTCGCCCCACTCGAGATCGGGCACGCCGACGACCGCACATTCAGCGACGGCGGGATGCTGGCGCAGCGTTTCCTCAATCTCCAACGCGGACACCTTGTGTCCCCCTGTCTTGAGGATGTCAATGCTCGTCCGTCCAAGAATGCGATAGACGCCGTTCTCGACGACGGCGGTATCTCCGGTGCGAAACCAACCATCGCGGAAGGCACCGCGCGTAGCGTCGGGCTTGCCCCAATATTCGGTGAACACACTTGGGCCACGGACTTCGATCTCGCCCGGTGTTCCAGCGACGACCGGCTCGCCGCTCTCGCCGACCAGTTGGACCTCGACGCTCGGCAGCGGCGTCCCGACGGAGCCTGGTACGCGCTCGCCGCGAAGGGGATTCGAAAGCGCCATGCCAATCTCTGTCATGCCGTAGCGTTCGAGCAGAGTGTGGCAGCTGATTTCCTTCCAGCGCTCGAGGGTACTTGCTGGAAGCGCTGCCGAGCCGGACACCATCAATCGCAACCTGGCACAGGCCTGGCTCAGGACGGCGCGGCGCTCGGGCGAGGACGCGTCCCAGGCAGCGATCAGTTTCATGTAGATTGTCGGGACTGCCATGAACAGAGTTAAGTTGCCCGCGGCGATGCGCTCCCATACGGCATGGGCGTCGAAGCGCGGCAGCATCTCGCAAGTGGCACCCGACCAAAGCGCACAGGAGACTACGTTGATGATTCCGTGGACATGGTGCAGCGGCAGAAACAGAACGATGCGATCGACGGACGACCAATCCCAGGCGTCCACTAGGCTAACAATTTGCGCGGCAATGGTGGCGTGTGTCGTTACCACGCCTTTCGGACGGCTGGTGGTGCCGCTGGTGTAGAGAATCATGGCACGCCGGTCGCTAGCGATATCGGGTAATTCTGCCGACTGGCGAGCGAGGGCCTGGTCACACGACAGTGGGCGAATGCCCCGCGCTTCGGCATTTAGCGCTAATAAGGTTTCCGCTGATGCATCGAACAATAACGTCGATGCCTGGGTGTCGTCGATCAAATATTCCAGTTCAGTCTTCGCCGAATTGAGCGGTAACGGGACGGCAACGCCACCAGCCCGCCAGATACCCCACAGCACGGCAACCCAGGGAAACCCAGGCGTCACCAGAAACGCCACGCGATCCTGCTGGAGGTCCTTGCGTCCTGCCAATAGCGCTGCTGCGACGTCGGACGAAGCGTCGAGCAAGTCCTTGTAAGTGAAGGAACCGCGTGAATCGACAACAGCCGTGCGTCCGCCCTGGCGTTTGGCACGGGAAATTAGCGGAAGACCACCAGTTTGGCTGATCACACGCAGACTTTACGTCGTCTCTGCTGCATTGTCCACTTGGGACGATCACTGGTGCCCAACACGAAGACTACTCGCTCCTACGACGTTGAATCGTCGCTGCTGACACGGGCTGCGGGAGCGGACGATCAGGCCATTTTCTCCAGCATGATGCCAGCGTACGAAATAAATGCTGCGCCGGCATCTCGCCAGAGGTATATATTCGTTGCGAATGATGGCGACGCTGACATAAGTGCCACTTTGCAAACAGACGTTACGCCACCGTTCGTAACTCTAGGTTGAACGCTCGCCAATCACGTCGCTGGCGTTCCCTGCGCATCGAGGAGGCGGACAATGAACACATTTCCTATTCTGCTTGGGACGTTGTGCGTGTTCGCCCTGGCTTATCGCTACTACAGCGCTTTCATCGCAGCCAAAGTTCTGGTGCTCGACGATCGTCGCGTTACACCCTCGCATGTATACGAAGACGGACACAACTATGTGCCATCGCCGAAGTGGGTACTCTTCGGACATCACTTTGCAGCAATTGCCGGCGCCGGCCCGCTTGTGGGTCCTACGCTGGCAGCGCAATTCGGCTTCGCGCCGGGTTTCCTATGGATCCTGATCGGCGCTGTGCTCGCCGGTTGCGTGCACGATTTCACCGTGCTGGTAGCTTCCGTGCGGCACAAGGGGAAGTCGCTGGCAGACGTCGCGCGCACAGAGATCGGTCAAGGAGCAGGCCTGGTTACGATGATCGCGCTCCTGTTCATCCTGCTGGTTACGCTGGCCGGACTTGGCGTTGTGGTAGTCAACGCTCTGGCTGACAGTCCATGGGGTGTATTCACCATCGGATGGACGATTCCGATTGCGATCGGCATGGGCTTGTACATGTTCAAGAGCACTCCCGGCCAAATCAAGATCGCTGGCCCTAGCGCAGCCGGAGTGGTGTTGCTGATTGGAGCCGTCATCGGTGGCCGCTGGTTTGCCGCCTCTTCCTACGCTGGCGCGCTCACCTTCAACGCGCACCAGATCACCTTCTTGATGATGACTTATGGGTTCGTTGCCTCTGTGTTGCCGGTGTGGTTCCTGCTGGAGCCGCGCGATTATCTCTCGACTTACATGAAGCTGGGAACGATTGTGCTGCTCATTCTGGGAGTCTTTATTGTTCACCCCAACATTCAGTTCCCGGCTGTGACCCAGTTCATCCGCGGCGGAGGCCCGATTATCAAGGGCAAGCTGTTCCCCTTCCTGTTTGTAACGATTGCCTGTGGCGCAATTTCTGGTTTCCATTCCTTGGTTTCTTCGGGCACTACGCCCAAAATGTTGTGGAAGGAAACCGACGCTCGGTTCATTGGCTATGGTGCCATGATGTGCGAAGGCATGGTTGCAGTATTGGCGCTGATTGCCGCAACCTCCATGTATCCCGGAGACTACTTCGCCATCAACACCGCTCCCGCAGTCTTCGCCAAACTGGGAATACACACCGTAAACCTCGATGCTTACACCGCCGAAGTGGGTGAAAAACTCGCCGGGCGGACCGGCGGGGCAGTCTCCCTGGCCGTCGGCATGGCGGAGATATTCAAGGGCCTGCCGGGCATGAAGACGCTGACCGGCTACTGGTATCACTACGCCATAATGTTCGAGGCGCTATTCATCTTGACCACAGTTGATACCGGAACCCGCGTGGCCCGCTACGTCATGCATGAACTGCTGGGCAAGGTGCACAAGCCGTTCAGCAATACGGCGTGGTTGCCCGGAAATCTCGTCACTTCGGCGATTGTCGTGATGGCTTGGGGCTATCTGATCTATACCGGCAATATCTCCACGTTGTGGCCGCTCTTTGGCACCGGCAATCAACTGCTCGCCACCATCGCGCTCGCAGTGGTCACCACGTTCCTGGTGAATATGGGCAAAGTGAAGTATGCCTGGGTGACCGCGATCCCCATGTGCTTTGTCGGCGTAACGACACTGACTGCAGGGGTGCTCTCCATCAAGACGATTTATTGGCCGTTGGCCCACACTCCGGGCAAGGAGTTTCAAGGCTATCTCGACTCCACCCTGATGGTGATCTTCGTCCTCGGAGTGGTAATTGTGCTGGTAGAAGCCGCGAGGCGCTGCTGGAAGACGCTGCACGGCGAAGAGGTTCCAGAGGAGGCATTTGGAACAGTCGCTGAAGGCGAGGCCTTGAACATGACTTGCTGTTGATCGCCGCCAAAGAGGTATAGGAATTCCGCGACTTCGCGAGATTGCGTTTCTAGGTAGCGCCCAACAGTCTCTCGAAGTGCTTCTTCCGCTTTGAACTAGCTAGATGGTCCCTTGCAGTCCCATTGGCTGCGGTCAGTTGCCAGATGTCTTACACGTGTCGGCTATTTGCTTCACGTTGATTACTCTAAAAACCTGTTCCTCTTTTACACTCGAAGCGGCACCTTGGATGGTGGTACCTACGGTTCTAACTGCCGGGTTTCCGGTGATCGCGACTTCGTGTCCGACATGCTTGGCAAGCTTATTGGCCTGACTTTGCAATTGATGGGTTGTCCCATTGTCTTCGGTTAATCTGTAATGACCATTGGTGTACTGCAAGCAGCCTTGAATCTCACTCGGGCTCGAGGCCTTGCCGGCATCTTGCGCCCCTAACGCGATGGTGATCAGCAGAGTAACAATCAGTAGCAGTTGCTTATACACAAGCGACCTCCTTTCGGCTGCGACTTAGATGTGGGTCAAGGTTGTCTCGATGCAACGCGGCAACAACCTTCCGGCCCGGAATTTCCGATCAAAGGCTAGATCTCGTAAGTGACCACTAGTCAGTTTCGACTGGTTCGCGAGTCTGTTTTTCAGAGTCGCGCCTTCGCGAATTGAGTTTGGCCAAAGCGCCGCAAGGGTTTGCCTTGGTGTCTCCTCAGAATCCTGTACCCAAGATAATCAGCTTCTGATAGTCTGCGTCCGCTCCACCGGCCAGCCTGAAGAGGTTTGGTTGTGAGCATAGTCACAAGAAACGGTGACTGACGCCACAGCTAGTAACTCGCCGTTCACATACTTTCTTGCTCCAAGGCAAATTTGCGGATGGGAACGGTGCGACTCGATGTCCGGTGACACTCAGGGCATTCCTGTCCGACAGCAAATGCCCCATCTTCGGAGGCAACGATGCATCATTCTTTCGAGTCAAGGCTACGATCAGTAGCAGTCGCTTCGATCGTCTTGATATTGGCGTTTGTTTTTGTGCCACGTTCAAGAGCGGAATCTCCGGCGCAGGGCGACGATCAAACCGCGAAAAAAACTACAGCGTCGAAATCAACCCATACCACAAAATCATCTGGGTCGAGTGAACTTCAGCAGTTGAAGGACGCGATCGCCGCGCAACAGCAACAGATCCAGCAAATGCAGAAGGAAATCGACAGTCGCGATGAGGCCTTGCGAAAGGTCAATCAAGAGACGCAGCAGAATGCTGCTGCTGCAAGAGAAGCAGCCGCAAGCGCGCAACAGGCGGCCGCAGCAGCCAGCAAGGCCAATGAATACGACACCCAGGATGCGACCGCGATGAGCGGACTGCACTCCTCCGTCGTCGACCTGCAAAGCGCCACACAGGTCAACACCGAGCAACTTGCGGAAGCCAAGAAGTGGTTGGTGAAACTAGAGAAGCCCTACATGGTGCCCGAGGCACCGAAGGTTGTTCCCGCCATCGCACCGGTCCGCGTGCTGTCGCTGGATCCGCCGAAGAGAGAGGGACTCACCCCAGGCATCATGTTAGGCGGAGTGACTATGACGCCCTACGGTTTCATCAAGGCCACGATGGCTTACGACTCACTGGATCCAACGGGTGACGACTTCCCAAGGCCGGCCTTCACGAACGCGGATACAGGCCCGAACAACAATCCTGAATTCCACGTCAAGGCACGCGCCACTCGAATTGGATCCAGGTTCGAATGGCCTGATGTCTCCAAGAACGTCACAATCACCGGACAGGTCGAAGCCGATTTCGAGGGCAACTTCAGCCGTACTGACAGCCGCAACGTCTCGGCCATTCGCAGCAATGCGCTGCAGTTGCGCCTGGCGTACGGACGCATCGACTGGAACGCCAAACCGAATACGGACATCTTCTTCGAAGGCGGACAAGACTGGACGATCTTCGGTTCAAGCGCATTGATGAACCTGTTCGAGACAACCTTCTATGGCGCTTACTGGGGCAACCTGTATGAGCGCTCTCCCCAATTCCGGGTCGGCGTCGTGCAGAAATTGGGCGGCTCGCGTAACTGGAGACTCTCTCCCGAGTTTGCGATCATGATGCCGTCCGAGGGCAACCTCCCGGCAGACGCCGTCACCTCGGCCTGTACCACAACCGCAGGCCTAACCACGACCTGCACCAACACCGTCGTGAATGGGCTGGGCAACCAGTTGGGATATGGCGAGCGCCAGGGTGCCGATTGGGGGAAACCTGAGATCGAATCCAGAGTGGTACTGCAATTCCAACTCGACAAGGCCCCCGGCGTCGTTCCCGCACAGGTTCTGTGGAGCGGCTTCTACACTGGGCGTCAGGCAACTGTCCTGGCTTCCGCAGTGCCGACGGATACAGCGACCAGTGCGAACCCCAACTTCTACAAGACTGCGTTCCCGAGAGGCGTCGACAACGTCAGCAACGGGTACGGCAATCAATTGGCGCTTTCACTTCCAACCCGATGGTTCACGGTCGTAGCCAGCGGGTACGAGGGAGCCGATCTGCGGTTCTTCTTCGGTGGCGAGACCTTGTCTAACTACAACCAGGCGGGCGGGCTGATAGCGACGGCCGACGGTTTCTCGGTGGATCGCTCTTCAACAGTGATCTTCGGGACCAACGCTGCCGGCCAGGCAGTGATTGCCCCTCAGCGCTCGGTGCGTGGTTACGGCGGATTCGTTCAGGTCGGATTGCCACTCTCGCGCTGGTTTAACGCCGATCCAAAAGGCAGAAATGCCGGCTGGCAAGCGTACTTCGAATACGGTATCGACGCGGCTAATGCCAATGACTTCAGGTTGGCCAAGGGCATTAACGCGACGACAGGCGGAGGTCCCATCAAGGATACTCTCAAGGGCGTGACCGTGTTCTATAAGATGAACCCCTGGGTCCAGTTCGGCTTTGAAGAGGGCAAGTACCAGGGTTTCGCACTTCCGGATACCAAAGGAATCTGCACCACGAAAGTGGCCGGCTTGCCAACGTGCACGTCAACCGATTGGCGCTCGGAGTTCGGACCGATATTTACCTTTTAATAACTATTTACAGTTAATTTGAGACTGTGGGCAGGTGCGTGAGCACCTGCCCTATTTATAGGAAATTGTGCAGAGTTATAACAAAAGTTATAACGTGCTCAATGCGCTGGCGATTGGCAGGTTGACGCCAGGTCCGTCACGGTCTTTACTTCGAAGACCGGGTACTCCAATACGCTGGAGGCGCCGCCGGAGCTGGTCGTGTCCACGGTCCTTGTTCCCGGCTTGCCGGCAACCTCGACCTCGTGGCGGACCAGGCGACCGAGCTGCTTGGCTGCTCCAGAAAGCGCGTGGCTAGTGCCGTTAGGCTCGGTGAGAATGAATTGGCTCTGGTCGGTATGCAGGCACCCCTGCAGTGTGATCAGACTCGACGCCTTCTGATCTTTCTCCGACGCTGGACTCGCCGGTTCTGCCGGCAAGCAGGCAGAAGAAATTAATAACGCGAGGGCCAGCGTCAATGTATTGCGCATGGGAAGCTCCTTGTGGCCGTTTCCGCAGCCTATTCTAGTGCAACCAGCGTTCTGCTACGTCGCAGCTTTGGGCGAGCGCCGAATCATTTGCCAGAGACTTAGCGGACCGAGCGTGGAGGCGTCATAATCCCAGGTACGCTTTCCGTACTTCGTCCATTCCAGCGACCTCGCGCGATTTACCTTCAATTTCTACTCGGCCCTCTGCGAGAACATACGTGTAATCGCTCAGGGCGAGCGCCAGATGGACGTTTTGCTCTACCAGGACGATAGTGAGTCCCTGTTTGCGCAGGGCCTTAAGAGAGAGGAAGAGCTGCTGCGCCAGGAGAGGGGATAATCCGAGGGAAAGCTCGTCTATCATGAGGACAAGCGGTTCCTGCATCAAGCCGCGCCCCATGGCCAGCATTTGCTGTTCACCGCCAGAAAGCGTGGAGGATTGCTGCTTCCGGCGTTCCTTCAGCTGAGGAAAGGCGTCATACACGCGTTCCAGGTTCTGCTTTTGTCCCTTGCGGGCGCGCCGGGAATAAGCTCCCATTTCCAAGTTCTCTTCCACCGACATATCGGCGAAAAGCTGCCGCCCTTCGGGTACCAGCACCAGGCCACGATTTGCTCGTGCATGCGGCGGCAGCTTGGTGATGTCTTCGCCGTTCAGCACTACCTTGCCCTTCCAGGTACGCACGCTCCCCATGACGCTGCGCAACGTCGTAGTTTTTCCCGCACCGTTGGCACCGATGATCGTGGTCAACTTGCCCGGCTTCACCTGCAGCGATATACCCCACAGCACCTGGACTTCGCCATAGCCGGACTCGATGCTCTTGATTTCCAGGATGGTGTCCATTATGCGTCTTCCAGAAGCTTATCGGCGATATCGGGATCGCCGAGGTAAGCCTCAATGACCTGTGGGTCATGGGAAACTTCCTCGGGAAGCCCCTCGGCCAACTTCTGCCCGAAGCTCAGCACGACAATGCGGTCGGAAAGATTCATGATGGCTTGCATCACATGCTCGATCATGAACACCGAAATTCCGCTCTGACGAATGCCGCGAATGATCTGGATCATCTGTTCGATCTCAGTTGGATTGAGGCCCGCGAGCACTTCGTCCAGCAAGAGAAGTTTGGGACGCGCCGCAAGTGCGCGGGCCACCTCCAGCCTTTTCTTGCCAGCGATGGTGAGCGAACGCGCCGAGGTTTCAGCCCGGTCGGCCAGTCCGACATGCTCCAGGACTTCCATGGCAGCCTGGCGGGCAGGATGCAGGCCCAAGTAATCACGGCCAAAGCAGGCGCCGACGGTCACATTCTCCAGCACGGTCATTCCGTTCAGCGGCTTCACGATTTGATGGGTGCGCGATAACCCCAAGTGGACAACGTCATTGGGCGGGCGATTGGTGATGTCTTTGCCTTCGAAAAGAATCTGCCCTTTATCGACCTTATAAACGCCATTGACGATGTTGAACAGAGTGGTTTTTCCTGCGCCGTTAGGACCGATCAGGCCGAGAATTTCACCGTGCTCGATGCTGAAACTCACGTCGGAGACAGCCAGCAGTCCGCCAAACCGCAGGCTGACGCCCGTTACCTGTAGCAAGGTGCTCATTCAATCACCTTCCTGGCCCGCGGTATCAGGCGATAAAGCCAACCGATGAGACCACCGGGCGCGAACAGCACTACCAGCAACAGCATTCCGCCGGCTATCACGAGGTGGAAGTTCGAGAGCCGCGGGGAAGTCAGTAGATAAGAGCGCAACCGCTCGTAAAGTCCGCCGCCCAGCGCAGCCCCGACGACCGTACCCTGGCCTCCGAGCATGAGCATCACGATGCCTTCCAGCGAGAGCATGTATTCAAAAGCGATGGAAGGATCGATCATGCCGTTCTTGTAGAACATCAGCGTGCCAGCGACTGCGGGCAGGAAGGCCGAAACGCTGTAGATAATCGCTTTGAAGACCCGGGCGTTAATGCCGAGAACCACGGCGGCGTTCTCGTCTTCGCGAATGGCGAACAGGCCCAAGCCGAATTTGGACTTCTTAATCCAGAGGCTCAAAATCATCGACAGGGCCATCACGGCGATGACCAGGAAGTAGGTGATCCAAAGAGCACGCATAGGCCCCCCGAGCGGCGCATAGGCGTCGAAGGAGACATACATTCCTTCAGAACGTCCAAAAGGATCGAAGTTCGCGACGAACGAGTTAACCGCGACCAGAACGCCAATTGTCGCGAGTGCAAAGTAAGCTCCCCGAAGCCGTAGAATGCCGACGCCGAATCCCAAGGCCAACAGGCTGACGCTCACTCCGGCAGTCAGCGCCGCCAATATGAGGTTCCAATGACGAACCGTCGCCAAGTACAGCCCTATGTACCCGCCAAGCCCGTAAAAAACGATGTGTCCAAAGTTCACGTAGCCGGTGTAGCCGATCATCAGGTTTAAGTTGCTGGCAAGGATCACGGCCACCGCTACCAGAATGAGGTCCTCGCGCAGCGCAACGTTATTTCCGTGAAGGGGAACGGCGATCATGAGTCCTGCGAACACGAGAGTCAGCCAAAAGACGGGGTGCAGCAGGATGCCACCGCTGCGGCTCGCCAGCGGCACAGATGCGCGATGCGAAGCCCGTGGAACATTCTCTCTGGCAGGGGCGCCTGCCTCGGTAGGGGGCTGCGCACTCATGCGGTGGCCCGCGAGAAGATCCCTTTGGGAAAAACAATCAGCACAATCACAAACAGGCCGAATTCAATGAGCGGAATCCAACTGACCGCGATGAACGGGGTAACCGCCCCTTCCAAAAGACCAAGGAGTAGGCCCGCAGCCAGCGCTCCGAGCGGCCTGCCCAGACCTGCCAAGACCGTTACCACGAAGCTCTTCAGCTGGTAAGACCCGCCGGAGAGGATGGTGAAGGGAAAGAGCGTGGACACCAGCGCGCCAGAGGCGGCCGCCAGCGCAATGCCGATGGCGAAGGCGAGCGCCAGAACGGTAGTCGAAGAGATGCCCATCAACTCGGCGGCTTCGCGATTGTCGGCCACCGCACGGATCGCCCTACCGGGGCGGGTGCGGTACAGGAACAACTCCAGCGCCAAAGCGATGATGACTGCCGCGGCTGCCGCCGCCATGTGATTCCCGGTGAAGGTATAGAGTCCAACTGTGAAGCCGGGCACGCTGAAGTTCACGTTGTACGGACTGGTGCTCCAAATAGCGGTGCCTGCGCCGATGATGATCATATTCAACGCGAAGGTCGAGAGCAGACTCGACAATTGCGAGCGGTCTATGACCCAGTGCACCGACGTCCAGTACACCAAGGTGCCGAAGATCAATCCGGCAGCGATAATCGGCAACAATAAGAGGTAGGCATTGATGTGGAGAGCAGTAAACAACAGGTACATGCCGAACATGCCCAGCGCAATGACCGCCCGTTTGTGAGGTTGATAACATCCATCACTCCCCAGATGAGACTCAATCCCATCGCAGCCAGACCGTAGACTGAGCCGATGAGCAAGCCATCGATCATGGAAGCTAAAATTCCAGACATATTTGACCCTTGCGTCGCCGCGGTCTCAGATGAGGCGCGGCCGCGCAATCACTGAATTGTCTTCCCCCATTGCTAACGGATTGGATACACCAAGTTGGCGCTTTTGGCGGCCGAAGGCCAGACCACCTGCTTCACCAGCGTTCCTGATTTGTCTTTCTGCCACTGCGCCAGAACCATCACGTGGCCAATCTGCAAGCCATGCTCACCCGGGGTCGTCGCAAACTTCGTTTTTCCGTAGAACGTAGTTATGTCTGTCGCATTGAGCGCCGCCGCAACTTTTGCCGTATCGTTTGTTCCGGCTTGCTCGATGGCGCGTTGCAAAATCAAGCCGCAGGCATAGCCACCGGCCGATTCGTAACTCGGCGGGACATTGTACTTCGCCGTGTAGGCCTTGGCGAAATCGGCGCCGCTCGGCCCGTAGTCCGCCTTGAAAGCGGTTTGCGGTTCCCACTGCGAAGGGACGACGACTCCCGCGGCGGCGTCGCCGAGTTCGCTCCACTGCGGACTGTCTGGCGCCACCAGGAAGGTAATCATCTTCAGGTTGACTTTGTGGTTATAGAGTTGACGCGCCAGTGTCGATCCGTCTGGATAATGTCCGCCACCGATCAGTACTGTGGGTTTCGCGGCAATCACCTTATCGATGATCGCGCTGAAATCAGTGGTATTGGGAGCGTAGGCTTCACTGAACGCTACGTTGAAGCCCAACTGCTGCGCATAAACTTTTCCGGGATTCACAACCGATACCGAGAACGGGGCATCTTCATAGACGAAAGCCACCGTTGCCTTCGGGTCCTTGGCCTTGAGCATGTCGAGCACAAATTTGAGGTACTCCGTGCCTGGAGCGAACATCTGGAACAGATAATGATTTCCTAGCGTGTACGTCTTGCCCTCGGCCGAGCCGCTGGTGAGCATGATCTTTCCATATTGCTCGGTTACGATCGCCGCCGTCGCGGTAAGGCTGGAAGAGTACGGACTGAATAGAAAGTCGGCATTGTCCTGCAGGATCATGCGCGTGTAGAGCTGCTGCACGCGCTTGACGTTGGATTCGTCATCGTAACTGCCGACAAACTGCACCTTGTAGCTCTTGCCGCTCGCCTTAATGCCTCCGACTGCGTTGACCTGGTCGCGCCACAATTCGAACCCGCGATATTGTTCCAACGAATCCACGTTTAAGGCGCCGGTTTTGGAGACCGTGAATCCAATGTTGATATTTTGGGCGAAGCCGGAAGTGAGGAAGAGAGCTAGTACGGTAATAATGGTGACAGAGAATCTTTTCACAGTTGCTCCTCGGCTATTCACGAGACGTTAATGGGTGGAGTCAGCGTATGGCGGCGACTTTGGTCGACATAGGACACGAGTCACGGGCGAATGTGATGCTGCTCACAAAAAGGGGGCCGGACTCGACTGACGTCGAGGCGAGCTGGGAACAGAAGACCTAATCGAGATCGTTCTCGATGTATAAGAACTCGTTCGAATAGTTCAAAAGACGATCCTAGGGATTGACGGATCTCCAACTTCCGGCAAAGTTCTTTTCTCCCAGAAGAAATGGGTTTCGCAAGACGGGCGACACAGCGGAATGTCGCGTTACAGGTCGTGCAATGGACCCACTGGAAAGATGATCGTTAAGTAATATTAGCTCTAATTTGCCCTGCAGTTGGAATGCCAACACGATTTGCCAGTTCGTCGAACCCCTTGACGCGACGTAGTTGGGCCCAACGGGGGTCGATTCTGAGATGGATCAACAAGTCACAGCGCTCGTCAACTGCTCGTTCGAGAGCGCATATCGCAGATTTGTGGCTTCTCAACCCAGCATATACTAGTGCCTCGCGGTAGCTAGAAAGGTAGGCGATTCTTCCGGTTCGGTACAACTCGAAGAGATCCCGCAAGGCAGTTTCGGCCGCGCTCACGTCACCCATCTTCGCACACAGGTGGCTGGCCGTGCAGGGTACAGGAATCCCGTAGTTTGCGCCGCCCCGTACAATCGGCCCGCCAATAGCATCCAATTCCAGTCTCCGCCCGGCCGCATGGTCTTTCGCCATTGAACTGCGCATGGTTGCGGGCGCCATGACGAGAATCGCCTGTACCTTCGCCCGGTCGATTTCCGCCCCCGACGCCTTCGCCACGGCGCGCGTCTCGGCGAACGCGGAATCCAGTTTTGCCTTCCAGTCCGGGTCAGAGAGGATCTCGCCGAGGTTCCTCCCGGACGCGGAAGTCACCAGCGCGAACGGTCCGAGGAAGCACAGCTTGCTCCACAAGAGTGTCTTTTCATTGGCGACGAACTGGCAAGCAAATCCCAGATCTTGCAGGTCGGCTACCGTTGCTTTCAGCATCGCCTCTCCGCCGGCAGCGATACCGAGCCGCACCGGCGAGCGCTCCACAAAGTGGCCGGCATCGGTGCGCTCGGTTTCGACTGGAATGGTCGCGGGAACCACGCGATCGTGTCCGAACTGGGAGCGGAGCACCTGAATGTGGTCCACTCCGTTGAGCAACGGCACCACGATCGCTGGCATCGCTTCAACCACTTCCAGCGCGGCTTCCAACTGGTACGTTTTGGTCGCGATCCACATCACGTCGACGTGATAGGTCAGGCGGGAAGCGGCTTTCGCCGGAGCGGTCAGGAAGCCTGAGGGCCGTTCGAGAGACAGAGTTCGAGGGTAACTGGACAATTTGTCCGGCCGGACGATCATGGTGACGTCATCGACGAGCGATCCTAAGGCCGTGCCTATTAGGCCACCAATCGCGCCTGCTCCCAGAATTGCGTGTTTCATAGCGTCTCAACCGAAATCATTCAAAATCCAATTTCCCCGATGTTACAACCAGCTCAAGGCAACGGCAGCCCCGTCCGCGAGTCCTCCTTCAAATCGTATTCCATTCGCCTCGAAATCACGAAAGCAAAGCTCACTCTCAGATTGGGATGCAGACCTGCACGTTGATTATGGCGTTCACCGAATTCTAGAGAGATTGCGTGCTCATAAACGTGAAGAGAGGTATTCTGCTACAGTCGCGAGGTGAGATTCGAAACAAGACTGCCAAATACGAGAGGGGATTCGATTCAGAGTGGAGTGAGCAGATACTGAATGCGACACTACAACATCGCGGTGGTGCCCGGGGACGGCATTGGCCCGGAGGTCATAACGGAGGGGGGCGCAGTTCTCCGGGCGGTTGCTGAACTTCACGATGGACTCAAGTTCGAAACCCACAATTACGACTGGGGCTCGGAGCGATATCTTCGTCACGGAGCTATGATGCCTCGCGACGCACTGAAGGCATTGGAGGCGGGCGGTTTTAACGCAATCCTGGTTGGCCCGGTCGGCGATCCACGTGTGGCTGACCACATAACGCTGTGGGGTATGTTGCTACCCATTCGCCAGGGATTCGACCAGTACATCAATCTTCGTCCTATGCGGCTGCTGCAGGGCGTCACTGGACCCCTTACAGATAAAGGTTCGAAGGACATCGACATTGTCTGCGTTCGAGAAAACTCCGAAGGCGAATACTGCGGAGTTGGCGGACGAGTGTACCAGGGAACTCCGCAGGAGTCGGCGGTGCAGACGGCAGTCTTTACCTACCGTGGCACGGAGCGCGTTATGCGCTATGCCTTCGAGTATGCTCGCCGGCACGGACGCAAGAAAGTTACCAGCGCAACCAAGTCCAACGCTATAAATTACAGCATGGTCTTTTGGGACGATGTGTTCCGCGCAGTCTCTGCCAAGTATCCGGATGTTCAGCACGAACAGCAGTTGATCGACTCCCTCTGTGCGCGTTTTGTCACCACGCCTGAAAGTCTGGATGTGGTAGTGGCCTCGAACCTGTTCGGCGATATCGTCACTGATCTGGGCGCAGCCATTGCGGGCAGCATGGGACTGGCACCAAGCGCTAACCTCAATCCCGAGGGCCGCTACCCGAGCCTGTTCCAGGCGATCCACGGCTCGGCACCCGACCTCGCAGGCAAGGGCATCGCCAATCCTGTCGCCACAATTTGGTCAGTCGCGATGATGCTGGACCATCTGGGCGAAGCCGAACTTGGCGCTGTTGTGTTGAGTGCGGTAGAGAGTGTGGTTGCCCAAGGCACGGTTTGCACCCCGGACTTGGGCGGGAATGCCACGACGAGACAAATGGGCCACGCGATCATCGCCGCCATACGGAAACCGGGAAAGGCCCGCTATACCACTTCTCAATAGCGAGAACCCGGAGTCTCGCATCTTCAGTGGGGAAGATCTCCGTCGGACTGAGGTGCGGCAGTCGAGGGAACGGGCGCGAGAAGCAAGGCCAGGACGAAACTAAAAATGATCCACGCAGGACGGGGCCCGGCCCTGAGAGCCAGGTGCCGCTCGCACCCATAGGGTTCTGGCCTGCACTAGAGCGTGTTAACACTAATTCGTAATTCTGTGATACTCTGCCGTGCATGGAGATCACCGAAGCGCAGTACCAGAGTATTGCCTCCAGTCTTCCTCGCCAGCGGGGCAACGTGAAG
>Ga0070766_10000083_pt1 | contig 34165 bp, 21 predicted proteins | sample HubBroMetageWFT6_FD_69782 | JGI IMG/M metagenome (GOLD analysis project Ga0070766, IMG submission 69782) | Warmed and freeze-thawed soil microbial communities from the Hubbard Brook experimental Forest, New Hampshire - Hubbard Brook CCASE Soil... | ecosystem: Environmental > Terrestrial > Soil...
GCTTGCAGTTATAGAGCGCTCGGCCGCGGTCAGACTACCGCGCGTTTGATAGCTACCAATGATGGAGATGGAACCTCGATCCCCATGTCGCCCCCAGGCGGCGCTGCCGGTCCACTCGTCGATCCCGGTTGCGCCACCATATTTGGCACTTGCTTCAAAACCGTCGAAATCCTTTTTGAGGATGATGTTCACAACGCCCGCTATCGCATCCGATCCGTATATGGCCGAAGAACCGTCCGCTACGATTTCTATCCTCTCAACGGCCACCGATGGAATTGTATTGAGATCAAAGAAATACCCGCCTGCAGCGCCCCCTTGCTCGACGCGACGTCCGTTTAGCAGAACCAGAGTTGTGCCCACATTGAGGCCGCGCAGTTGCACAGTCGTGGCACCACCGACGCCTTGTGGTGCCGCAAATTCCGTAGTCGCTATCGAGACGCTCGGAAGTGTATTGAGAAAGTCGGCAACTGTAGTCTGTCCGCTCTGTTCGATCGCTTCCTTTGTGTAGACATGCACCTCCTGGGCGCCCTGGTTCGCTGCGACGGGAATCCGTGAACCGGTGACGATCACTTCTTCGAGCTGAACAGGTTTCTTCTTAGAACCCGCTTCCTCTTGTTTTTCTACGGTAGAAGGGCTCGAAGTTTGTCCCTGATCCACCTGAGCCAGGAGAAAGTTGCTGGAAGACTTGGTCTTCCCCTCCTGGGACTGTTCATCCGAGCCTGCGGTGTCCGAAGGATTGCTCGATTGCGAGCGCGTAGCGGCGGCTGGCAGGCTGATCAAGAGCGCGTTGCCCTGCTCTTTCAGCATCAAGGGAGTCCCCTCGATGAGCTTGCGGAAAGCCTCCTTCGGCTCAAGCGTACCGCTCACACCGCGCGTCTTCAGGCCCTTGAGCTCATTGCTCGGGTAGATGACGTCCACACCACACTGCTTGGCGAGACTTTCCAGACCCTCGATAAGATTGCCGGCCGGGACGTTGACCTGACGAGGCTCGTCGGCGAGCGCCAGCGCGGAAGCGGAGATCAGACAGGCGAGCGCGACGATCGTGAGGCGGGCAGACATCGATGTAAGCACTTGACACCCCTGACCCGACCCTCGTAACGGGGCCGTATAGAACCTAACGACGTATGCACGTCGAAGTTCCGGTATGTCAGTTGTGTGTCAGGAGGATGCGATTGCCCTCTTGTGTGGCGCGAACCGGGAAGCCCTGCCCCAGAAGCTCGATGAAAGGATCGATGTTGGTGGAACGGAAGACGCCGCCCAATTGCAGCGAGGCAATGCGCGGATCCTGGATCACGATCTTGCGCTCGTTGTAGCGGTTGAACTCCGCCACGGCGTCTGCGAGAGGCGTATCCCTGAAGGTGAGCAGACCGCTGCGCCAGGAGAGGCGCTGCTCGATTTCGGTGAGCGGCTCGTTACGCACCAGGACGGCATCAGCCTCGGCACGGGCGACGGAGCCGGCCGGCAGGAGGATGACGTCCGCGGAGCCAGGAGAGCTCAGAGAGGCCGGAGAGCCTTGTGGAACGGCCTCTGCGGAGCCCGGCGCGGAAGACGATGTCGCGGCTTGCTCCGATGCCGGCGTTTGCGTCGACCTCGGGACTTGGGCGGACGTCGGGCTTTGACTGGACGCGCTGGACGCGCGCGCACGGCGGACCTCCATCCGTACAGTACCCTCGGTCACGATTACCTGTATGGAATCGCCGTCGCGGCGCACAGAGAACTGCGTGCCGACGGCAATCATCCGCTTAGGCCCGACGTTGACGATGAAGGGACGGCTTTTGTCCTTGGCGACCTCGAAGTAGGCCTCGCCGCGATCGAGGCTCACGACGCGCTCTCGTGGCTCAAGCGACACCTGCAGCTCGCTGTCGGTGTTCAACGTGACCCGTGAGCCATCCGCCAGCGGCACTGCCTGAAGTCCTCCGACCACCGTCGAGAAGCGATCAGGGGGTGCGCGCTCGAGTCTATAGAAGCCGAGTGCGGCGCAGAGGCCGAGCGCGACGCTAGCGGCCAGCACCCAGGGTGCGCGCCGTACGAACGGCCGAGGCTGCCGAGCGGGTCGGCCCGCGGGGTCCTGCACCCCTTCCGAGAAATTGGCCAGGTCGGGTGCAGAGATCGCCGGGGAATCCGCGACCAAAGAATCCACCGGGGCCTCAATTGTTGCGGGGTCTACACCGCGCAGGATGCGTAGCCGCCCAGCCTCCTGCCACGCCGCATTGAGGCGATAGTAGGCGACACGGTGGCTCACTGACTCCGCGAGCCAGCCTTCGAAGGCTGTCGCGTCCCAGTCCGGAGTGTCGCGCCGAGCGATCCAGGCGGCCGCAGCGCTCTCCGCATCCTCGCGGCTGATGCGCTCAGTCGCCATGGGATTGCTCCGCATCGGCGCCCTGTTCCGCATCGGCGTCTTCGGCGCCGGAATCGGGGCGTCTGGCGTGTCCATAAAATGCTTCGGCGAGCGCGCGAATGCCGAGCACTAGGTGCTTTTCCACGGTGGCCTCAGCAATCTGCAGGCGTCTCGCGATCTCCTTTTGCGGCAGGTCCTCGATCCGTCGCATCCACACGACCTGGCGGCGCCGTTCAGGCAGGCGGTCGAAAAGCGCCGACAGGCGCATGAGCTGCTCACGCCCGCTCGCGCGACGCTCGGGCGACACCTCGTCAATCATGACGTTCAAGGTGTCCAAGTCCTCCAAGAGATCGATCGCGACAATGCGGTCGTGCCGCGCCCGGTCGATCAGGAGATTCCTGGCGACGCTGAAGAGAAACGCCTTCGGTTGGGTCGGCCGCTCACGCTCGGCAGCTTCGAGGATCCGCACGTAGATGTCGTGGCGGATATCCTCGACGTCCTTGAACTTCACCCACTTGCGATAGAGAAAGCGGACCAGCGCGGCTTCATGGGGGAGGATCTCCCGCCTGAACCACTCTTCCAGGGTGTCGCCCACGGTGTAACCCTAGCGTGACCGGCAGGTGGGCACAAACCAAATAACGCTACGAAAAATGGATTACCGGAACCCGGGTACTCAGCCGTCCTAGTTTAGATGGTCTTCACATTGCCGAAGCCGGTCAGGCGGCTATGACGCCGCGCGTCTCACGGGCCAATCGGCCGTTTCATTCAATGCCCGGCAGTGATAGAGGACAGCATCCAGCAGGCGGTTTTGAGCCTGCGCGACCGAGCGCGGTGGGCTGTCGCCGACGGGTGCATCGAGGGCGTGGAGTACCTCGACGAGTACGACTTTAAGGGACAGCCGTTGAGGCGTATCCAGTTGCGATCGCCACCGCATCGAGTCGCAGGCATCGATCGACACGACGAGATCCAGGCGAAGAATCTCAAGTCGCGTCGCGGACGTTATCAGCGACGATTCGAGCGAAGTTGAGGCATCCGACGCGCACACCGCGTCCAACTCCGCCCAGATCCGACTGAAGAGCTCGATGCAGGCGACCGCGTAGGCTTGCTTCGATGCCACGCCAGCATATTACGTGGGGCCTGTGACAACTCTGTTCAGGTATTGCGATGAATTGCAGTACCTATTGCCTACGCGGCCCGATCGTACTCAACCGTGATCTCGGCCGAAGGCGGTGCAGCCTCCGGCGGCGGCAGATCCTTGGAGAATGCGGCGAACGGCAAGCTCGCTTTCCGCTCGCGCTTCGCTCCCACCACGTAATCGAGCCACTGCGCGACAAGCAGGCCGAGCGTAACCATGCTCAAACCGACGAATATCCCTTGCATCGAGGACTCCTCCTTGAACGACGGGAAGGCATCCTCGCAGCGCAACGTGACCGTACAGCGACGCGCAGATTGCGGTTCTAGGACATTGAACGAATGAGAGACGCTCACCACGTCACTTCAGGTCTGAGTTGCGCCGGAAGCTACCGCCCCGCGGGAGAGGGACTTTGAGGCTTTAAATATTTGTCGAAAAAGCCAATCTGCCGCTCTAAACCGTCTTCCATGTCACGCCGCTGCCTCAGCGTGTGAGACTCATTTGCATATCTGACGAGCCCAACGTTCTTCCCCTCCGACCTCAGTACTGCGTACTCCGCGATCATTTGCTGAAGCCAGGGCCAATCCTGATCACCGACGACAAGCAAAACCGGTATTTTGATATTCCGCATTCTGAATATCGGAGAGAACTTCACATAGTCCTCAAAGTTGTCGAACACATTGCCGTTGGTCGCTGGATCGATGCCTCGTGTAACCATCGGCAAAGGAACGAACGACATCAAGATGGCGTTGCTGATGCCCGACTCGATCATCGCCGCTCTGATAAGAGAAGTCTCTGTGATGATAATGTTCGTGGCCCAACCGCCGTTGCTGTGACCGAAGATGCCGATGCGGTCCGGATCCACGATCCCTTGCTTGATTACAAACGCAACTCCGGACTCGAAATCGTCAATCATCATCGGAATGCCGGCGGCTCCGCGTGCCTGATCGGTATACGCTTCGCCATGTTGATAGTATATGGAATGTGGCGCTTGCAGCGCGGGACGGAATATTACGTAACCGTGCGCAGCTTGAAGTTGACCCGTGTCCTCGTAGTAAGACGCCAACTTAAAGTCGTCCAGGATCGCGCGAGGATAGGGGTTCACGATCATCGGATATCTGCGCCCCGGCACATAGTCTGGCGGCAGAATGACAATTCCGTCGACGTCCTCGTTGCGGTGATTCTTCCAGGTAAGTTTCCGTTGTTCACCCAACTTGAGCCGCGCGGTCTGTGGATTCGCGTCATAGAGCGTGCGCACCGCCCTCCCCGCTTCGTCCGTCAATATCACGCGACCTTTGAATGTCGCCGCTTCGGTGTTGAGTACGAATCGGCTTCTGCCGATCTCAGCGAAGGAATCGACCTGGCCAACGGGTGCATTGACTTGTCGCGAGTAACGCACACCTGGCTTCAGTTGCCACAGGGAGTGCGCAAACCGACCCAAGAGTTTTGCCAGAAGAGTCTTACCATCGCGTGACCATCTCACTTCAAGTGCCGCCATATCCTCCGGAGTAGACTCGAACGAGGATTCACGACTGACAAGCGAGTATTCCAAAATGCGCGGAAAGCTACCGATGGGCGCGTGCGCCTCCACTACCATGGCAATTCGATTGCCGTGGGGAGACCACACAGCTTTTCCTGCTCGTGCGACCGGAATGACCGGTCTACTCTCAACACCGGAAGCTGCATCGAATATGGATAGCGTGCTTCTCTGTACATGCGGCTGACCATAGTAGGTATTCGGATACTCGTTACCTAGCTGGGCAACCGCGGCGATGTGTTTCCCATCGGGGGACCAGCTGGGACAGGCATATTGATTCGCGCTACCCGCGAGCACCGACCAGGTATTCCGGTCGAGACTCACGACGATGAGCTGACTGCGGCCGAGTTCGGGATTCAAATCTATCGCCTTCATCTTCCGGTAGTAATCCGGATCGGCGTCCCCGCTGCTGCCAAATGCGTCCCAAAAGTTCTCGACTTTGAATACTCCCTCAATAAGGGTCTGATCAACCGCAGACGTTGAGTCATACACCCGAATGCCACCATGCTCGCGTGACGGTACAGAACCGCTAATGACGCCGGTCAGGCGCGTGGCGAACACCGCATTCCTGGAATCAGGAGCCCAGGAAATGCTGTACTCCGGGCACAGGCTGGGTCCAAACCAGCCGTTCCCGAAGATTCCCCCCGATATTCCCGAAGCTTGCCTGACCGTGTCGAACCTTCGATCCCAGATATAGAGCTGCCTGCCATCAGGCGCCATCGCGAAGTAGGCAAGTGAGTTGCCATCGGGAGACCAAGACGGAGCATTGCCGCTCAGCTTCCTGACCCGACCTCCGTCTTTGACCGAGAGAACCAGAATTCCTTTCTCGGCCTCGATTGCCACCAGTTTCGAATCCGGACTCGACTCAACGGCACCTACGCTCTGGACCGCAAAGACATCGTCAAGAGTGACGGTATGCCGCTCAACCGCTGTCACGGTCTCCGAACAGAGCACCGCTGCTCCGACGGCGAACACCACCTTGGACAGTCTGGCTACCACTTAACCGAGATCTTCGCGTAGAGAAAACGGCCGCGCAGGTCATATTCGTTGACGTCGTAGCCGTAGAAATAATTTGAGTAGACGGGAAGGTTATTGAGCAAATTCACCCCGCCAATGTCCAGTATGGTCGAGCCGCGAGGATCGGACTGGGACAGACTGCCAAAGTCGTAGGATGCATTGGCGTCGAGGAACCAGATGTTTCCGAGTTCTCGGGTGGTCGAGTAATAGTCGAGATACGGGCCAATATAGCGGCCGCTTGCCGATGCTTGAAACCTTGCATTCGGTCTCCACACGAGGCTCGCAGTGCCTTTCCATCGCGGTGCATAGCCAACATAGTTCGCTGCAGAGAGACCGTCTGTAGGTGGCGCTCCGGGTGTGCTCGCGATCTGATAACGCCAGATATCGGTTACTGCAACGCTCGGCGTGAAGGTGCCCCAGGGAGTCGGCGCGTTCCACTTTGCGCCGAGATCCAGGCCGGAGACCTGAGTATCTCCGAAATTCACGTATGAGCTGTTGACCGACACGATCGTACCCGTCGGCCCGCGCACCACACGCCCCGGGTAATCGTTCTCGTTGTTCACCAGGTATTGAGTCTCCGGTAGCCCGATGTTGTTTTCGATCCGAATTGCCCACGGGCTGGCTGTTAACGACAACGACGGCACAACTGCAGGTGTAAAAGCTATCGCGAGACTGCTGGTATGTCCCGTGGTCGCCCCAAGCGCAGGATTGCCACAGCAAATGCCATTGATCGTGACGGTCTCGTTTCCATTTCTGGGATCCTGGACAATGCCTGGTGTCGAAGTGGTGGGCGCGTACAAACTGTAAAGCGGTGGCGGCTTGAAGGCGCCGCTGTATGACGCGCGAACCGTCAGACCTGTTGCCGGATGAGACTCGATGCCGACCTGCGGTGTGATCCGGGAGCCAAAGTCGCTGTAGTGGTCGTAGCGGACGGCCGACTGAAGGGCGACAACATCTGTTCCGGAAGCCACTATCAAAGGCAGCCGCAATTCGGCAAAGGTCGCGTAAGCCGTTCGGTCTGCGGAAGTTAGCCCGAATTCGTCGTTGTAGACACTGGTTCTTTCGAACTCGGCGCCTATCACCGCGCTGATGTCATTGTTCCCGATCGAACCGATGGGACCACGCAGAAAACCGTTGACCGCCGTGTCGCGGCCTCGGAAATGATCCTCCGTGGTCGAAACGAGGGAATCGAGCAACGCCGGTGACCCGCCGGGCCCGTCCGCGAACACATTCAGAGCATTCGCGGGATTCGTGGTGCTAAGTGCCTGGACCAGGTTGCCGGAGTTGAGCTGGTTTGTGTTGGTGATGTCGCCGTTGTCGGCGGACGTCCAAGTCGCTATCTCCCAGTTCCAGCGAGTGCCAGCGGCGCCTCGAAGACCGAGAAGCGGCATTACGTACTCAGAACGGAATATGTTGAGAGTCGGTCCGAGGGCCGTGAACAGGTAGTCGACATCAACCGTCTCGCCAAACGGGTTAAACGAGTTGGACGCGGGCACCGACTGATGATAGAGAGCCGGTGGGTAATACTGTGACCATATGACCGTATCTGACGCGAGAAGCTGTGAGAACAACTCAAGCGACCCGTCGAGACGCAGCGATGCGTTAAGGAGTAGGCCGCTCCTGTTGGTTTGCGGGATGAATGACGAGTAAGCGTATAGGGAAGTGCGATTGAGCGTGCCGGCAGTTGCCTGGAATGACGCCGGCGTCAACCCAACCCCAGTGCTTCCGATCGGCACAGCTGCGTAAGGAGCGTCGAGCCCGGGCAGATTGCTCCCGTCGACGCTGTACACATTGCCGGGATCGGAGTTCGTCGCTCTTTCATCGAGACCTCCGTAGGGCCGAAAGTCCTGGCTCGCGGTGATGGCGCGCTCGCTGCCGTACAGTGGAGTCCGACTCAAGAATGAGGCAACTGCGGACACGGATATCGTGTCCGAATGCCAGCCGCCGGACAATGCGGCGGTCGTTTGACCCGTACCCGACGCGCCGCCGTAACCAACGTCGGCTTCAATACCCTGGATATGCTCCTTCAGGATGATGTTGACTACGCCCGCCAGAGCGTCGCCGCCGTAAACGGCGGAACCACCATCGGGCATTACGTCTATCCGCTCGATAGCGGAGGCGGGAATTTGGTTGAGGTCGAAAAATCCGAACGCAGCCGTCAGCCCTGAGCTGCTCTGAATGCGGTGGCCGTTGATCAGTACGAGCGTCGAGCCGACGGGCAACCCTCTCAGCTGGACGGTCGTGCCGATATAGGTGGGTTCGATCGAGTTGGCGGATACCTCAGGGAGCGTGTTCAGGAAGTCCGCGACCGTGACCTGACCGCTACGCTCGATATCGGCGGCCGTGTAGCTGCTGACTGGGGCAACTCCAGAGCCCTGCGTCAGGAGGAGGCGGGAGCCCGTCACGACAACCTCCTGAAGCTGCTCCGTCTTCGGTTTCTTACTTTCCTGTTGTTTGGACTCCTCTACCGAAGAATCGCTCACACCTTGTCCTTGAGCCACTTGGGTCAGCTGAACACCGGTCCCGGGGTTTTGCGAGTTGGCCGGATCAGATGGAGACTGGGATTGCGAAGCGTCTCGTGCATCGGACGTCGGGCCCGCTCGGCTGATCGCGATGGTGTGGTCGTTCACCTGCTGGAAGGTGAGACCCGTACCGCGCAGCAGCAGACCAAGCGCGTCCGCGGCCTCGAACCGACCGCGAACGGTGGAGGTCTTCAAGGCCTCTACCGCCTTATAATCAAAGAGCAGCTGCACGTGCGCCTGGGCGGCAAAGCGCTTCAACGCCTGTGGCATCGGTTGTGCCGCGATGTCGAACTCGACGGAGTCCGCCATCGCATTGACCGCAGGACAGACCGCGAGCCACATCGTCGCGAGTACCACGACCACGACGCGTTGATGGCGGCGAATGAATCGGGCCACGTCTCCCCCTAATCTCTTTAATTCGATTGACCACATGATGAAGTGGCCTTACGGGGGTGAGACGACCAGGTTGCGCAATTCCTACATTTCGGTGACGGGCTCGAGGAGCACTACTCTAGGAGCACTATTCTGGGATCGATGGCTGGGAAGACGCCTGCTCGGATGGCAACGGAGCAGTCGATGAGGGTGATGTCGCACGCTCCAGAATCACCGTGCGGTCGGAAGTAGTCCGCGAATGAATCCCGAATGAGCGATCGAGCGCGGCGACAAAGCTCTCGACATCGAGAGCCTGAAAATTTCCACCGATCGCCAAGCCCTCGATCGACGGATCCTCTACTTTCAGCTTCCTGCGGTTGTAGCGGTTGAACTCAGCGACCGCCTGAGAGAGCGTCTCCCCTTGGAAGGAAAGCTCCCCCGACTCCCACGCCAGCCGCCGCGAAACCTCCGTGGCGGCGATGCGCCGTACGCTGACCTGGTCACCGTTCGCCACGGCGCTCTCCCCCGCGGCGAGCGTCGTGAGCGCCGGCGCGCTGGCGCCCGATGGCCCCTGATCGCTCGCACCGACCAGCGAGACGCGCCCTTCGGTCACCATGACCTCCACCGATTGTCCCTCGCCCAACCGCACATCGAAGGCCGTGCCCACGGCACGAACGATGCGCCCGGCGGCGGCAACCTCGAACGGCAGCTGAGTGTCATGAGCGACCTGGAACTGTGCCTCGCCTCGGACCAGATCCACCTGGCGCCGCTCGTTGGTGAAATGCACGCGCAGCTCGCTGTCCGTGTTCAAGGTCACGGTCGAGCCGTCCTTCAACACCACCCGCGAGAGTCCCCCGATCTCCGTCCGGTACGTGCGTGTCGCACCAGGTCCCACGACCCACCAGGCCATGAGCGCCATCACGGCTGCGAGACTTGCGCCAAGACTCAAGGGCCGCCAAGGTCGCTGCCAGGACTTCCAGAGACTTAGGGCGCGCGGGGGTGCCAGGAGGTCGGCATCGATCGGCTCGCCTTCGGGGCGCAGCCGGCTCAGACGCGCTGAGCGCTGCCAGGCGAGACTCAACCGGAGGTACGCCGCGCGATGGCGCGCATCGGATGCGAGCCACGCGGCGAACTCCGCCTCTTCGCCGCCCTTCAGTCCCGCGTCGCGGCGGGCGAGCCAGGTAGCAGCTCTCTCTTCGATTTCGGCAGCGTGGGTCATGATTTCAGACGATTCCGCAGGCGCTCGCCGAGTGAATGAGGCCGGTCAGCCGGCGCCTCGCGGGCGAAGAGCGAGTCCGCACAGCGGCGCACGGCTCGCACCAGAAGCTGCTCGACCGTCCCTTCGGAGATCTTCAGCTGCTTCGCGATCTCCCGCTGCGACAATCCGTACACTCGGCGCAGCGTAAAGGCCTGCCGGCATCGGGCAGGCAGTTCCGCGACGCAATCCGCCAGGAGCTTGAGCTCCTGGTGAGCATTGACGATCTCCTCAACCTGGGCCTTCTCATCCAAGACGTCCAGACTGGCCAAATCCGATACCAGGTCCATCGGCACGACGTCGCGGCGCCTCAGCCAATCGAGCGCGAGATTCCGGGCGATCGTGAGCGCGAGCGCCCGTACCGATCGCACCGGTCCGTCCGCGGGCGCGTACGAGAGCAGCCGCGCGTACGTCTCCTGCAGCAGCTCGTCGACGTCGGCGGGATTTCGGACATAGCGGAAGAGGCACGCCCTCAAGATCCCTTCGGATTCCAGGGCCTCCCGTAAGTACGCCTCTCCCTTCTCCCGCACGCTTTTTGAGTCCCCTGCCCGGGCACGCTGCAGTAGCCTGCGCTCAGGCGAAGGTCAGCTGCAACCGGCGGATCACCAGGCTTGCTGGATTAAAGCCGCTCTTCGAAATACGGCGCGGACACGTGTAGGAACTCAGCGGCCGGTCCGTCCATTCTCTTCCCGCGGAGAAGTCGCTCAATGTCCGTGCGGACCGGAACCACGGTTCTCAGCAGGTTCTCCAAAAAGTAGTCCGCGGTGACAACAAGCTTGTCGCACTGCGTTTCACACCGAGGGGATGGCCGGCGGTGCCATAAGCGGCCATCGCAAGATTCGGGCGCTTTGGCTTCGCAAACGTCCATCGCGCGTGCCCTCCGCTGGACTTCGGTACTTCCGCTGCGCTCCGGGGGACGCCGCCGCGAGCGGCAAACGGCACCTCTCTAGACCACTCCCACCACTGATTCCGCGCGACAATACGCCAGCCCTTTCCCCAAGTACTTCTTGACGCGATTGCGTACCACCGAAAGCCGCTCGCCGATCTCCTCGCAGGTGTAGCCGTCGCGGTGATGTAAGAGAATTGCGGCCTGGACTTTGGGGGAGAGCTCACTCAATCGGCGTCCCAGGTGCTCGAGGCGCTCGGCGAGCAGCGCTTCAGACTCCGGAACATTCGCCTCGGATGCAGGATGGCCCGTATGAAGCACCTCAGCCAGTGCCTCATCCCACGGTACGTGTGCTGGGGCAGCGGCGCGCCGGAGGCGATGCACATGAGCAAGGTTCGCGGCAATGGTGAAGAGATAAGCCTTGGGCGAACGGATCGCTTCTGGCATCTTGAGTTTCAGTACGGCTACGTAAACCTCCTGCATGAGGTCCTGCGCCTCGCTGACGTCTGCGACCTGCGAAGCGAGAAAGCGTGTGAGCTCGCCTGCGTGAGTGATCGCAGCGCGCAGCAGATGCTGCCGGACAGGCAGGGCCGTGGAACTCGGCATGGCAGCTGAGTTTTGGTTCTGGTCAGATCCCTGGGGCGCTCCTTATCAAGACGATTCAGGGGTTGAAATCCCTACCCATAAGCTTGCGACGCCGACGCCCTGAGCGAGATGTCAGGCTCAGTCCGCCTTCGAGCGAACGCAAAACGTGGGTTGATTGCGATTCTGCGCGACCTGCATGTCGCACAGACCTTCCCATCGGTGATATTGCGCCGCCTTGGACGGATCTGGGTCTTCATAACCCTGCAGCCAGAAGCGAAACCAATCGACCGATCCGCCTTGCGACGCTAGTCGCACAGCGGGATTTGTGAGAACGTGCTCGTAAGCGTACAGCATGATCAGGTCCACTGGTTTATTCAGAACGCGTAGACCTGCATACGATTCCCACATCAAGAGTAAACTAAGAGGATCATTCCCGACGACCAAGAGAGGCGCGTTCACCTTGTCCAAATTAAAGCCTGGAGATTGCTTCAACCACCGCTGCAATCCGCTTCCGACCGGAACGGCACCAATCTCTGCGTCGTACAACCCCTTCATCTCCCTCTCGGACTGTTGCAAGTACTGGAAATACCCGCCCATCTCTCCTTCCGTTATGGATGCAGCCGCAACGTGAAGTTCGCTGTTCGTAAGTGCCTGCATCACGTACCAGCACGTGTGACTGAACCCAATTACGCCGATCTTCTCGGGATCTACCAAGCCCTCGATAACAAGTTGGTTGATGATAGTTCGATAATTGGCAACGGCCGTTGGTGCATCCTCGGGCGACAATCCCTTCTCCATACTGTGTTCTGCAACCTGAACGACAACCACACCCGCGGCGGCTAGCTCTCGTGCCGCGAAAGCGGTGGGGTACAGGCCGGAAGGCAGGAACTGTGATTCCACGAATCCGTGTGTTTGTACTACTAGCGGATACCGTGCGCCCGCCTTGTAGTTACTTGGTTTGTAAAGTCCCGCGTTCCATTGCCGCCCTTTCTTGTCCGTCCAGGTGTACACGTCCGCGTGTCCCAAATCGAGGTTCTTCAGCTGAGGATTGGGATCCCACAGGATACGAGAACCGCTCGAGTCCTCTGCCATCAGAACCGGAGGCTCGTCCAACCCTTGCCTGATGCTCACACGAAGACCGTTATGCGCGGCCGGCGGATCGTCCTTACCTTCAGCATCAACTTGCCACGTCCCGTCACTCGCATACCGGTACTCGGTGTATCCAGTCTCGCCGTAGAGCGTCTTGTCATAGCTCACTATGACTCGTCGCTTGTCTCCGCCTAGGAATCTAACATTCACCACGTAGTGGAAGCCTGCTTCGTGACCGTTTCCGTCTGAGCGTCTCCTCTTCAGTGTCTCCACGCATTTGCTGGCATTCAAGGACAAGTCAAATACGGCTACACAGGCGTGAGGCGATGCATCCTGTGCTGTTTTGACAAAGGTACCCGGCAAGACAACGGCCTGACCGTCACTCGACCAACTTGGAGCGGCGGGGGTGAGTGCCCATTCACCTTGTGGCTCGATGGCGCGAGCGTCGTCACTAATCGGTGCATCCGTTAGATCTCGGATCGCTCCAGTTTGCAAATTGATTAGAACATATTGATGCACAGAACTACCACTACCGCTATCAACGTGAAACAAGCTAGGCCACGATTGCGGAATCTTTGCGACTGTCATTTTTGTAACTAGAAAACGCCCATCAGGAGATAGCGCGAGTTCACCAACCGTAACCACTGGTGCTTCGTCATGTCTTATTTCGAAGGGCTTACTGTCCAAGACCGCCCACAAAGACCGCCTCGTCGGAGCGATTTCTTCGCGAATCCGCGGATTCTCCGGAAAGATCAATTCCCAGAGAGAACGCCCGGTGCCCACAGTTGCGGCCTGCCCGCGCTCCTCTCGCAGCTTCTCCAAAGTTGGATCGATCCGCGTATAGACGTAGCGGGTCGGCCCTGCAACATCGAAGTACTCGACGTCATCAGTTGGGGAGGTCAAGGAGGCTACGCTCTTGTTCTTAAGATCGACCAAGAGCAATTGTCTACGGCCAGTGGGGGAGCGCTGGAGGAGGACCACATTTCTGGAATCAGCAAGCCATCGCCAATCGCTTTCAGTTTCCTTGTCTGCTAGGAGATTGGTGATCCAAACTGGCGTAAGTGGGTTACCCGGGGCGGGACGTTGGAGGAACTCTCTCACGTTTTCGCTTCGATAGAAGCGCAGAGAATTTTCAATTCGATTCAGATCCAATCGGCCGCGTTCCGTAACGACAAGCAGGTAATTCCCGTCGGGCGAGAACTGCACTGCTTCTGTTCTCTCGCAATTTGGATGACCGAAGCTTACTAGCCCGATTTCGTCGGTCACCGTGAATGGTTTCTTTGCCTCTCGCGCATTAGAAAGTCCGCTGCTGAGACACAGGAGCGCTAGCACGGAATAGCACCGGAATACAAGAGTGCCTAAAACTCTCATAACTCACTCACGTACTCGTGAGCGTGCGTCGCACGTTTGACGGCTAACTTTTACTTCCATTTGACACCTGCCTGTACATATACGATCCGGCCGCGAAGATCGGCCTCGTAATAGTCGTAAGGTGCCGCGCCATATGAAAACTGGGGCATCTTGTCGAGCAGATTGACCGCCCCAAGTGCGATGTAGGTTCCCGCGAACTGACGAGCTCCCTGGCCTGATTCATAGCGGACGTTCAGATCGAATATCCAGTAGTCACCGAGTTCGTTGGTGTTAGACACCAAGTCCTGGTAGTCCCTGTACGGACCGAGGTATCGACCGGTGAGGTTTGCGGACAGAGGGCCCCTCTTCCAAGCAAAGCTAGCGGTACCCTTCCATCGCGGTGCAAACCCGACGCCATCCAAGGTCGCTTGACTCACGTAATTGATTAACGGTGATCCCGGGACTAATGCGCTCTGCCATTTGTAAATGTTCGCGAGTGAGAGGGAGGGTATGAACTGACCCGCACGGGAGTCGATGGTGTAGCTCGCGTCAGCATCAAACCCAGCAACGTGTATGTCGCCGAAGTTGTAATATAGGTCGTTGAGCTGCGTAATTGCTCCAAGGTAGCCCTGCTGTTGATCTTGCGGTGTGACTGGTCCACGAAGTACAGCACCGGGATAGAGAGTCGGATTGTCGATCAGCGTCTGGAAGCTAGGCGATGCAATGTAGTTCGAAATATTCACGGCGAAATTAGTGAGAGAGGCACGCAAGGTTCGGCTCTTATATGTGATCCCGAGTGTGCGCGAGTTACCCGTCTCCGGCTTCAGGTTAGGATTCGCGCCGGCTACCACTGGCGCTGTGACGCTTTGCCCGCCGCGAAAGGGATCAGTTCCCACTGTTCCCGAAAAGAGGGTTGCGTTACCACCGCCGATTTCCTGCAATTGCGGCGCCTTGTAGGACACACCATAGCTGCCGCTCAACGAAAGTGAGTCGTTCGCTCGCCACAGCAACCCAGTCTGCCAGGTTCCCTTCCCGCCGAAATCATCGGAATGGTCGTAACGTCCCCCTAGGGGTAACGTCAGCCGATCACCCCCCTCGGGTTGATCGGGGTCAGCAAGCAAGGGGATCCGAACTTCGCCGAACACTGCATAAGTCGTTCGGTGAAGATAGAGCAGCGGCCGCACGTCGTAGTTCTCCGTGTCCTGCTTCTCCGTGCCGTACTCGCCACCAACCGCGGTCTCGACTGGGCCTGCAGGGAGATTGAACAAGGGACCGCGCAAGATCCCTTGTCCGTCCACGAGCTGATTTTCAAACTGTTGTACGACCGCTGGTCCCGACAACATGGCTAGGAATGACCGCAAGGCCTGCGGCGTGCCAGGGACGCCCGTCGTAAAAGGATTCAGTGCAGTGGCAGGACTAGAGGAATTGAGCGCCGCTTGCAGTACGCCTTGAGCATCGAATGCTTGCACTTCAGAAGTCTCATTAACCTGAAAGCGATCTCGAGACAGATAGGCCGTGGCCTCGTAATGCCAATCAGAAGGAAGAGAGCCCCGTACTCCAATCAGCGGCTGAATCAGATCTCCCGTTTCTTCTACGCCTCCCCTAAGTCCAGGATAGGCAAAACTCACCCCCACCGCTTCACCGAAGGGGTTGTAGGGATTGTTGACCCCCAGAATCGTTCCTCCGTACGAGCCGCCGGTCCCATCGATAAGAAGGTTCTCATACGCTTGCACATCTTCATGCGACGTCATGATCTCTGTGAAGAACTCCATTGATTCGCTTACTCGGTAATTCGCGGAAATCAGTGCCCCTTCACGTCGCGAGTAAGGAATGACGGTGAAATTCTGGTAGGTGTTGCATTGATTCAACCTTCCCGTCGTCGCTACAAACTGCTGAATCGCGGGAGTTCCGCTGATGCCGGCTGGAATCCCCGCTTGTGGCGAGGAAAGTCCGGGAAGATTCTGGCCGCTGAGTGAGTAAACATTCCCTGGAGAACAGGCGTCCGTGAGAAAGAACGACGCTGCGTTGGCGGGTACATCCGTCGTTGACGTTAGCGTTCGCTGGTTCCCCAGGAGTTCGCCGCGCTCCTGATAGGTACCCAGGAGCGACACGGAGCCCCGCTCCCAACTCTTTCCCCAACCCAGGTTGGCGCTCGTATCATTGAGGCCAGCGGCGTGATCGAATCTTCCGTCACCTTCAAAGCCGTCAAAGTTCTTCCGCAGAATGATATTAACTGCACCGCCCAAGGCATCGGCCCCGTAGATCGCGGAAGCGCCTACCGGCAATACTTCGATGCGCTCTACAGCCGAAACTGGAATATTGCTGAGATCGAAGTAATTGGAGTAAGAAGTCTCCACGCGGTGTCCATTGATCAACACCAACGTCGTTCCGACCGGCAACCCGTGGAGACTGACTGTCGTCTGGCCGACAATGCCAATGGCTTCAGAGCTGGATGTGGAGACATCGGGCAGATTGTTCAAGAAGTCTCCAAGAGTTGTCTGCCCGCTTTGATCGATGTCCGCTCGCGTATAGGTGCTAACCGGCACGACCTGCTGCCCCGCCGCTGTGGGAATACGCGAGCCGGTGACGACAACCTCTTCCAGACCAAGCTTCCTCTTAGAAAGCTGTTCCTCTGGCTTTTCTACGGTTGCAGCGCTCGAAGTTTGTCCTTGATCCACTTGAGCCACGAGAAATTGATCGGAAGAGCTCTTCTTCCCCTCCTTGTCGGCGCCATCCCCGTCCGCACTGGGTGATGATTGGGCGGCGGTTGTCGAGGCACCGTGCGGAACGATGAGCATCGCGCCGCTCGGATCGGTGCGAAGCTCCAGGGGTGTCCCTTTGAGCAGAATGCGGATCGCGGCGTCCGGCGTGTAAGTGCCCCTGACACCTTTGGTCCTGAAATCCTTGAGCTGCCCAGGCTGGTAGAGAAGTTCGACGCCGAAGGTCTTCGAGAGCTGTAGCAGCGCGGATCGGAGCTCGCCGGCGGGGATATCAATCTGCTTCGGAGTATCGGCTATGGCATGCGCCGACATGGAGATGGCACAGGCGATGGCGATCAATGCGCCGCGAACCGACATGCTGGTCAGCATCTCAAGCTCCCCCCGGACAGATCCTCGTTATGGTCTGTCGGGTAGACGCTTAAGACTTAGCTATCCCTCCAAGAATATTGCGAGTGGGTTACAGCGGCGAGCTTCAGTTCGACGTGAGGAGCACCCGGTCGCCTTGAACGCGAGCGCGCACCGGGAAGCCGCTCTCGAGCAAGCGCACGAAAGCGTCGACATTGGTGGCGCGGAAATTCCCCTCGATCCTCAAATCGGTCACCTTGGGATCCGCGATCACGATCTTGCGCTCGTTGTAGCGGTTGAACTCAGCGACCGCCTCCCCCAGCGTCTGATCGCGGAACATGAGGACTCCCGTGCGCCAGCTCAAATGCTCCTGGGCCTCTAGCACCGTCTTTCGCTGCACCAGGACGCCCGCGTTCCCGGCGTGCGCAATGGTGCCCGGGGCGAGCACCGTCTCCCCTGCATCCTCGACGCGTACCTTGCCTTCCGTGACTACCACCTCGAGATCCTCTGCGTCGCGGCGCACCGAGAACTGCGTGCCGACGGCGATCACCCGCTTACCGCCGGCGCTCACGACGAAGGGACGCTGTGAATCCTTCTCGACTTCGAAGAAGGCTTCCCCGCGCTTCAGGTCCACGTCCCGCTCTCGGGCGCTGAGGCCCACCCGGATCTCCGTGTCCGTATTCAAAGTGACCTTGGAGCCGTCCTTCAGGGTTACGGAGGCGACGCCACCGATGGGGGTCATATAGTGCTCGCCACCCTGCACGAGCCACAGATAGGCGCCGGCTCCCAAGGCCAGCAGGAGGCTCGCCGCGACGGCGAAGACGCCGATCCGCAACCGACGGCTGTTCGCCGGCCGCCCGCCCACTCCTCCGGCATCGGGCCGCGAGGCGGGCTCAGGTACCGGCGCAGAAAGTTCGGCGTTCGGACGCAGCCCCTTCTCCTGATAAGGCGCCTTAAAAAAGGGGGTTAGATTCCATTGCCCACGAGCAGGCGGCAGATCCTCCCGGATGCCGGCACCCAAAGCCTTGAGCCGCGCCGCCTCCTCCCACGCAAGCTCGAGCCGCAAGTAGGCGACGCGATGGAGCGTGGAAGCGCTGAGCCATTCCTCGAGGCGCGCCTGGTCCTTTGCCGTCCAGACGCCCGAATCGCGGCGAACAAGCCACTCGCTCGCGGCGGTCTCAATCTCTTGTGTGCGTTCCGTGCTCATAATTGCTCTTATCGTCATCCTGCTCGTCGACCTCGGTCTTAAGCGACCTCGGGATCAGCGCGTTCGCGCGTGTGTAATGAGCGAGCAGCCGCGCACCGGTGCGCAGGTGCTTCTCGACCGTCTTTTCCGAAAGACCTAAGCGCTTGGCGACCTCCTTCTGGGTGAGCTCCTTCACGCGCCGGAGCCACACTACCTCGCGGCACTTGGCGGAGAGGCGGTCAAACGCGCGCGCCAGCCGCACGAGCTCCTCATTTGCTGATGCCTGTTGCTCAGGCGAAATCTCATTTACTAAGACGTTCAGGAATTCCCCGTCCCCACCGGCACGGATCGAGACGATGCGCTCGCGTCGCACGCGGTCGGCCATGAGGTGGCGGGCGGTGGTGAAGAGAAAGGCCTTGGGGGCCTGCGGGCGGCTCTTTTGCGCGGCCTCGTAGACACGGGCATAGGCCTCCTGGCGGATATCGGCCAGCTCATCGCGATGGGGCCAGACTCGGGCGAGGAAGCGCATGAGGATTTCCTCATGGCTCAAAATCTCGCGCTTGAACCAGGTGTCGAGGGGCTCCTCCATGGCGTCACATTACATCGGCTGGGCACGTTTCGGGGGCGAGGTTCCGGGCCGCGGATCCTTAAACCACGTGCATCGGAAAATAAAAGGAGGGATTGGACGAATTCGAGCGTCTACCTATCTTTGCGGGGTCCGCCGGCTCGCCAACCTCCTCCCGCCATGAGATCCGGTCTACCCGATCCTGCCCTTAGAATGACCTGAGAACTGTCGTTAGCACATCATGCAGCGCTGCGCGCGCTACTTGATGACCTAATCGCCGAGTCCCATTGCCTTGAGCATGAACGCATAGATATCCGCGGTCTCACCAATTTTTTTCGAAACGGGCTCTCCTGCTCCGTGACCCGTCTCGGAATAGACGCGCAGCAGGACGGGCTCGCCGTGAGGATTCGCGTGCTGCAGCGCTGCTGCGAACTTGAAGCTGTGCGCCGGATAGACTCGGTCGTCATGGTCCCCAGTCAATAACAAGGTTGCTGGGTAGTCGGCGTCTTCCCTAACGTTGTGATAAGGAGAATAGGCTAACAGCGCCTTGAACTCATCCGGGTTATCGACCGACCCGTACTCCGGCTCCCAGCCCTTGCCCACGGTGAACTCGCGAAAGCGGAGCATGTCCATGATTCCGGCCTTCGCGACGGCGACAGCAAACAAGTCCGGCCGCTCCTCTTCCACCGCACCGACAAGGAGGCCTCCATTCGATTCTCCAAGCATTGCCAAGCGCCTTGGGCTGGTCCATTTCTGCGCAATGAGACATTGTGCTGCCGCGATGAAATCGTCGAACACGTTCTGCTTATGCGTCGTCATGCCGGCCTGATGCCAGGCGCGACCGTATTCGCCGCCACCGCGGATGTTCGCAACGGCGTAGACGCCTCCTAACTGTAGCCACACGGCAATTGCAGGGGAAAAATCGGGCTCCTCAAGGCTGTTGAATCCCCCGTACCCGTACAAGATCGTCGGATTAACACCGTCGAGCTTGACGCCTTTCAGCGCTGTGATAAAGAGGTGAATCTCCGTGCCGTCCCCACTGGGGCATCTCTCCTGTCTGGTTTCGTATTCGTTGGACCGGAAAGCCCTGAGCCGAGGCGAGCGCCAGAGAGAAACCTCCCCTGTGCCGACGTCGAAGCGGTAGATCGAGGTCGGCGTTGTAAAGCTGCTATAAGTGAAAAAGGTTAGAGCGTCTTCCACGTGCCCATAGAATCCGTCAGTGCTGCCCAAACCAGGCAGCATGACGTCGCCGAGTAGGCGGCCGGTGCGTTCGTAGCGCTGCACGACATTGTGCGCATCGCGCACGAGTTGCAGGATGAGTTTAGCTCCGATCAAGGTGGCAGCTTCGATGCTGTCCTGCGCCTCTGGCACGACTGTCTGCCAGTGCGCACGATCGGGGCTAGCTACATCAATGGCGACGATGCGATAGCGTGGTGCGTTATCGTCCGTGCGAATATAAAGCGTGCTGCCAACATTGCCGACAAAGTCGTAGTTCGCTTTCGGCTCCGAAATCACTGATGCGATGGCTGCATCCGCAACCGAGAGGTCCCGGATGAGCAGGACATTCCTTGCGTCCGCACCATGCCTCGCTTGAATGATGAGGTAGCGACCGTCATCGGTTACCTCACCGCGAACGTACCAGTTGGAGTCGTCGGTACGCCGGTACACGCGTACGTCCTGGCCTTGAGGCGTGCCTAGTCTATGGAAGTAGAGCGTCTGATACCGGTTGACGGCGGTTAGCGGAGCACCTTTCGTCGGCGCCTCGTAGCCCGAGTAATAGAATCCCGTTCCGTCTTTGCGCCAGCTGGCGCGACCAAACTTTACCCAGCGAATCTCATCCGGCAGGTCCCTGTCAGTGTGCACGTCACGTATGTGCCACACCTCCCAGTCCGACCCCTTATGGCTTAGCCCGTACGCAAAGAGGGTGCCGTCGTCGCTGACCCCGATTCGCTTAAGGGCTACCGAACCGTCACTGGCCAGTCGGTTCGGGTCGAGAACTACTGTCGGTCTTCCACCCGGAACCTCTGAGACGAACAGCACCGCCTGGTTCTCAAGACCTGTCTTGTAACGGTAGTACCAGTAGGCGCCGTGTCTCTCGGGTGCAGTCCACTCCTCAATGCTCCACATCGCCTGTAAGTGCCGCAGCACGGTCTTTCGCGCTGGAATCACTGCAAGGTATTTGCCGCTAACAGCTTGTTCCCCACGTACCCAGGCGCGTGTCTCTTCGGAGTCGATGTTCTCCAGCCAACGATACGGGTCGACAACAGCCACCCCGTGGTAACTATCAACATGGTCGCCTCGCCGTGCCGCCGGATACGCAATCGGCTCGCCAGGGTTCACGCGCGCAGGCACCGCGGCAAGTGTGGGCATGCATAAAAGGAGGGCTGTGACTACAATCGCCCTCCGCCGCCCCAAAGGCACAAAAACTTCCCGCAGGATCACTGAATGACGGCCACTGCGTCAGTTGGGTAAATCGCCAGGCTCTACCTTGATTCAGGAGAATCGGTGCTCACCACCGGCGCCAGCGGTAACCCTGTCGCACTAGATGGTGCAGCGCTGTGTGCCTCCTGTAACTGCCGTAGCGCGCGCCATCGGCGATACTGATCAGCCTTTTTTGGATCTGGATCTTCCTCTGCCTTTAGCCAGAAACAAAACCAATCGACGTCGCCCTGCTGCGCCGCCATTCTCTCTAGCGGCTTAACGGGCAGGTGTGCGGCCTCTGGCAACCAGATCATCTCCACCGGCTCACGGAGACGCTTAAGCCCTGCAAATGGCTCCCAGTTATACTCAAACCAGTGAGGTCCAAAGCCCAGCTGGCGTATGGGCGTGTGTACCTTATCCAAATTGAAGTCAGGGGAGTTCTTCAGCCAACTCTTTAAGCCCTCTCCGTACGGCGCGCCGCCGTTTTGCCCCTCGAAAGCTCGTCCAACCCACTCCGGTTCTCTGTTGAATTCGGCGACATATTGCCAATAACCCCCGTCGTTCACTCCGTCGGCTATCACGGCGGCAGCGATCGGGTAGCGCGAGAATGCGAGCGCGTAGCGAACATGCTGGCCGGTGCGACTGAATCCCAATAGACCTACTTTGTCGCGTCGAATCAGGCCTCTGCGGTCCAACTCGTCGATAGCGCCTTCGTACATGGCCATGTTGTTTGGACCCTCCTGCGGCGTCGACAGCTCGGCAGCCAAGGGAACCTGCGCCACAACAATCTCTCTTCCCGCCAGGGCTTGAGCGGCATACCCAGCTGTGTAGCCACCATCGATCGAAAACTCGTCGGGATTCCAGCCGTGAGTTTGAATCACGAGCGGATACTTCTGTCCTTGCCGATAGTACGGTGGCAGGTATAACCCACCTCGGTAAGACACCCCATCACTCGACGTCCAGAGGAATTCTTCCACGTGACCAAACTGAAGCGTCTTGAATTGAGGGTTGAGATCCATGAGGAGGGATCGTTTTCCGGTGTGCCCATTCCGGGCAACGAGTTGCGGCGGCGTGTTCAGGTCCTCAGTGACTTGAATCTCTAGCTCTCGTCCTGAGCGATCGGTTCCAGTGGACTCTTGCGCCTGCCACTTACCTTCGATCTTGCGATAGACAGCAAATTTCGCGCCGGGCTGCCGAGCAGTAAAGTAGTTGTCGGTGAAGGGCTGCAAATGGATCGTGTTATCGGTTGCATTCCAGTTCACGATGCGAGCGGATCCGGCCGTGATCTCGGCCACCTCTCCGGTTTGCGCGTTCACTTCGACAACGAATGGCGTTTTCGCGAGTACATCTCGTCGCCCTGGGTCTGCAGAGTCGAGAGGGAGATAACTACCTCCGACCACTACTGACTTCGAGTCCCCCGACCACGCGATGCAGCCACCCCAGCAGTAGATTGGGGCATCCACCAAACGACGCGTAGCGCCCGTTCGCGTGTCGACGAGAATATGCACAAAAAAACTGACCTGGTTGTCACCGTATGGCAGCCGATATTGCTTCCAGGACCCGGGGCTGGGGTACCAGCGCGTGTCGCTCGTCAAAACCAGGAATTTCCCGTCAGGGGATAAATTCAGCTGCTCCTCCCATACTGGCGACTCGCGACTTGCGAACCGGATCCGCATTGCAGGCTGCGACGCTCTCTGCACGAACAACTCGGCCGGGTGCTCCCAGGTGCTGTCTGAGGTACGTCCCGTCATCAGGTCGACGAGAGTCTGATTCGACACAAGGACACCATTGGCGGTCGATTGCGAGCCGCGCACTGTGCTCACAACCGGTCGCGCGAGATAGACGAGCATGCGTCCATCGACTGTTGCGGTGAAGCGCAAAACCCCGGTTGGGTGATGCGTGACCTGTTGCCATTTGTGCGTCAGTGAATCCAAACAATAGAGCTGCGGCTGTTGGTGCTGGCGGGTGCCCAGGAAAAAAATGGTTTTGTTATCGTCGCGCCACTGCGCATCGGAGATCGCGGAGTCGTTCGACTCTGACGCCCATCGCAGCAATACCTCTGGGCGTCGCGTTACAGTGGTGCCCCTCTGACGAAAAAGTAACAGTGTTGCTTCATTATCGTTACGCGATAGGCGACCACGATACGTGACAATGAGGAACTTGCTTCCGTCTGGGGAGACTATGGCAGCCGGCGCAAGCTGACTGGCGGGGTTTTCCAGGCGGGTCATCTCGATCGAGTCGCTGACTGTGGCAACCCTCAGCGAGGGTTGGGAGCTAGCCGCCTGCGAGGTCAGCGTAACAAGCGGGATAGCGGGCCAAAGCCAGCAGCTAAGCTGGCCGCGGCTTACAGGAAGCAAGCGTCACCATTTGACACGAATCTGCACGTAAAGAAACCGGCCCCTGATGTCCGCCTGCGCCGGATCGTAACCGAGGAAGCTCTGATAGGCGTTCGAGTACTGGGGAAGCCGATTGAAGAGGTTCACGCCGCCCAGCTCGATGCTCGTGCCGTTTACCCACTCGTTGTCCGATGCAAGGGCGTGGCCGATGTCGTACCGTATGTTCGTATCAAATAACCAGAAATTGCCGATGATCCGCGTGCTGTCGTAGTCCTGGTAACGACCGACGTAGCGCCCGTCGAAGTTCACGGCATACTGCGCAAGTTTCCAACTCAGGGCGGCGGTACCCTTCCATCGTGGCGCCCACGAGCCGTCGTCGCTCGCGACACTGTCTCGATCGCTGGGTGGCGCGCCTGGCACGACAATCGCCGTGTAACGTTCCGTCTGCGAAACGTTGATATTGGTGCCCCAGACGCCGATCGCCGTTGGGATCGAATACCCAAGGTGGTAGTCGAAGCCCGCGACGTTGAAGGAGCCAAAGTTAACAAGGGTGTCGTTTACCTCTGTAATGAGGCCGGTGGTCGGATCTCGAATCACCCGCCCGGGGAAGTAGCTTTCGTTCTCGACGATATACTGTGGGGCAACGCTTTCGATCGCGCTGTCTTCGGTGACGCTCCAAAAGGTAACCGAGAACTGGAGACTGGGAGCCGCCCTGCTGGAGTAAACGAATCCGATGGTTCTTGACTGGCCCGCCTGTGGCTGGAGATCCGGGTTGCCGCCTGTAAGGACCGAGTTGACGAGATAGGTCTGTCCCGTCTTGGGATCAGTGATCGGATAGGTATTGATCTGCGCAGTTTGCGGAAGATAAAGCTGCGGAAGAGACGGCGCCTGGAACGCCTTGGAGTAGGTCGCGCGAACTAACATGGCCTGCCAGGGGTGCCATTCGATACCGAACTGAGGTGTATTCACTGCACCGAACGTGCTTCCGTAGTCATCATGGCGACCGGCGAGAGTCGCAGCCAACGTTTGGCCCTCCTGCGGGTTGGAGCGGTCGGCCAAAATCGGAACACGAGCCTCGCCGAATATGGCCCAGTAGTTCCGGTGGTTGCTTGCCTGCGTGTTGGGAGGCGTTCCGTAAATGTCCTGGACGGCGTCTGACCTCAACTCATCTCGGTCGTACTCCGCACCGAGTGCCACGTCCAAGGGCCCAGCCGGCAGCTTGAATAAGGGGCCACGCAACACGCCGTTCAGCGCTTCGGTACGCCCCGTAAAATTGGCGTACGCGTCGGAAAAGAACGATCGCAATTGCGATTGTGGTCCGGGCGGTCCCGCGACAAACGGGTTCAACGCGATTGAGGGACTCGACGAATTGAGAGCGTTCTGTATCGCTGCGCTGTTCGTGATGCCCAGCGGACCCGGCTCCGAGGTGTAGTCCTGAGAGTCCCAGGCGGAGACTTCCCATCGCCAATTAGCCGGCAGATCGCCTCTCACACCGATCAGCGGACGAATGAATGTCGTGTCGAGGAATTGGCCCTGACGAGGTAGCGTGTTAAACAGATCGCTAATCCCTACGGTGGTGCCAAAGGGGTTGTAGGGATTAGACGCGCCCACGGTAAATTGTTGATAGCCGATCTGGCCGTAAAGCCCGGGATAGCTGTAGTAATATTCTTCCTCGCTATGGGAAAACATCAGCTCGGTGAACAGCTGCACCGAGGGCGCCAACTGATAATCACCTTCCACGAGGATCCCTGAGCGTCGGGTTGCGGGAATCAGCGATTTCCCGGCCAGCGCGCTACATTCATTCAGGGTCCCAGCAGTTGCCTGAAACTCTGCAATGCTTGGCTTGCCGGTGAACCCAGGCGGAACGGCGGCGTACGTCGCCGTGCCGAGGCCTGGCAGGGGTGTCACGCCATTCGCGGAAAAGACATTGCCGGGATTGCAGAACGGTAAGTTATTGTCCGGGCCGCCATACGGCACATAATCCTGGCTTGCCGTAAGCGAGCGCTCAGCAGCGGTAAGTTCGCTGCGATCCTGATAGCTTCCAACGATTGAGACGGAGCCCTTATCCCAATGCTCGCCCCATTCCAGGCTTGCGTTTGAGTCATTAATGTCACTTGCCCATCCGGACTTGCCATCCACTTCGAGCCCGGACAGATGGTCTTTGAGAATGATGTTTACGACACCAGCGATGGCGTCAGAACCGTAGATGGCCGAGGATCCATCGGCCAATACTTCAATGCGCTCCACCGCAGCGAGCGGCAAACTGTTTAGATCGAAGAAGGCGGTCCCGCCTGGTGCACCCGATATGCCGGATGACTCCAAGCGTCTGCCATTTACAAGAACAAGCGTCGTTCCTAGTGGCAGGCCGCGCAACTGAACAGTGGTGGCCCCGAAGAGCGTTTGCGATGCGCTTTCGCCAATGGCGATTGACACGCTTGGAAGAGTGTTCAGGAAGTCAGACACCGTCGTCAGGCCACTTTGCTCGATGTCCTCGCGCGCATAGATCTTGACGTCCTGCGCGCTCTGATCAGCTGTGACCGGAATGCGCGAGCCGGTGACGACGACTTCTTGGAGTTGCTCCCCCTTCTTCTTTTCCGCACTCTTTTCATCTGGTTTTTCTACGGTAGCAGGGCTCGAAGTTTGTCCCTGATCCACCTGAGCCACGTGGACCGCGTCGGAGGAAGACTGCGGAGCGGACGGGGACGTTTTCTGATCGTCCACGTCAGTCGATCGCGCGGCGCGTCGGATCATGATGACGCCGGCGGGCGTGCGCTCGGAGACAAGTCCAGTACCCTGTAGCAAGCGCTGCAGAGCTACCTCCGCCGATAAATCCCCGCGCAGACCGGAAAATTTAAGGCCGGAGACCAGGTCTTCCGTAAAGATGATCTGCTCGCCCGCTGTCTGGCCGAAGGCGCGCAACGCCTGAGAGAGCGCCTCTGCCGGGATGTCGAAGTGATAGGTCCTGTCGGCCGTCTCGGCCGCTCGGGCGGAAGTCACGACGAGCATGCACATCAGTAGCGCCAGCGCGCACGCGCAGGATGCGACGACACGGAAGTGCTTCACGGTGACCGTTCTCCCATCAAGTGCTGATGTTCAGCATCTTCTTAGGTATAGAAGGACGTCAGGATGAGCGAAATCCTCCGCGAATGACTAAGATGCCTTCAGTTGCGGCGCCTGAGCTCCACGCTCCCGTCCGCGCGCGTCTCCTGGTCGAGCGACAGATAGCGGGTCACCGTGTCGATGAAGGCCTGCGTATTGGTCTCGTTGAATACCCCGCTGAAGCGCAGCGCCGCGGCGGCCGGATCCTCCACGATCACCGCGTGTCGCGCGTACCGGTTGACCCGCTCGACCGCGGAGGCTAGCGTTTCGTTTTCGAACACCAGCTGCCCGCTCTGCCAGGCGGTGATGCGCTCGACATTCACGTGCTGCACGGTCGGTGCCGCATGCGGCGCGGCCACCAGGCGCTCGCCGGGATCGAGCTTGACGCCTTCGGGTGATACCTCCGATCCACCCGCTTGCCGATCGAGCACCACGACGTGGCCCTCGATGAGGGTGACGATCACTTGGTGGTCCACCATATCGACGTCGAATGAGGTGCCGGTGGCGATGACCTTCCGATCCGCCGCGACGACCGAGAACGGGCGTTCGACGTCGTGAGCCACATCGAACCGCGCCTGTCCTCGTAGCAGGACGAGCTCGCGGACATGCTGCGTGTATCGGACGGACACTTCCGATTGCGAATCGAGCGAGAGCGTTGAACCATCCTCCAGCGTCACGACCCGCCGTTCGGCGAGGTGGGTCTGGTAGATGGTGGGCCGTTCGCTTAGGTAGACCGCCCCGGCGACAGCGGCGAGAGCAGCGACGGCCGCGACACCCGCCAGACGTCTCAAGGGATGTGCGTGGCGATCCCGCCAGCGGGCCCGTCCAGCGCGGCGCGCACGCTCCAGCGCCGCGCTGCGCACTGCTATGAGCTCCGGGGCCGAGCGTTGATCGCCCAGGTACTGCCAGGGAGTCTCCACAGCCGCCCAAGCGCGCTCATGATCGGGGCTCAAGGCGCGCCATGCCTCGAATTCGGGAGTCGCGTCCGCGCCCTCGTCCGTAAGGCGGACCCGCCAGCTGGCGGCTTCCCTCAGCAACGTCTCGGGAAGTCTCAGGGGCTGCGTCACGGCGCCCCTCTGGCCCATCGTCGCGCGAGGTGCGTCACCGCCTTCAGAACATGCTTCTCGACCGCCTTGACGGTGATACCGAACGCCAAAGCGATGTCCCGCTGCTTCATGTTTTCCAGGCGAAAGAGGATAAAGATGTCGCGGGTGCGTTCGGAAAGCTCGTCCAGGATGCTCAACACTTCGCTCAAGGACTCATACCCCTGAAGGACGCGCTCTGGCCCGCGATCCTCCACGGGCTCCCTCGGCTCGCACGTGGCCTCAGGCGAAACGGGCGTGCGTCGCAAGTGCGCGCGATGGCGATCGCGCAGGAGATTCGTCGCAACCGTGAAGAGAAAGCTGTCGGGGCGCTGCAAAGAGCCGAAGTCGCGCGAACTTAAGGCACGCGCGAAGACCTCCTGGGTCAGGTCTTCGGCCTCGGCGAGGTGGTGAACCCGGCGCAGGAAGAATTTCATCAGTGGCCGGCGGAATCGCGCATCCAGATCAGCCGTCGGATCCCGTGCAGGCGTCGCTTCGAGCGCTAAGGTCGGAATGTCCCCCATATGACACGATCATAATGCTGCGATTGCGGCGACGTATCGATTCCGACCGGGACTCCTTCAGAACCTCCACATCTTAAGGCCGGGATCGGAGGATTTTGCCCGGACTGACGTCTTTACTAGAGATAGACAGCGCAACCGCGTCGGCCTTCCCCCGCCGCGGCGATGGGGTGTCGACCGCAGTCGACCGATCTATCGCCGCCGTCAGCGCGTCTAGTGCTTCGTGCCAACGCAGAATGTGGGATGACCAGGATTCGAGGCGATCTGCATGTCACACAGCCCTTCCCAGCGCCGGTACTGTTCAGTTTTCTCAGGACTAGGATCCTCGAGACCCTGGAACCAAAATTTGAACCAATCCAGATTTCGCTCGTAGATCTCGTAACGGTGCTTCGGTTGGTTTTTGTCGTGCAGCTCGTCGGCATAGATGAACATCTCGACGGGTCTCTTGCTCCGCCTCAGAGTAGTAACCAATTGCATGTCAGCGATGTATTCCGAGTCAGCCGCGTTGATCAGCAATGGCGAGACTATCCGCAGAGCGTTGAGTGACGTCGACATTCTCTGCCATTGTCCAGCCGATTCACCTTCCGGTGGTCCGAGGCCGAACATGCTCATATTTTCTCGCAGTTTGTCAGAAACCAGATAGTACATATGTGAATCCCAAGCGCCGCCGCCGCTTTCGATCGCTGCGTGGAACAAGTTGGTATGGCTGATGCCATACGCAACCAGCGACGCGCCAAAGCTAAGTCCGGTGATTCCAACCCTTTCCGGATGAATGACCCCCATATCCGCCAGCCTTTTCACCGCGGCCGCCATGCCCTCGATGGGAGACTGCGTCATCAGGACGGTACTCTCAAAATCTCCCGGCTTGGTGCGAAACTTGCCACTGTTGAAATCGAGAACTGCAAATCCATTTGCGGCAAAGACCTGGATCGGGTATTCATCACCGACTCCGCCCCGGAGAAATTCGTCACTATCGGCATAAGTCGTAATGACTAGAGGATAGCGCTTTCCGGGTTCAGGGTTCGGCGGCAGCACCAAATGGCCCCAAAAGTGGCTACCGTACTTGTTGGAGAAGTCCATTCGGCGGGCCGGACTTAATTGGAGATTTTTGAGCTCCGGATTCACATCCACCAGCATGCGGACCTTTCCGGTGGACAAGTCGGCGACGGCAACGTTCGCGGGAGTTGTGCTATTTTCCAGGCTGCAGGCCGCGAAGCGGCCCGAATGATCAACCGAATACTGGGTAGCATCGGCGGTCGTATTTAGAACTTGTCGCGGCGCACCTCCGGCAATCGCAATTCTCATCAACTTTGAAGAACGGCCATCTCCGTCATACTCTGTGTAGTAGATCTCCCGGCTGTCGGGCGTCCACCAGTATTGGCCAACATAGTAAATGCCGGGCGTGAGAACGACAGGAGATCCTGCTGCGCCGGTCGACTCCAAGAGCAGAGGATATGACCACGACCAATCGATCGATTCGGCAGAGCCCATCATAAAACGCTGGTACACCATCTTCGTTGCGTCGGGAGAGATCTTTACGCCCAGGATGTGCCGTTCCTCGATCTCCTTGGCGGTGAATGCCTTTCCACTTGGAACATGCTCCCATGAGCCATAACCCTCGAGTTCTTTCTCAGTCGCCTTACGCTCGTTGTCGTTCCGCAGGTCGTGCATCCATGTCTCTGTAGTCGTTGCACCTCCTGGCCATGTATCTCCGCTACGCATCTGGAGGATTTGATCCAGGATTGGTAGCGGGGCCCCCGCTGAAAGCTCGCCATCGTACTGAATGCCGTGTTCGGCAAGTTGCCGCCGGTCGCCCGTCGAAGGCTTTTCGACCTCCATCACCAGTGCAGTGCCGTCGGGGCTCAACTGGAAGCTTTGAACGCTGTGTTCTGCGTGCGTTATCTGAACAGGGACCCCGTCCTGCAGCTTCCATTTCCAAACCTGCCAGTTACCGGCACTCTTCAGCCGGTAATAGATCGCGTTGCCGTCGGGAGACCATCGCGGCTCTTCAGACAACCACTGGCCAATCTGGTCCCAGCGAGGTGGGCCGGCGGTCCCCAGGTTGACGGGCTTACTTCCCTTCCGTGTTCCCACAACGAACAGACCGCTGCGGTAACTGTTGCTCTCATAGACGGCCTGGCCGAGCACAAAGGCCACATGCTTTCCGTCGGGCGAGATTTGAATGCCGTGGAGATCGCGCAGGTTCAGAAGGTCCGTGCCGGTGACGGGATGCGACGCGCTCACATGGATCTCAGGAATTTCCACGGGAGTCGGGTCAAAACCTGGACCGTTCTCCGGTTGAGCCATGGCGGCAAACGGGAGTGCTGTAGCGAAGACGCAGAGGTACCTGATCCTGCTCAAACGTAACCCCGGGCACTGCACGGAAATGCCTTATGCCTTAGAACCGCACGCCGGCGTTGAGGTGCAGGTACCGCCCACGGATGTCGTATTCTCGGAAGTCGTACCAATTGCCCGAATATGAGAATGGCGGCGTTTTGTTGAACAGATTGACTGCTCCGAGGGCAACGTAGCTCCCCGCAAGCCAATGATTCCCACTCGCGAACGCCTGACCCATCTCACAGCGCGCATTGAAATCGAAGATCCAGGTGTTGCCGATCTCGTTGGTGTTGGGCACGTAGTCCTGATAGTCCCGATACTGGCCGATGTAGCGACCCGCGAGGTTCATGGAGAGCGGTCCTTGTTTCCACGCCAGCGCCGCCGTGCCCTTCCAGCGAGGCGACCAGCCCACGCCGGTGAGTGTTGCCTGGCTCACCGCATCAATCTCAGGCGCCCCCGGCAGCAAAGCGCTCTGCCACTTGTAGATGTTGGCGATCGCCACGGAAGGCGTGAACTGCCCGGCGCGCGTGCCGATCGCGTAGCTGATATCGGCATCGACTCCAGCGACGTGTATGTCGCCGAAGTTGTAGTAAGTATCGTTGAGCTGGGTGATCACGCCCAGATATCCCAGTTGCTGGTCCTGCGGCGTGGGCGGCGCCCGGATGACAGCTCCCGGAAAGAGATTCGGATAAGCCAGCAGATCCGTGAGTGACTCTTGACCAATGTAGTTTGTTATATTGAGATCGTACCAGGTGAGGGAGGTGTGCAGCCCGGGCAGCGTCTGGCTTGTGTACTGGAGTCCAAGGGTAAACGAGTCGCCGGTTTCCGGCTTCAGGTTGAAGTTAGGTCCCGCGACAAACTTAACCGGGTAGTCGATGAGTTGGTTCCCTCGAAAAGGATCCGGAGCGTAAAAAGTGGCGGGTTGGATAGCCAGGGGTCCTGAGATCTCAGGTAATTGCGGGGCCTGGTACGACAGTCCATAACTGCCGGTGAACGAGAGCGTGTCGCTCGCGCGCCATAGCAAGCCGCTCTGCCACGTGGCCTTCCCGCCATAATCGCTCGAGTGGTCATAACGGCCCGCGAGGGTGACTGCCAGGCGCTCGCCCGCTTGTGAATGCTCATTCCCGGCCAGCAGGGGAATGCGTGCTTCGCTGAATGCCGCATAGGTATTGCGGTGCAGAAGATAGGGCGAGTATCCGATGAAAACCGAGTTCTGCTTCTCCTGGCTGTACTCGCTGCCAATCACCGCTTGTAGTGCGCCTGCCGGCAGCTGCAACATCGGTCCGCGCAAGATGCCCTGGCCGTTCACAGTTCGGTCATCAAGCGTGTAATAGGAATTATCGATAGCGGGATTTAATGAGCTCAAGAGCTGGGGTGTTCCCGGCGCACCGCTGGTAAAGGGATTCAACGCTGTGGCGGGACTGGAAGACGAGAGCGCGTCGGATATCAGCTGAGTATTTTCCGACCCGACGTTATTATGAAGCTGGTCTCTGGAAAAATAGGCCGTCACTTCGTAATGCCAATCCCATAACAACGCGCCCCGCACGCCGATTAGCGGTCGGATAAAGGACGTGGATTCGACCTCAAGTGTCCCAATGCCGGGATATTCGAAGCCAACATCCACCGCCTCACCGAACGGGTTGTAGGGATTGTTGGCCGCGACGGTTCCGCCATAATCTTGGTATGCCGCTATCTGCGGAGCTGTTTGAGCCCGCACATGCTGGTACGAGGCCAATACCTCGGTAAAAACGTCCACCGACTCCGTAACGTCGTAATGCGCGGATAGCAGCGCACCCTCGCGCTGCGTTTGAGGAGTAATGTCAACATAATTATATGGATTGCATAAATTCTGCTTCCCTGCGGTGGCTGCAAACTGTGCGATCGTAGGCTTACCCGTGATCCCGACCGGAATCGCCGCGTACGGCGAGTTCAGACCCGGGAGATTACTGCCATCGACCGAATACACATTACCCGGTGCACAGCTGTAACTCGCGAAGGCTGATACCGCCGCTGCAGGAAGGTTTGCCGGAAGGCTGGTCAATGAAGTGGGCTGGCGCTGCACCCCCAGCAGCTCGCCAAGCTCCTGGTAGCTCCCAATGAGAGAGAGCGAGCCGCGCTCCCAGCTCTTGCCCCAGACCAGGTTCACACTGGGGTTATTCACGCCGCGGGCATGGTCCAAGGTGGCATCCGCTTCAAAGCCGTTGAAGTTTTTTCGCAGAATGGTATTGACGGCACCTCCCAAGCCGTCAGCGCCATAAATGGCCGAGGTGCCCACCGGCAATATCTCGATGCGCTCGACCGCTGCCAGGGGAATGTTGCTTAGATCGAAGAAGCCATAGTAATTCTGGTCCAGCCGCCGCCCGTCGAGTAGGGTGAGCGTAGTCCCCACCGGAAGCCCATGGAGCTGGACTGTTTGCGCCCCAAAAACCTGCAGACCGAAATACCCAGCTGCATAAGTCGATACATCCGGCAGAGTGCTCAGGAACTCTCCGACCGAAGTCTGTCCGCTGTTCTGAATGGCCTCGCGGGTATAGCTGAGCACCGGTTGCACTTCGTTTCCCGCCACTGTGGGAATGCGCGTGCCGGTGACAACGACCTCTTCGAGAGCAGCCTTCTTCTTCGGAGGCTGCTCGCTTGGGTTTTCTACGGTAGTAGGGCTCGAAGCTTGTCCCTGATCCGCTTGAGCCAGCTGAAGAGAGTCTCGAGGTTGGGCATCCGGATTCCCGCCCACGCCACTCGGCGCCGAAGGCACCTGGCCTGAGGTCGTCGACCCTACTGATGCCGATCCAACTGGCAGGATAGTGACCGTCTTGTCATCGAGATAGGTAAAAACGAGACCCGTACCCGCAAGCAGCTGGGTCAGCGCCTCTCCCGTCGTGAGGTCGCCCGACGCCCCCTGCGTGCGCGCACTGCCGACCACTTCCGATTGAAACACCATCTGAAGCCCGCGCTCACGGGCCAAGGTCTTGAGCGCCAGCGCCAGTGGCTCCGCGGGAATGTGGGTGGCCTTCTTCGCATTCATCGAAGCCTCGACGTCGGAGGCTACCGATAACCCCGTGAGCGACAGGCAGACGATGGCCGCGGTGACACCCAAGCGCATAAGCCCCCCGATGCTTCTCATGAAGCTATTCGTTCTGCCTGCCCGACGCGCGGGCAGGCTCATGGGGCTATAGAGCGCGGCGGTCAGAAAAGTGGATACCGAGGAGTCTTGATCGAAAGACTGATGAACGGTGCGGGACTGCAATTTGCTGGTTCGAGAAGGTCACTGCTTCGAAATACGGATCTGGTCTTCGGTCTCTTCAACGGTGATGCCGGGTTGTGCCCGCAGGAAGCGCAGCAGCGAAGCCGGATCGGTCGAGGAGAAAACTCCGGTCACGTGAAAGTCCTTCAGGTTCCCGTCGCTCACCACGAGCGGCTTAACGTTGTAACGGTTGAACTCCTGGGCAACCTCTTGAAGCGAGGTACGGTCG
>Ga0070766_10000086_pt1 | contig 33361 bp, 30 predicted proteins | sample HubBroMetageWFT6_FD_69782 | JGI IMG/M metagenome (GOLD analysis project Ga0070766, IMG submission 69782) | Warmed and freeze-thawed soil microbial communities from the Hubbard Brook experimental Forest, New Hampshire - Hubbard Brook CCASE Soil... | ecosystem: Environmental > Terrestrial > Soil...
CCCTAGGGCCGACCGGCCCACTCACCCCTACCGGGAAAGTCCCCCGCTCGGGACTCTCGTCCCGACTCAGTGACTGCTCTAGGCAGCTATGGCGCGCTTCGGCATCATGCCGAGACGCCCTTCCACGCACTGCCGGACCCTCGATTCCTGGGGTTACGTTGAAGCGAAGCGCGCAGCCTCCTGCTCGATTCGGCCCGCAACCCGAGCGGCCACGCGCTCGACGGTCGCGGCATCATCGCCTTCGGCCATCACGCGGATCAGCGGTTCGGTTCCCGACGCCCGAACGAAGAGCCGACCCGATTCGGCGAGTTCCGATTCGGCCGCGGCGATCGCGTCGCGCACCGCCGGTAACTCCAGCACCTCGCGGCGACTCGTGCGAACGTTGAGCAAGATTTGCGGCGCGTAGACGACCTCGCGCACGAGTTCGTGGAGCGTCGTGCCGGTTGATATCAGTAAGCCAAGCAACGTGACTGCAGTACGCGGTCCGTCGCCGGTCGTGTTATAGCGGAAGTCTATTACGTGGCCCGACTGCTCGCCGCCCAAGTTGTAGCCGCCGGCTTGCATCTCCTCGAGCACGTACCGGTCGCCCACGGCGGCGCGGACCAATCCGATCCCGTGCTTTCGCAACGCACGCTCGAACCCGACGTTGCTCATATGCGTCGCAACGATGGCGTCGCGTGCCAACTCGCCGCGTTCGTGCATCGCGCGACCGAGCGCAAAGAGCACGTGATCGCCCGTAACCACCGCTCCCGTCTCGTCGACGAAGAGCACGCGGTCCGCATCGCCGTCAAAAGCGACCCCAACGGTTCTTCGCTCGCCGGCTTCGACTCGTGCGCGGACTGCAGCTTGCAGACCCACCAGATCGGTCGCTCCACAGGCGACGTTGATCCGTGCGCCGTCGGGCTCGCAGTTGATCTCCGAAACGTGCGCTCCTAGCTTCCGTAACGCGTAGGGTGCGATCGCGTAGGCCGCCCCAAAACCGCCGTCTACGACGACCGGTAAACCGGTCAGCTCGATTGCGCCTTCGTAGAGTTCGTGATAGTAGAACCGCGCGAGATTCTGCGCGGCGCGCGCCGTGCCGACATCGGTTCCGATCGGCCGTGGAAGATCGGCCGAGTCGAGGAGGCCCTCGATGCGACTCTCCAGCTCGTCGGAGAGTTTGAAACCGTCGGATCCAAAGAACTTGATTCCATTGTCGTCGATCGGATTGTGCGACGCGCTGATAACGATGCCGGCGGCGCAATCGGCGGCGCGCGTTACGCAGGCCACGGCGGGCGTCGGAACGATGCCGAGTGAGACCACATCGTACCCGGCCGAGGTGAGGCCGGCGACGAGCGCCGACTCGAGCATGGTGCCGGAAACGCGAGTATCGCGTCCGATTGCGATTGGTTTTTGGGGCGCCCGCGGAAGCAGGCTAGCCGCAGCGCGGCCGATTCGCATCGCGAGTTCGGGAGTCAGGTCGCGGTTGGCGACGCCGCGGATGCCATCCGTTCCGAAAAGCCGGCTCACTTCGTGCTGCTGTTCCCCACCACGAACCGGCTCTGCACTCGCACCAAGTTCGGCGTGACGGAGAGTCCCGCGATCTCCGCTCCCGACCCGTCGACGGCGACCGGGCGGACCATCTCGTCGACCGTCTTCGGTTGATTCGGCAGCGCGACGTCCGCACGCACCGCCGCGACTTTGCCAAGAAGCGAGAGCGGGCCGCGAACCATCGCCAAATCCGGGGCGACCGCGGTGTAGCTTACGACGATATCGCTCGGGTGCGTGCCCATGTAATGCGCCGTGACTGGAAAGCCCTGTTGCTCGACGCGCTCGACCGTCAGCGTCACCGATGCGGGGCTCAAACTTTGAACGACGATGTCGGGTGCGACGAGCTGCACCGGGAGATTGTAGACGCCCGTCTCCTTGTTCGTCAGATCGAGTACGGCTTTGATCTGTTCCGGTTTGACGGCCGCTGCGCCGCGTTTCGACGCGACCGTAACGACCGCGTCGTGATCGGCGAACCGGGCGACGTACCCCAGCGGCAAGTTGACCGCGCTAATCGGGATCGAGAGCTGCTGGAACTCCGGCGTCGCGACGACCGAGTTGCCGGCAAAACGAAAGTACGCCCAACCGGTTAACGCCAAAGCGACCGCGAGTGCCTTGAGCGCGAAGTTCTTTCGAACGAGCTGCACGGACGCTGCGGCCTTTTACGAGAGGCTCGACGTGGGCTCTCCACGCGGCGTTCGTAGGCGTGCTCGCAAGGTGCCGATGAAATCGCCGCGCCGGCGTTGCCTTCGCGGTGGGCGCGTCACGGCGAGCAGCATCTTGACGAGGCGCTGCTCCTCGTCGACCGGGCGGGAAAGGAGACCGCCGCGGGCGATCGTAATCGGGCCGCTCTCCGAGATAACGAGCACGACGGCGTCGGTCTGTTCCGAGAGCCCCAGTGCCGCCCGGTGCCGCGTGCCGAGCCGGCTCTTGGCCAGTGATTGTTCGGAGAGCGGTAAAAAGCAGCCCGCCGACTCGATGCGCCCCTGGTGAATGATGACGGCACCGTCGTGCAGCGGCGACGCGGGGGCGAAAATCGCCAACAGTAGCTCTTCCGAAACGTCGGCGCGCAGCATCGTCCCGCTCTCGGCATAATCTTTCAATCCGCTCTGCTGCTCGATGACGATCAATCCGCCGCGCCGGCTACGCCCGAGCAAAAATGCCGTGCGGCCAATCGTAGCGATCGTTCGATCCTCCGTTCGCCCCTGGGATGGATCCCCGCCGATCTCGAGCTGAAAGAGGCCGCCGCGTCCAATCTGCTCTAGTGCCCGCCGCAGCTCCGGCTGAAAGACGATCGGAATGGTCACGGCGGCGCCGACCACGAGCAGCCGCAGAATCGTTCCAAGCAAATAGAAATGGAAGAGCGTTGCAATCCCGAGCAAACCGAAAAGGACGAGAATGCCGGTGAGAATCTGGACCGCGCGCGTCCCTCGGATCAGAAGCAAGACGTAATAAATGAGGACGCTCGTTGCGATGACGTCGATTATGTCGGAGATTCCCACGTATCCGAGTGGACTAGGCATTCGGTATCCGCAGCTCCAGGATTCGCGCCGGATCGATCTCAGGAGCCTGTAAACCGCTCGCCGCGAGCGCCGAAACGACCGAAGCGGGTAACGGCGTGAGCAACTCGGCGGTGCGCCCGCTCCCGAATCGCTTCAGTTCCAGATCGATGAGCCCTAGGATAACGGCGGGAGAGGTCGCGGCCGGATCCCACTCAACCACCACGCCCCCTTCGGATGGATAGGCGTCGAGAATCCCCGCGGGGCGGCCCGGACCGGCGAGCGCGTCCAGTACGTGCGGCAAGGCTTCGGGCACCGCAGGGAAAACAGCCAAAGCTATGATTGCCCGATCGTGCAGCGTGCCGGCGAAGACCGACGCAATCGCGTTGCGATCGTGCCGCTTCGGAAGTTCGAGCAATGCGTACGATCGGCGTGCGCCGTCGCTCGCGCGCCAGCACGCGCTTCCGCCCTGGCGAGCGACGGCATCGTCGACGGCGGCGCGTTGCGCGTCGTCGGATTCCCCTTCGATGCTTAGAGTGAGATAAACCACGGCCGTTTCATCGTTAGCCGTCGAAACCGTGCAATCTTGCGCGTAGCGTCGACGCAACGGGCGCTCGTCGTCTCGACGGGAAAGAATTCGGCGCGGATTTCAGTCGATGGCGAAAGCGGCGTGCGGACCGCACAGCTGCGGCGGATGACCGGCGAACGCTTCATGCCCGTTCCCGGCGACGTCGTCGCCGTCCGTCTCCTGGAAGATGGTCAAGCCCTCGTCGATCGCATAGAACCGCGCAGTTTCACCCTGGAGCGCCGCAGTGCCGGCGGGCGCACCAAGACGATGGCAGCCAACGTCGATTTGATGGTCGTCGTTGCGGCACTTGCCAATCCGCCGCCTCGCCTCGTGACACTCGACCAGTTGCTCGCTTTCGCCGAAGTCGAGTCGATCTCGGCGGCGCTCGTCTTGACAAAACCCGATCTCGCGGCGCCGGGCGGTATTGCCGAGCTCACCGAGATCTACCGCGGTCTCGAATATCCCACAATCGTCGTGAACCCGAAGGCGGGCGAGAACGTGGATGAGCTGCGCGCGCTTATTCGGGGTCATCGCGCGCTGCTCGTCGGGAACTCCGGGGTTGGAAAGAGCACGATCTTTCGCGCGCTCGGCGGCGAGACGTCGGTCGGCGAGGTCTCCCGCCACGGCCTGGGCCGCCAGACGACGACGGCCGGGCGGCTCTACCGGATCGGCGACGGTTTCCTCATCGATAGCCCGGGAATCAACGAGTTTGGTCTGGGGACAATCGAAGCGCAGGCCCTGGCCCAGGCCTTCCGCGAGATGCGCGATCCCGCCCGCCTCTGCCGCTTCACCGACTGCACCCATCTGGCGGAGCCCAACTGCGCGGTCCAGGCGGCCATCGGGGCCGGGATCCGGCCGAGCCGCTACGCGAGCTACCGAAAGATCCTCCTCGAGCCGGCCTAGGAGCGCCTAGGGCGCCTTTTCGCTGGACACTCGCGCGAGGGCCCTGCTATGATACTCGCCGTGCCGAACATCAAAGCCGCCGAAAAATGGGTCCTCCAATCCGAAAAGCGCACCACGCGCAACAAGAGTACGAAAAGCCGGCTAAAAACGCTCTTCAAGTCGGTGGTCGATGCCCGCGAGACCGGCGCCGCCCCCAGCGTAGAGAGCGCCTTCGACAAGGCAGCGGGGAAGGGCATCATCCATCCAAATAAGGCCGCGCGCAAGAAGTCACGCCTGGCAAAGGCGCTGCGGCGCAGCGCCGCCGCTCCCGCAAAGAGCACCAAGGGACGCTCCACCCGCAAGAAATAATTTCACACACAGCGCCTTAGCCCAAAGGCTAGGGGTCTGCGTTGAGCGCTATGCGCGTGCCGCGATCGACCCGAGCGAGCGGCAGAATCCGTTCGCGAACGAGTTCCCGTAGCTGCGCCGGCTTTCTGCCGCGCAGCGCGATTCGGTAACGCCATTCGTTGTTGAGCCGCGCGATCGGATACGGCGCCGGGCCAAGGACGTCGGCGCTCTCCCCAACGCGCAAGAGCGCGCCGTAATGCTGCGCGGTCTCTGCAACTCGCCGGCGATCGCGCCCAATTACGCCGACGTAGATCAGACGTTGCGCCGGAGGAAAGCCCGCAATCGCCCGTTCCCGCAGCTCCGCCGTAGCGAAGCCCTCATAATCGTGCCCCGCCGCAAAGCGAACCGCGGGATGCTCCGGAGCGTAGGTCTGCACGATCGCTTCTCCGCGCCGCGAACGCCCGCTACGCCCGCAGACCTGCGCGATCAGCGCGAAGCTGCGTTCGGAGGCGCGAAAGTCCGGAATCGACAATCCCACGTCTGCAAGGACCACGGCGGCGAGCGTAACCGTGGGATAGTCGAGCCCTTTGGCGACCATCTGAGTGCCTACGAGAACGTCGCCGTCATCTTCAAACGCGCCTAAAATGCGTGCGTGGTCGCCTACGCGGGTCGTCGTATCGGAATCCATTCGCAACACCCGCGCTTCGGGAAAGAGGCGATGCACTTCGGCGGCCACGCGCTCGGTGCCGACTCCGATCTCGCGGATCGCATCCGATCCGCACGCGGGGCAGAGCTGCGGAATCGGCGCCTGATAATCGCAATAATGACATCGAAGCAGTCGCTCTCCACGATGCACCGACAGCGCGACGCTGCACCGGGGGCACTGGGGCGAAGTTCCGCAGCTGCGGCAGAGCAACGCGCCCGCGCTGCCGCGCCGGTTGACGAATAGCAAGCTCTTCTCGCCACGCTCCAACCGGTCGGCCAAGCTCTGCACGAGTGCGACGCTGAAGATTCCCCGGTTGCCGTCTTCGAACTCCTTGCGCAGATCGACGACGCGCACGTCGGGCAGCGGCTGGGCCGTGGCGCGTTCTCGTAACTCGACCAGTGCGATCCGGCCCGCCTTCGCGGCGGCATAGCTTTCGAGCGAAGGAGTTGCGCTGCCGAGCACCAGCACGCCCTCCGCACGCCGCATCCGTTCGCGGGCGACCGCGACGGCGTGGTACCGCGGAACGGAATCTTGCTTGTACGATGGATCGTGCGCTTCGTCGACGATCGTCAACACGACGCGGTCGAGCGGTGCGAAAACGGCGCTGCGCGCCCCGACCACGACGTCGATCTCTCCCCGTGCGCAGGCCTGCCACGCATCGAAACGCTCGCGCTCCGAGAGCGCCGAGTGGAGTACCGCCACGCGTTCGCCGAATGCCGCTTCGAACCGCTGCGCCGTCTGCGGCGTCAACGATATCTCGGGCACCAGCACGATGGCGCGCCCGCCCTCCCGAACCACCCGTTCGATAGCCTTGACGTAGACGAACGTCTTGCCGCTGGCGGTTACGCCGTGGAGGAGCGCGCTTTTGAATCGCCTCGCATCGAGCGCCTCGTCGATCCACCGTAAGGCGCGCTCTTGTTCGGCGGTCGCGTGCGCGATGACTCCTGACGAGTCGCGTGGCCGGATTCTTGCTGACGGCCGGACGTACCGTTCGCGCAGCGCACCGGCACGAATGGCGCGGCCGATAACCGCGTTGCTAAACCCGGCGAGCAGCGCCTCGGCACGCGGGAGGCTCGACCGCTCCAGTACCAGCGCGACCAGCGCCTCCGCTTTCCGCCCTCGAATCGCTCGATCGCCCGGTTCGAGCAGACGCACGCGATACTCGCTGGTGCGCGGTTCGACGAAACGGCGCTCGCGTCGCAGCGCTCCCGCGCGGACGAGCGCCGTAACGTGGCGCAGCAACGCGGCGCGATCGGCGATTCGCCGTGCTTCGGGGTGTCGTAGTAGCTGTTCGAGCGCGAAGCCGTCTTCGAGTTCCTCCCAAATCAGCCGAAGGAGCCGCGACGGAAGCGACGGATATCGTCGTAGATTCGGCGCCTCCGCTCGGACGAACGAATCGCGCATTCGTGGAGTCGCATCGGCGAGCACGACGGCGCCCAGCGCTTCGCCGAGGGTGCAGATATAGTGCTCGGCCACGAACGAGGCGAGATGAAGTCCGGTCTCGTCGAACGCGCGCGGCACCTCGAGAGGTTCGAGCACCGCTTTGAGCGGTTTGAAGGGCGTCGCTTCGCGCGGCGCCGCTACGACGAAGGCGAGGACTTCGCGGCTGCCCAGCGGGACGCGCACGACGTCGCCGACGCGCAACTCAAAACTTCCGGCGGCATAGGTCAGCGGCAGGTCGAAGCGCGAGGACCGTATTGCTGGGAGCGCGTCAACGACGCGCACGGAACCTCTCAGGCTCTTCCTGCAATCGCGAGAGGACCGCGCGAACGCTGCGCCGCGCAGACTCGACCCCATACTCCACGTCGCCGATTGCCCGCGGTAGAACGAAGCGGAGCCGCCCGCCGCGGCGCTTCTTGTCGCTGCTCATCGCTGCAAGAAGCTCGTCAGGATCGGCTGCGGTGCGAAGCGGCAAGCCCAGCAACGCTAAGAGCGCTAACACGCGAAGGTGATCCGATTCGCTGAACCGCCCCGTTTGCAGCGCGAGCAATCCCGCTGCGCGTAAGCCTACGGCCACCGCAGAGCCGTGCGCCGTCCGATACTTCGACGCACGCTCGATGGCATGGGCGAACGTGTGACCGAGATTGAGCACCTCACGCGCGCCGGCTTCGAGGCGATCGTCGGCAACCGTCATCGTCTTCACCTTGATCGCCGCGTCGACGACGCCGATCCAAGGCCAGCGCGAAAACTGGTGCGGCGCAAGCTCTTCAAGCGAGTCGAAGAAATCGCCGCCTTCGATGATCGCCGCCTTGACGATCTCGGCTAGCCCTTCGCGGAGTGAGCGCCGCGGAAGCGTGCGTAACGCAGCGACGTCGCAAAAGACCGCGACGGGATCGCGAAAGCATCCCGCAAGATTCTTCCCGCCGCGAAGATCGACGCCGGTCTTACCGCCGATCGCCGCGTCGACCATTGCGACGAGTGAGGTCGCAACGTGCGCGTACCGCACGCCGCGCATGTAGCTCGCGCTCGCGAATCCGAAGAGATCGCTCGCGACCCCACCCCCGACGCCGAGAACGAGCTGCGAGCGCTCCACCCCGGCCGCCAGCATTCCATCGAGCACGCGCTCGACGGTCGCGAGGCGCTTCCGTCGCTCGCCCAGCGCGAAGGCGAGCACGGGCGGCGAACCTACGGCGGCCGAGACCTCCGCCGCTATCGATTGCACTTCCGGATTTGCGTCGCACAAGACGACGCTCGGCCGTTCGTTTTTACGCGCGAACGCCGCGAGCGCCGCGCGCAGTCCTTCTCCGACGACGATCGGGTAGCCGAGATCGTCGTTGACCGACGGTTCCGCGGTCACGAGGCGAGCGCGGGGAGGCCGAGGTTCTGGCGCCGCAGCCATTCGAGGATCTCGGCAATTACGTGCGTATCGCTACGGCGCGCCGCGTCGACGACGTAGTCGGCGCTCTCGTACTCGGGCATTCGCGTCGCATATAGCTCTTTGATTCGTTCGAGCGTTGGCGTCGAGCCGAGCAGCGGGCGAATCTCGCGGCTGCGCCGGACGCGTGCGAGGATCTGCTCTGGGGCGACTTTGATGAAAATGCAATGGGCGCGATCGCGCACGATTCGGCGGTTTTCAGGGAGCGTCAGCGCGCCGCCCCCGAGTGCGATGACCCTCGTCTCGACGCTCTCCAAGGCGGTCGCGATCGCGCTGCGTTCGTACTCGCGAAACGCCCGTTCGCCCTCGTCCTGGAAGATCGCCGGGATCGATCCGTGCGCTCGAGCTATCAGCGCGTCGGTATCGAAAAACGCACATACCAGTCTTCGCGCGAGCTTACGTCCGATCGTGGACTTGCCCGACGCCATGAATCCGGTGAGCGCCACATGGCGCTTCATCGCGCGAAGAGACGGTGGGCGGCCTCTTGATTGCGGCGCAGGTTATCCAGCGTCTCTCCCATGGAATCGCCGCCGTACTTCTCCAAGACCGGCGCCATCAGTGCGAGCCGAACCATTGCTTCGCCGACGATCGCGGCCGCCGGTACCACGCAGACGTCGCTGCGCACGATCGTCGCGGGTGCGTCGGATCGCGCGTGCAGGTTGACCGAGGGCAGCGCCTTCATTAGCGTGGGGATCGGCTTGACCGAGACGCGCACGACGATCGGCTCGCCGTTGCTCATGCCGCCTTCGATTCCGCCGGCGCGATTGCTCGTACGCACCACGCTCTCACCGTCGAGCGCGAAAACGTCGTGGGCTTGCGAGCCGGGCGTCGCCGCGACCTCGCCACCAAGGCCGATTTCGACCGCGCGGGCCGTTTGCATTCCCATGAGCGCTCCGGCGATAATTCCGTCGAGGCGTTGAGCCGGTTGCCGGTTGCTGCCGAGGCCGACTGGCATGCCGTCGACGCGGATGACGAAGCGGCCGCCGAGAGTATCGCCGGCACTCTTCGCCGCATCGATCGCGGCGATCATCCGTTCGGCGGCGTTTCGATCCGGACAGCGAACGTCGCTCGCCTCGACGTCGCTCTGCTCCCAATCGTTGAGATCGGAGGCCTCGACCGCACCGATCTGCGACACGTAACTGCGAGTCCGGATGCCGAGCGCCTCGAGAAACTCTGCGCAAATCGCACCGAGGCAGACGCGCATCGCGGTCTCGCGGGCACTCGCGCGTTCGAGCACGTTGCGCAGATCCCGCTGCCGGTACTTCAGTGCGCCGGCGTAATCGGCATGACCGGGACGCGGATTGGTTAGCGGAGAGCCGGCGCCCGTGAGCGGATCCATCAGCGCACGAACCTTCGGGGTAAGGTAATCCCTGTTCCGAACGATCGCCGCGATCGGCGAACCCAGCGTCTCGCCGCCGCGGACCCCGGCGAGAAACTCGATCTCATCGTGCTCGATCTTCATGCGCGCGCTTCGCCCGTACCCGCCTTGTCGCCGTGCAAGGGTCGCATTAATTGTATCCGGATTTAATTGGAGCTGCGCCGGAATCCCGTCGAGGATTCCGACGAGCGCGGGGCCGTGCGATTCGCCCGCCGTAAGATACCGAAACATTAAGCACCTGCTTCGGCGCACCGGAGCGCGCCTACTTCAGTGCAGCATTTCAAGCGTTCTAAGGCGGCACGGTGCAGCCTCGTCACGTGACGCCGCGAGTAGCCGAGGCGAGCCGCCACTTCGACGACGGTGATCCCGTCGAAGTGAATCGCCGCGACGATTCGCTTCTGCAGCGGAGTGAGCACGTCGAGGATGCGCTCGACGGTCAGCCGGTCGAGCATTTCATCGATGCCGCCGGGGAGAACGCACCCGTGGCTTGCGCCCAATACCTCGACGGAGATGACGCACTTGCTCGCGCGATAGGCCCGGATTTCGCGGGCTTGCGAAGGCGTCGCCGCCACGAGTTCGGCGACCTCGCTATCAGACGGGTCCCGCCCGAGCCGCGAGCCAAGCTCCCGCTCCGCCTGCGTCCATCGCCGATCGAGCTCGCGCAGACCTCGCGGTGCGCGCACGAAGCGTTCGCTGTCGCGAACGTAATGCATCAACTCACCGACGATCAGGAGCCAAGCGTAGGCCTCGAACGGGGCGCGCTGCAGCGGATCGTATCGGTCGATCGCTTTGATCAATCCGATCGCACCGACTTGCTCGAGATCCGCTCGATCGAGACCGCGGCGCATGAATCGCCGCGCCGCCCGCCGGCAGAGGTACCAATACTCCGCAACGACACGCTCGCGCTGAACCGGCCGGCGCAACGGCGTTGCACGGAACTGAAGAGCCACACCCAACCTCTTCTTTTAAGACCCAACGGCGACCGCGCGACCGCGCCAAGCCGTTGTTCAACGTTATATATCAGGCCCATCGAAAGTGCAATACCCTGCAGGAGTCAATGCGCGGCTCTTACTAGTCACGCGTTATGAAGGCGTCGCGCGGCGTTCTGATCGTGGCGCTGGCGCTTCTCGCGATTGGCGCGCTACGCGATCTTGCGCGCCTCGGCGATGCGCTTCCGTGGCATCAGCTCTACGACTTCGGCGATTTCTATTGCGCGGGTTCGGCCCTCGACCGCGGCGCGGATCCGTACCGCTACGAGCCGCTCCACACGTGCGAGCACCGCGTCAACACCGGCGGCTCGTATACGGTCGATCGCAAGCGCGTCATTCCCGCGCCCTTGCCGCCGTACGACTTTCCACCCTTCGCGCTCGCCGCACGCCTGAGCGTTTCCGCCGCGCGAATCGTCGACGCAACGCTGATCGTTCTCGCTCTGACTGCGGCGGTAGCGGGGCTCGCCCTGATTTCAATCCCGCTCGACGTCGCCGCGCTGGCGCTGCTGCTCCCTGCCGGGTACGTGCTGCTAGCCGCCGGACAGGTCGTCCCGTTTGCGTTCGTCGCTCTCGTCTTTTGCGGCGTTGCGCTCGCGCGCGGGCGTATGCCGCTAGCGGGCCTGCTCGCCGCGCTGACGCTGATCGAGCCGCATCTCGGTCTTCCGGTCTGCGCGGCGATGCTTGCCTGGGTGCCGCGATGCCGCATCGCGCTGGCAGCGACGACGTTCGCGCTCATCGGCATCGGGCTGCTGATGGTCGGCACCGCGGCGACGATCGAATACGTCCGCGCGGTGCTGCCCGCCCAGGGCGCCGCAGAAACGGGCTACGCCTACCAATACAGCCTGACGTACGCGTTGCGGACGCTCGGCACGCCGGCTTGGGCCGCACTCTTGGCCGGCGAGATCTCCTACGGGATCGTGCTGCTGCTCGGAGTTTGGCTCGGCGGCCGTAGCGCGCGCTCGCTGCAGCGGCCTGAGCTGGTCGCATATCTGCCCGCTGCCGGCGCCATCATCGCCGGCGCATACGTTCACATGGTCGATCTTCCGTTTGCCATCCCGGCTGCATTGGTCTTTGCAACCACGCTCCGAGGCCGTCCCCGAGCGATTGCCGTCGCCGCCCTCGTTCTGCTCGCGATGCCCTGGATTCCGGTCTGGATAAGCAAGAAGCTCTTTCTCGCGACGCTCTTCGTCGTCGCGACGCTGCTCGCGCGGCTGCGCGCGGGCCTTACATTTTCGTTCGCCGTCTTCGCAGTCGTCGCGGCGAGCATCTATCTGCTCGAGCTCGCGCCACCGGCGCCGCTGATTGCCACGACGATCGGCATCTTCACGAGCGACGACCTCGCGCAGCGCGCATGGGCCGCGTCCGTCGCATCGCTGGGAGCCCCGAGCCTCACCTGGTTCGCGGTGAAAATACCGACCTGGGCGGCGCTGGGCGGCGTGCTCGCAGCGGCTGCAGGCGCATTGCGCGCGCAAGGAAGGCCGGCGCCGCGGTGAAGCCGCTCCGGCGTCGACGCATCGTCGTTGCCGTCGCGATGGCGCTGCTCGCGGTCGCCTCGTTGCGCGACGTGAGCCGCCTGGGCGAAGCCCTGCCGTGGCGCACGATGGATGATTTTCCCGATTTCTACTGCGCCGGCTCGGCGCTCGATCGCGGCGCTGATCCCTACCGGTACGAGCCGCTCCATACGTGCGAGCATCGCGTGAACGCCGCAGAGAGTTTTCGTGGACGCCTCTTCGCAAGCAAACCCGCCGTTGCGGTTCCGGCCCCGCAACCGCCATTCGATTTTGCGGCCTTCATGCTGCTTGCACGGTTCCCGTTCGCCGGCGCGCGTAGTATTGACGCCGTCGCGATTCTGCTCGCCGTCGCGCTCTGCGTCGCGGCGCTCGCTGCGCTCGGCGTCGCGTGGGAGCTCGGCGCCGCGGCGTTCCTGCTCTCGACGGCATACGCCGAGCTCAACACCGGTCAGATCGTCCCCTTTGCCTTGCTCGCACTCGTCCTCGCCGGGCTCGCGCTCGCGCGTCGCCGCGACGCGCTCGGCGGGGTGCTCGCGGCGCTTACCGTAATTGAACCCACCGCCGGGCTCCCCGCGATCGCGGCGGTGCTGCTCTTCGTTCCGCGCGCGCGCCCGGCAACGGTTGCGACGCTGCTCGCGTTGGCTGCCGTCTCGATTGCGATCGCCGGCCCGCAAATCTCTCTCGAGTACGTTATGCAAGTACTTCCCGCCCATGCGGCCTCCGAAATCCACTTCCCATACCAATACAGTCTGACGTACGCTGCCGCCCATCTCGGGATGACCCCGTTGGCGGCGCAGGTCGTTGGGTCTATCTCCTATCTCGCGCTAGCGCTCCTCGGGCTGGTGCTCGCACGTCCTGCGAGTGCAGCCCTGCAACGCCGCGAACTCCTGGCTTTCCTACCGGCGCTCTGCGCGGTTACCGGCGGCGCCTTTCTGCATCAAGAGGAACTCTGCTTCGCGCTCCCCGCGCTGCTCGTCTTCGCAACGACGCTGCGCGGCCGCTACCAGGCCGCAACTGCAATCGCGCTCTGCGTGCTCGCGATCCCCTGGGTTGCGGTCTGGGGAGCCAAACAGCTCTTCCTCGCGAGCCTCTTTGTTTGCGCCGCGATTCTGCTCGCGACTCGTATCGACTGGCGGGCCGGAATCGTCGCCTTCTGCGCCATCGCGGCGTTGCTCTACGCACTCGAACTTCACCCGCCGCACCTCCCCGTCCCGTCGCTCGCTGCGGCGTACGCGCCGAGTGCGCTGGTCCAGACCGAGTGGCGCGACTACGCGGAGGGGCGCAGCACGGAGGACCCGCTCTGGTTCGCCGTTAAGCTCCCGACGTGGGCTGCACTGCTCGCCGCACTGACGATTGCGGCCCGCTGTGCGTTTCGATCGCCGCCCGCATTTGAATCCAGCCACGAAAGTTCGCGTGGAAGGCCGCATCTTCCGACGGCGTAGCGACGTGTTCGAATGGGCTCAAGTGCCGATCGCTCCGAAGCCGTTCGTAGAGCTCGAGATCCTTAGCGATCTCACGCGTGCCCCCGTGGGTTAGATACGAAACCCGCGCGCACCGTGCGGCCGAGATCTGCTTGCGAATCTCGACGTCGAGCGTCGCTTCGTCCGCTTGGAGCAGCGGCGTGTGCCATTGCCCATAGCCGATCGTTCGCGGACGGCTCGCGTCAATGGCCGCGCGCATGCGCAGCGCCGCCTCTCGGATCTCCGGTTGCGCGTTGACGGCGCAGCGAAGCTCGAAGAAGTTCTCCCACTCCGTCGCCGTCACGATCACCGTGTGCCAGAGGAAAGGCTCGAGGAGCCGGTTCAGCTCCTGCTTGTGCACCTTGAGATCGAGGAGCTCGCGCGCGTGGGCGACTGCATCGTCCCGCGCCTCGAGCCACGCTCGCGTCGCGGCTTCGGCGGCCTCGACCGCAAGTACGTCGCTCGCCGACATCCCGGCTTCATTGAGCCCCCACTCTAGTGGAACCGCCGGCTCTCGCTCGACACGCTCGATGAGTTTTGCCGTCGGCACCGCCCGAGAACTCGCGGAGTTTCTCGAGAGGACTCTGTGCGTGTTAAACTCCGCGAGCACGAAACGCGGAAAGGTAACCTCGAGCGTAGTGAGCCGGACTCCGGCCGGATTGACGGAGTCCAGCAGCACGCGTGCGCTATACGCCACCGCGAACGGCGCTAATCGTTAGCCGCGATAGCGTAAGAAGGCCGGGACGTCGATGTCGTCCATCGTCACCGGAGCGACCGTCTCGAGCCGTCCGGTATCGAAGGCGTGTCCGCCTTGCGCGCCCCGATACCCCCGCCGCGAACCGAATCCGGCAGCGAGCACCGTTACGCGAACCTTGCCCGACATCGCCGGATCGATCGAGGCACCAAAGATGATCTGCGCCTCCGAGTCGACGGCACGGCTGATCATCTCCGCGGCTTCGTTCACCTCGTACATCGCCATATCGGGACCGCCGGTAATGTTGAAAATCACGCCGTGGGCGCCCTCGACGGTCGTCTCGAGTAACGGCGAGGCGATCGCCTTTTGCGCGGCATCGGCAGCGCGATGCTCGCCGGTTCCTTCGCCGATCCCCATCATCGCCGACCCCGCGTCGGTCATAATCGTTTTGACGTCGGCGAAGTCGAGATTGATCAGGCCGGGTTGCGTGATGAGATCGCTGATCCCGGCGATGCCCTGACGGAGTACGTCGTCGGCATACGCGAAGGCTTCATTCAGCGGCGTCTTCTTCTCGATGACCTGCAGGATGCGTTCGTTCGGGATCGTGATGAGCGTGTCGACCTTCGACTCGAGCTCCGCGATGCCGTTCTCCGCGATCTGCATTCGCTTCTTGCCCTCGAAGGCAAAGGGCTTCGTGACGACCGCGATCGTGAGCGCTCCCGATTCGCGCGCAAGCTCCGCGATAACGGGCGATGCTCCGGTTCCGGTTCCTCCGCCCATACCGGCGGTGAGAAAGACGAGATCCGCTCCATCGAGGATCAGCGACAGATCTTCACGCGAGGCCTCCGCAGCTTCGCGGCCGAGCGTCGGGTTTGCGCCCGCACCCAAGCCTCGCGTCTGATTTCCACCGATGTGAACGCGATTCTCAGTCAACGTCGAGCGTAGCGCTTGTACGTCGGAGTTGACTGCGAAGAAGTCGACCCCGCTCAATCCACCGGCGATCATGCGATTGACGGCGTTGCAGCCGCCCCCACCGATGCCGACCACTTTTATCGTCGCTGCGTGCTCGGGTTCGGATGTTAGGCGTCGTCCTTCAGCCATTGCGTTGGGTTCCTCCATCATAAGAGCGTATCACTTAGGTCCATAGATCTGCCAGCCAACGTTGAATTTTCGTAAGTACTGAGTGCCCACGGCGCCCGCGTACCGCGTCATCGCGCTCGCCGTTCGCACCGAAGAGCACGAGCCCAATGGCCGTCGCGTACTGCGGCGCGGCCATGACCTCAGTCAACCCGCCCATTGCCTTGGGCGTACCGATGCGAACCGGGAGACCAAAAACCTCCTCCGCAATCGGTTCTATGCCGGGAAGCTGCGCGCCGCCTCCCGTCAAGACGACCTCGCCGAGCACGATGTCGCGCGGGACGTTCTCGACGATCTTCTGCTTCGCCATACGCAGCGTCTCGAGCACGCGAGGGACGACGATCTGACGCAGTTCCGCCGTGGAGTGCTCGCGCGTCGCGCGCCCGTCGAGCGTCCGAACGTCGAACCGCTCGTCCTTTTCGACCGCCCCGAGGCGCTTCTTCACATTTTCGGCTTCGGCCAACGTCGTCTTGAGCCCGAGCGAGATGTCGCTCGTGAGCACGTTGCCGCCGACCGGTATCGTGGCAGTGTAGATCGCGCTGCCGAGCGAGTACACGGCAAGGTCCGTCGTGCCGCCACCGATGTCGAGCAGGACCACGCCGACCTGCTTCTCTTCGTTCAAGAGCGTCGCCGCCGAGCTCGCGAGCGGCTCGAAGACGACGCCCTGCGCCTCCAAGCCGGCGCGATGGACGCATTTGAGGACGTTTGTGATGAAGCTCGTACTCCCGGTCACGATGTGCGTATCGACTTCCAAGCGGCCGCCGGCCATGCCGATGGGATCGTTCACACCCTCTTGACCGTCAACGGTGAAATAGCGTGGAAGCGCGTGAATGATCTGGCGATCGCTCGGGAGATTGATGATCTTGCTCGCGTCGATCACCCGCCGGACGTCGCCTGCGGTGACCTCGCGGTCGTCTCCGGAAACGGCGACAACTGCCCGGTTGTTCGTACTGCGGATATGGTCGCCGGTGATGCCGACGACGACTTCGTTGAAGTGGATTCCGGCCATGCGCTCGGCCTTCTCCGTTGCGGCTTCGATCGATTTGATCGTCTCGTCGAGGTCGACCACGACGCCTTTGCGCATCCCCAACGATGGTGCTTCGCCGACGCCGACGATCTCGAGGCCGGCGGAGCCGTTGACGGCAACGACCGTACACGTCTTGGTCGTTCCGATATCGAGCCCGCACACGGTCTCGTGTCTCATCCGCTCCGTCACACCTGTCCTTCGCCAAATAGCCCGGCCAACCACGATATATTGTGGTCGATTCGCCCGATTCCTACTACTCCTAGCGGATCCGAACGTGATTGGCAAGCCTTTGCGAGCGCCCAGCCATATCCTTGAGGAGAAGCGGCCAAAGGTGTGGAGAAGCTGTGCATCGATAAGCCGCAGAGGCCGATACTTTCGGAAGGGCTTATCAAAAATAGCTCAAATGGAGCGCGGGGAAAAAGCATCGTGGTGCTCTAGAAGCGCTACGGCACTTCGGTTATGATGCTACTTTGAATTGCACCGCCGACTAGGAGTCCGCGCCTGTGAATCGTTCTCGCCTACTCGCCGCCTTTTGTTTGGGATCGCTGTTGCCGGTCGCGGTTCATGCCGCAACCGTTGCCTCGACGAGCATCCCGGATGGGACGTATACCGCCAAGGTCGTGAAAGTGCTCGATGCTACGCATGTAGACGTCGTGCTGGAAACCGGGCAGGAATCGACGCTCACCGCCGGGCGGCCAAGCGTCAATTTCTCCAAGGTGCAAGCAAACGACCAAATCAAGCTCTCGCTGATCGGCGGCAACGTGATGGTCTATCTCGACCTCACGGCCCACTAATCGGATAACGCTCCTTTATCGGCGGTAGACGAGAACCGGCGCAGCTGGGGCTCGCAGGTCAATCGCCGAGACCCTGCGCTCTCCTCGAACGACCTGGGAGAGAATCGCATCGGCAAGAGTGAGCTTGCGTTCCATGTCGTTCGGGCCGCCGAGCAGCAGCTTCATTCCATCGCGCATCGTTACGACCAGACCCCCGAAACGGTCGAGCGCCAGCGTCGTCGCAACGATATGCGAGGCAGCGATCGCATCGTAAGAGTCTCGTAACTCGGTGGCATCTCGCGTTCGAACGTACGACCCAGGCACGAGATCGGCCCCGGGGTCGAGCACGAAGACCGGTCCTGCTGGGGCGGCGGTTGCCGGCTCGAGCACGCGCAGCTCGTGATCGACAACTGCGGCGTCAGACCCGCTCTCGACCACCGCGAACGGCGTTCGCTCCACAACAGCGATTCGGATCGACGCCGGCAACCCTCGGTGCACCGCGGCTCGCGCGATGTACGGAATCGCCTCAATTCGCCGCTCGATCGCGCCGGTGTTCTGCAACCAAATCGTCACGCGCGACGGGATCGCGGCGCGAGCGAGGATCTCGGTGCGCGCGACGCGGTGGTTGCCACTAACGACAATCTCCTTCGGGTCGAAGGCCGGCCACGTTGCGGCAACCGCGATCGCCGCCAGCAGCAGTACGGAGGCGAGTGCGATCGGCATCCAAAATGGCCGAATGCGCGCGACCGGCGACCGTTTCCGGCGCCGCTCCTTTACGCGCACTGCAGTACGTACTTCTCGATTGCCTCGGCGACGCCGTCCTGGGCGAGATCGCCGACGACCGCGTCGCTGACAGCCTTCAATTCCGGCGGGGCCGATCCCATCGCAATCCCAAAGCCCGCAGCCTCGAGCAGCGGCGCGTCGTTCCAGGAGTCGCCGATCGCGACCGTCGCGGTCATGTCGATCCCCATCCGCCCAGCGACGAAGCGCAACGCGACGCCTTTGTCGGCGGCCGGATCCAGAACCTCGACGAACTCCGGAAGACTGCGCGTTACGTTAGCCCGCCCTCTGAAGATCTCGGAGAGCTTCTCCGCATATCGAGCCGCGATCGGCTCGTCCGCAATGAGGACGCCCTTCGTCGCCGGGCTGAAGGCGAAAGCTTCGCGCAGCGACGGGACGATTACCGGTTGCGTCATGGAGAGCGCCGCGTAGAGTTCCGAGTACCGGTTGCGCGCTTCGCAGTAATACTCGTCGTTGCGATAGAGCTGTAAGTGTATTCGATCTTGCTCCGCAAGCGTAACCAGCTCCAGAACGAGATCGTTCGCGAGCGCCGAATGCGCCAGGATCTCGTCGCTTGCCGGATCGATGATCGCAGCGCCTTGATAGCAGATCAGCGGTGCATCGAACTCGAGCTCGCGGGCGAATGGTACCGTCGCGCGATACATTCGCCCCGTCACCAGACAGCCCGCGATGCCGGCGCGCTGCATCCGCGCAACCGCCTCGCGTACGCCCTTGGATATCGAGAGATCTCGCCCGACGAGCGTGCCGTCGACGTCGAACGCTACGAGCTTCGCGGGCGTGCTCAACTACCGGACCGCATGCGGGCCGTTTGGGCGTGATGTGGAAGCGCGTCGAAATCGGCGAGCGCCGCCAGCAGCGGGGCGTCGTTGGTAATTCGTTCCGCGCTGTTCTCGACGACGTTGAAGCTTCGAGTGAAGTCGGCCGGCGAGAGGCTTGACGCAAAGCGCGCCGTCCCGGAGCTCGGCGCGACGTGGCTCGTCCCCGCCAGATACTCGCCGCTTACCAGCGGCGTCATGTCCCCGACGAAGACCGTGCCGGCCGCGTAGATTCGGTCGAGATATGCCGACGCGTCGCGAACCTGTAAAGAAAGGTACGCCGGAGCAAAGCGATTGACGAGATCGAAGAGTGCTTCGCGCGAGGCCGCCTCTATGAGACGGCAATGTTTGGCGATCGCCGCACTAACGTATTCCTGACGGTCGACCGTTCGCAGATCGAGCGTGTCGATCAACTGCGCCACCGCTTCGAGTAGAGGCCGTGATTCCGAGATCACGGCGAGCCGCGTGACCCCCGGAAGCTCCGACTGAGCGAGCAGTTCCCCGACGACGTACTCGCTGTTCGCGCCGTCGTCGGCGAGGACGAGTACCTCGGTCGGCCCCGCCAACCCGTCGATGCCGCACGTCCCAAAGACTTGCCGCTTTGCCTCGGTCGTCCAAAGACCGCCGCGCCCGACGATCTTGTCAACCGGCGCCACCGACTCGGTTCCGAACGCTGCAGCGGCGATTGCATAGGCGCCCCCCGCCGCGTAGAGCTCGTCGACGCCGCAGAGCGCACATGCAAAGAGCACCGCCGCGGATATCCCGCCGGCATCTGGCGGCGAGAGAACGACGACGCGCGAGACGCCGGCAATCCTTGCCGGCACGGCGCCCATCAAAACGGCCGCCGCTCCGCCGCTACGCGGCGCATAGACGGCCGCGGCGACCAGCGGAGCGCGCCGCACCGCGTACCGCGTGCCGTCCTCTTCGACGTAGCTCACGTTCGGCTGCCGCTGCCGGTCGTGAAAGCGTGCGATGCGCTCCTTCGCCAGTTCGAGGGCGGCGCCGATTTCGCGCGGAACGAGCGACCGCGCGCCCTCGAGCATCGGAATAGGCACCCGCAGCTTTGAGAGATCGAAACGCTCGTCGTCAAGGGCACGAGCGTACTCCACGACCGCCGCGTCACCGTGCACGCGCACGTTTTGCAGTATCTGCGCTACTTCCCCGGCGATCGATTCGGGCACGCGCCAGCCCCGCTCGAGCAGCCCCTCCAGCGCCGGCAGGTCCGAAGCCGAAACGACCTTCATCCGTACGCGTCCAGCGCGCCTTCGCGCACGCCCTGCGGCGCAAAAATGCGTTCGAGCTCGTCGCGAACGCGCGCGTCGCTCGCAATCGCGCGTGCGACGCGTTGCGAGCGCCCCCGTACGTGCATCACGACCGGAACCTCGCCGGGCCACTCGTCGATCAGGCGCGCGAGACGATCGATTTGATCCCGATCCGTCACGTCGACGTGCCATCCTCGGACGGCGCCGCCAAACGCTACGACCGGCGGCGGCACGAACGGCGCGACTTCATTGGCGGCGACCGAGAGTTCGACCCGCGGCTCCTCCCCGGGCGCTGGCCCAGGGCGCTCGCGCAGCCGCAATCTTCCCTTAACGACGAGGATTGCATCGTTTTCGAAGAGCTGGTGCATCTGCGGGTAGTTTTTCGCGAAGAGCACGACGTCGCAGGCTGCGGTCATATCCTCGAGCTGCGCGACGAGAATTTGCTGGCCGGCCTTGGTCAGCGAACGTCGCACGCCCGTTACCGTTCCGGCGACCGTTACGGCCGCATCGTCCGGCAAATCGCGTAGCTCCTTGATCTGCGTCGCTCCCAAGCGCGCGAGCAGCGGCACGAGCTCTGCGAGCGGATGACCCGAAACGAAGATACCGAGCGTTTCCCGTTCCCACGCGAGCATCTCGCGCGTCGTCGGCGCGGCGATGCTCGGGAGTTTCGCCGCGAAGGCCGGCGCCTGCGCGCTCGCATCGCCGAAGAGCGAAACCTGGCCGAGCTCCGCATCCCGCGTCGTTCGCGCGGCAAGTTCGAGCGCGGTGTCGAGCGCGGCGAGCTTTGCCGCTCGGTTCCCGGGAATGCCGTCGAGGGCTCCACACTTGATCAGCGCTTCGAAGACCCTGCGGTTGACCTGCTTGCCGTCGATCCGCTGCGCGAAATCGAAGAGATCCACAAACCGCCCATCGCGCGTCCTCGTCTCGATGATCGCTCGGACGGGACCTTCGCCCACCCCTTTGATGGCGGCCAAGCCGAAGCGAATCGCCTCGCCTACGACGGCGAAATCGGTCAGCGATTCGTTAACGTCGGGGGGAAGAACCTCAATGCCAATCTTCTTCGATTCTTCGATGTACTCGACGAGCTTCTCCGTCTTATCTTTCACGGAGCCCATCAGCGCCGCGAGATATGGAAGCGGATGCTTCGCCTTGAGATAGGCCGTTTGGTAGGCGATCCAGGCGTATGCGACAGCGTGTGCCTTATTGAAGCCGTATCCGGCGAACGGCTCGATGTAATGAAAGAGCCGTTCCGCGAGGGCGCGGTCGATTCCGGACGTCGTGCGCGCGCCCTCGACGAACCGCTCTTGGTAGTACGGGATTTTCTCCTTCTGCTTCTTGCTCATCACCTTGCGCAGCTCGTCGGCTTCGCCCATCGAGAAGCCGGCGATTTCGCGCGCCATCTGCATCACTTGCTCCTGATAGATTGGGATGCCGTAGCTCTCCGCGAGAATCGGTTCGAGTTTCGCATGCAGGTGCTGCGGTTTGGAGCGCCCGTGTTTGTTGGCAATATAGTGTGGTATCAGCTCCATCGGACCGGGGCGGAAAAGCGCGACCAGCGCGACGACGTCCTCGAATCGTGAGGGTTGCAGCTCCGCGCAGACGCGTTTCATCCCCTCCGACTCGAGTTGGAAGACGCCCATCGTCTCGCCGCGCGCGAGCATCTCGTAGGTCGGCGCGTCGTCGAACGGAATGCCCGCGAGATCGAACGAGGAGTCGACCGTGCGTCGAATCTCGCCGACGGCCTTCTCCATGACCGTGAGGTTGCGCAGACCCAGGAAATCCATCTTGAGAAGACCGATGCGCTCGATCCAATCCATGTCGTACTGCGTGTTCACGCCGCCGTCGCCGAAACGAACGAGCGGAGTGTAATCGGTAAGCGGGCCGGCCGAGATCACGACGCCCGCGGCGTGCGTGCTGGCGTTGCGTGCGAGGCCCTCGATCTCTTTGGCAGTATCGAGCAGCTTGCGAATCTGAGGCTGCGTCGCGTAGATCGACTTGAGCTCGGCGATCCGATCGATCGCGTCCTTGATCGAGAGTCCGCCGGGCCCCGACGGAACGAGCTTAGCGACGCGGTCGACGTCGGGCAGCGGCACGCCCAGCGCTCGCCCGGCATCACGGATGGCGGCGCGAGCGGCCATCGTTCCAAACGTCACGATTTGCGCGACGCGATCTGCGCCGTACTTTTGCGTAACGTATTCGATCACTTCGTCGCGGCGCTCGACGCAGAAATCGGTATCGATGTCGGGCATCGAGATACGGTCCGGATTGAGGAAGCGCTCGAAGAGCAGATCGAAACGCAGCGGATCGAGATCGGTAATGCGTAGGCAATACGCGACGAGCGATCCGACCGCCGAGCCGCGCCCCGGGCCGACCGGAATACCGCGGTCGCGCGCATACTTCACGAAATCCCAGACGATCAAAAAGTACGACGAGAACCCCATCTTCGTGATGACGTCGAGTTCGTATTCCAGCCGCTCGCGCAGAGCGGCGTCGTCGCGAACCCGTACCTCATTATAACGCTCGCGTAGGCCCAGCTCGCAGAGCTCGCGCAGATACTCGGCGTCGCTGCGCTGCGCCGCCGGCTCGCTCGCCGGTACCGGATACTGCGGCAGGTGGAAGATCTTCTCGGGAATCCGGATGTCGACGCGCTCGGCAATGCGCAGGGTGTTCTCGCACGCCTCGGGCAAATCGCTCCACAGCTCTACCATCTCGTCGGGCGTCTTCAGATAGAATTGGTCGGAGTAAAAACGCATCCGGTTCTCATCGGAGACGGTCTTCCCCGTACCGATGCAGAGGAGCACGTCGTGGGCAGCCGCGTCTTTCTGCTCGAGATAATGGGAGTCGTTCGTCGCAACGATCGGCACGTTTAGCTCCCGCGCGATGCGAACGAGTCCATGGTTGATCGTCTCTTGCTCGGGCATGCCATGGCGCATTACTTCCACATAGAACCGGTCCCCGAAGATCTCGACGTACGTCTTGGCGTTACGCAGCGCCGTCGCATAATCTTCCGTAAGCAGCGGCGCTGCGACGAGTCCCGACATGCAGCCGGAGAGCGCGATGAGTCCGTCGTTGTGCTTGGCGAGCAGATCGAGATCGATCCGCGGTTTGTAATAGTAGCCTTCGAGGAATCCTTTAGAGACCAGCGCGATGAGGTTGCGATAACCGACAAGGTCCGCCGCGAGCAGGGTGAGATGCGCCTCCTCGCGCACGGTGCGGTCGAATCGTCCGCGCGGCGCCAGGTATGCTTCGCATCCCAAGATCGGAGTGAGCTTCAGCTCCCGCGCCGCGTAGTAGAATTCCATGGCGCCGTACATGACGCCGTGATCCGTCAAGGCGACGGCGGTCGCTCCCCGCTCGGCCGCTCCCCGACAGAGCCGATCGATTCGACAAGCACCGTCGAGCAACGAATACTCGGAATGGACGTGGAGGTGTACGAACTGACTCACGAGCGGCTCAACCGGCAGGACACGCGGACGTTTACCCTAACCGACGCGAGCGCCCCTTGTGCGCGTCTGAAAGGAGTTACGATCGATGCAGCTCGAGCCATATCTCTTCTTCCACGGACGCTGCGAAGAAGCGCTCAACTTTTACAAAGCGTGCCTCGGCGGCGAGATCGTCGGCATCAACCGCTACGCCGGATCCCCGATGGAAGCGAATGTCGACGTCGCCTTCCGGGATAAGGTCATGCACGCGAGTTTCGTCGCCGGCGATGTGAAGTTCATGGCCTCCGACGGACGCCCCGGCCCCGCTTCCGACGGCAACGACGACATCGCGCTCTCTTTGGCTACGAGCGATGGCGCGGAAGGCGAGCGCGTCTTCAACGCGCTTGCCGAAGGCGGCGAGGTCACGATGCCTCTGCAAGAACAGTTCTGGGGCGGCCGCTTCGGTTCGCTGACCGACCGCTTCGGCGTTCAATGGATGGTGAGCGTACACTAGCAGGCGGCTTAGATCGCGTGCGCCGCGCGCAGCATCTCCATCACCCGGTCGACGGGCAGGGCGTAAACCGTCGCGCCGCCGCGGCCGGTCATCGTCTTCGCCTCAAAGAGCGCATCGTAAATCGCCGCTTGGGTCGCCTCCGCGGTCGCGCTGTAGAGCGCATCCACGGCGTCGTCGTCTTCGAGAATCGGTTGCTTCGGCGTCGCGACGGTGAAATCGGCGACGCGTTCGAATACGCGCGTGGTCGAAAATGCGAGGATTAAGTCGCCGCTGCCGACGGTCGAGGTGAGTCCGGTTCGAGCCATTCCCATCGACGCACGCAGGGCGAGCGCGCGGAGTTGCCGGCTGTCCAGCGGTGCATCGGTCGCAACGACGATGATAATGCTTCCGTTTCCGAGGCGACCCTTCAACGCGACTTTCTTCGGAACCACCGCACGATACTCGTGCTGGAGGCGTTCGCCTATCGGTACGCCGACGATCGTCAGCTGGCGCCGGCTGCTGCCGGTGTTGTCGTTGACGAGCACGCCGACGCGGTAGCCTCCCGCGTCGGCCGGAAGGACTCGCGAAGCCGAGCCGATTCCCGCACGAAAGCCGAACGCGTTCATCGCCGTGCCCGCGCCGACGCTCCCGCGCGCGAAATCGCCGGACGCCGCGGCGTCGAGCAGACGTACGACGTCCCCAGCGGTGACCGCGCGCGCCTGGATGTCGTTGAGGAAGCCATCGTCGCACTCGCCGACGACGGGGAGCGGAACGTCGTCGCCCCGCCCCACGGCCGGATGGTGATCGATCACCCACGTAACGACGCCGTCGGCGGCCCGTCCGACGTCGAGCGTATCGGTCAGAACCACCGGCTCCTCGAGATATCCGGACTCATCGATCCAGTGCGTTCCGGTCAACTCGCCGTTCCCGTTGAAAGCAAAGAAGGCGGCCGAAACCTTGTGATCCCAAGGATCGGAGTTCGGGATCACTGCGGTCGCTCCGGTGCGGATATCGCTCCCCTCGATTTTGGTCAGGTTCGCAACCCGCACGCCGGCGACATCGGTGATTGCGTCGAGGGGCCCCGATGTGAAGAATCCGAAATGAAAGGGCAGCGCGGCGTGGGCGGCGAGCGCCGTACCCAGCATAACCGCCGCTAAGCTCGGGAATAAAAGCGTCCAGCGCATGGGCTTTGCATTGGACGCACTCGCCTCGGACGGCCTGCAGGCACGCCCGTCGGGCGCGGGAAAGCATGGTTTTCGAGCATCGTCGGCAGAGGAGGGCACGGTATTCTTTCGATTCCTGAAAAACTCAAAGTCGTCAAGCTGTGGGAGAACCTCTCGGGTCCCGAGCTGATCGAGCACGCGATCGCTCGCGGTGAGGGCGTGCTCGGTGCCGCCGGGCAGCTCATCGTCGATACGCGCCCGCATACCGGGCGCTCCCCGAAGGATAAGTTCTTCGTGCGCGAGCCTTCCAGCGAGCAGCATATCGACTGGAGTGAATCAAACCAAGCGATCGAAAGCGCTCGTTTCGACGCGCTCTGGGACCGGGTCGCCGCCTATATGTCCGAGCGGGAAGCCTACAGCCTGGATTGCTATGTTGGTGCCGACGAGCGTTATCGGATGCCTTTGCGCGTCTACACGGAGCTCGCCTGGCACAACCTCTTCGCACGCCACCTCTTCATTACGCCGGAGCGGCCCGAGGCAGACTTCGCTCCCGAGTTTACCGTCGTCGACGCCGCGCTCTTCTCGGCCGATCCGCAGCGGGACGGAACGCGCTCGGGGACGTTCATCCTCGTGAACTTCGAGCGCCGGATGATTCTCATCGGCGGGACGCGCTACGCGGGCGAGATCAAAAAATCGGTCTTCACCGTGATGAACTACCTCTTGCCGCTGCGCAAGACGCTGCCGATGCACTGTTCGGCGAACGTAGGGCAGAGCGGCGACGTCGCGATTCTCTTCGGGCTCTCCGGAACCGGCAAGACGACGCTCTCCTCCGACTCGCACCGTCCGCTCATCGGCGACGACGAGCACGGCTGGTCGGCCGACGGCGTCTTCAATTTCGAAGGTGGCTGCTACGCAAAGGTGATTCGGCTCTCGCCCTCCGCCGAACCCGAGATCTGGGCGGCGACCAATCGCTTTTCGACGGTGCTCGAAAACGTCGTCTACGACGAGCAGACCCGCACTCTCGACGTCGATTCCGACGCGAAAACGGAGAACACGCGGGCTGCATACCCCTTAGAGTTTATTCCGAATATCGTTCCGACGAGCCGAGCGGGCCATCCAAAGACGATTGTGATGCTAACGGCCGATGCATTCGGGGTGCTTCCGCCGATCTCGAAGCTCTCGCGCGATCAAGCGATGTATCATTTCCTCTCCGGATATACGGCGAAGGTCGCCGGCACCGAACGCGGGATCAGCGAACCGCAAGCAACCTTCTCGACCTGTTTCGGCGCACCGTTCATGGTGCACCACCCGACGGTCTACGCGGATTTGCTGGGGCGCAAGATCGACGAGCATGCCGTCGAGTGCTGGCTCGTGAACACCGGTTGGACCGGCGGCCCCTACGGCGTCGGGCACCGAATGGCAATCGCCCATACACGCGCGATGGTGAACGCCGCGATCGAGGGACGTATCGACAGCGATTTCGAGCAAGAGCCCTTCTTCGGCTTGATGGTCCCCAAACGCGTTCCCGACGTGCCGGATGAGGTGCTCGATGCGCGTAACGCTTGGTCGGATCGCACGGCGTACGACGAGCAAGCGCGCAAGCTCGCTGCACTCTTCTTCGAGAACTTCAAGCGCTTCGAGCAACGCGTCTCACCATCGATTAATGCAGTCGCTATCAGGCCGCTTGCCAGGTCCTAATCCGGCCTTCACGCGCATCGGGGCGATGGCAGGCTAATATCGAATCCATGAAGACGAACCTCTTGGCCCTGGGCGCATTTGCTGCGGTGCTCGCACTGCCGCTCGGCGCCTACGCGCAACAAGATCAAGCACCAGCAGCGCACGCGCAGGGCCGCACGACCACTCCCAGCCAAGCGAAGATCCAAAATCATTGGGCGAAGCGCTTCGGCCACCTCAATCTTTCAAGCGATCAACAACAGCACATCCAATCGTTGATCAACCAGTTCTCGCAGACTCATCCCGAAGGAAGCGCACGCGATCGCGGGGCGAGCCGAGAGCTGCGACACCAAATCATGGGCGTCTTAAACGACGACCAACGCAATCAATACCGGCAAGAGATGCAAGCACGCCGCGAGCAAATGCGCCAGCGCCAAGGTCAAATGCAACCGGACGAACAGAATCAGCAAGGCCCGCAAGGCGAAGAGTATCAACAGGGTCCGCAGGGCCAACCGTATCAACAGGGTCCGCAGGGCCAACCGTATCAACAGGGCCCGCAGGGCCAACCTCCGCAGGGACCTCCGGGTCAACAGTACGATCAGGGACCGCCGCAAAACGGGCCCCCGCCCTCCGGCGATCAACCATCCGGCCCGCCGCCGGCATAGTTCCACCACCGTAACCTTCGCCGGGTAACGGCGCGCGGGCGACCGAAAGGAGCCGCCATGCGCGCCGTGGTTCTTTCTCTCGGCCTACTCGCCGCCACCGCACATCCCGCACCGGGATTGCGCGTACCGGCGTCCTTTTCGATCGAAAGGATTGCCAGCGTCGGCGGAGCGCGCGAACTCGCCGTCCTTCCCAACGGCGATCTGCTCGTCGGAACGAAAGGGCCGGACGTTTATATCGTTCCGGACGCCGAAGGCTCGAGTACGCAACCGCAACGCTTTGCCGCCTTCGATGACGATCGCGCCGCCGGAGTGACATTCGCCCCTACGCGCCGCGAGATTTACGTGGCAACGGTGCACCATGTGTGGTCGATCCCCTACCGAGGCGAGCGCACGGCCACGCAAGCAACGCGGATCGCCGATATTCGCGCGGGATCGGAGGCGCCCGGGAGCGACGGCGACGTCCACCTCTCCACGTCGGTAGCGTACGCGGGCGGTCTCCTCTACGTCGCCGCAGGATCCTCGTGTAACGCAACCATGGGCGACGGAAAGCCGTGTGCCGAAGTCGATCGCAGCCGCGCGAGCATTTCGGTCATGAAGTCCGACGGCTCCGGCGTTTTGCAACGCGCCACACGCATTCGCAACGCGATCGCGCTCGCCGTCAATCCGGAGACGGGTGCAGTATGGGTCGGCGATGCCGGCCAGGACGATCTGCCTGCCGGCCATCCCTACGAGTTTCTCGACGATCTCTCGGCGCATCCGGGCGTCGCCGATTACGGCTGGCCGCAATGCGAGGAGAACGATCGCGCGTACACACCCGGCGCGAACTGTTCGCAGACCGTCGAGCCGCTGGTCGAGTTGCCGGCCTACTCGACGATCGTCGGTGCCGCCTTCTACCCAACGCACCAAAGCGGGCGGTACGCGTTCCCGCCCTCGTATCGCGGCGGACTCTTCGTCACCGCGCACGGATCGTGGCATCAAACACCGAACGGCTGCAGCGCCGCGCCCGCGCGCGTCGTCTTCGTCGCGATGAGCGGGGATCGTCCCTCGAAGAGCGTGGACTGGTCGAATCCGACGACGCAGTGGACCGATTTCGTCACCGGCTTTCAAAGCGGCTGCACCGCGCGGATCGGTCGCCCGACCGGGATCGCGGTCGGACCAAAGGGCTCGCTTTTCATTGCCGACGATCAGAGCGGATCGATCTACCGGGTGCGCCCGACTCATGACTGAGAGGCTCGCAATTTTGGTCGGCGGCGGTCCCGCACCTGGCATCAATGGCGTCATCGCTTCGGCGGCGATGGAGGCCTTCAAGTGCGGCTTGCGCGCAATCGGAATCTACGACGGCTATCGCGATCTCGCCGCCGGGCGAGCCCCCCAGACGCTCGAGTTGACCTTCGACGAAGTCTCGCGCATCCACACGAGCGGCGGTTCGATCCTGCGCACGTCACGGACGAATCCGGCGAAGGACGATGCGACGCTCGAACGCTGCATCAACTCGCTGACCGACCTCGACCTTCGCTATCTCGTCTGCATCGGAGGCGACGATACCACCTACGGGGCCGCGCGAATCGCGGAGCGGACGCGCGGGCGTATCGGCGTGGCAACCGTTCCGAAAACCATCGACAACGATCTGCCTTTGCCGGAGAACGCGCCGACCTTCGGCTTCGAAACGGCGCGGTCGGTCGGTGCGGGCATTCTCGAAAGCCTCATGGAGGACGCGCGCACCACCGTGCGATGGTATGTCGTCGTCTGCATGGGACGCAAGTCGGGGTCGCTCGCACTGGGCATGTGCAAGGCCGCCGGCTCGACGCTCGCCGTTCTGCCCGAGGAGTTTCCTGAGAAGGCAAGCCTCACATCTGTTTGCGATACGATCGTCGGCGCAATCGTGAAGCGCCGCGCGCTCGGGCGCCGGCATGGCGTCGCGGTCGTCGCCGAGGGCATCGCGGAGCGGGTTTGGGACGACGTCTTGGGCGCAAACGAAAATCTCGGTCGCGACTCGTTCGGGAACCTGCGGCTCGCCGACGTTCCTTTGGGCGTGATTCTGCGCGATGCTGTTCGAGATCGGCTGGTCGAAATCGGTGTCGATTCCGTCGTCCACGCAAAAGACATCGGCTACGAACTGCGCTGCGCCAAGCCCGTTCCGTTCGACGTCGATTACACGCGAACGCTCGGGTTTGGTGCGGTGCGCTATCTGGTGGACGGCGGAAGCGGCGCACTGATCGCGCTCGAGGGCGGACGCGTACGTCCGCTCGCACTCGAGGCTCTCCTCGATCCCGCTACGGGACGCATCCGCACCCGGCAGGTCGACCTCACCACCGAAGCCTATCGCGTCGCGCGCGATTACATGGTCTATCTCGAGCCCGCGGATTTTACGGACGACTCGAGTCTCGCCGCGCTTGCCGCGCAGACGAATCTCGACGCGCCCGAGTTCCGCTCGCAGTTCGAGTCGGTTGCGCGGCCGTGAGCGCGCGCGTATTGGAGAGCTTCAACCTGCGCCGGTGTGCGTTGGTCTTTGCCGCGATCGTGACGATTCCGAGTTGCGCGACCGCGCCGAGCTCGACGCCGTCGCGCTCGGAGGAGGGCGCCGTCATCGTCGGAGAACCGAGCGGCGGTTACGAAACGCTCTACGACTTTACCAACCGGCCCGACGGCGCATATCCCAATGCGGTGGTGCTCGCTTCCGGCGGCTCGTTTTACGGCACCACGGCGGGCGGCGGGTCGACGTACAACGGGACGGTCTACTCGATAACCGCCGGCGGCTCGGAGCGCGTGCTCTACAGTTTCTCGGGCGGCGCCGACGGTGCGGATCCCAATGCACCGCTCGTCGCCGGTAAGGGCCTCTTCTACGGAACTACGACGGGAGGCGGAACGTTCGGAGACGGAACCATTTTTCAGATCGATGAGTACGGCCACCAGGCCGTGCTGTACGCGTTCTCCGGCGGTGCCGACGGTGGTAATCCGTACAGTCCGCTGCTCGCGCACAGCGGTGAGTTTTACGGCACCACGTACGCCGGAGGCACCTACAACAAGGGGACTGTCTTTGCCGCGGATCCTTCCGGCAACGAGCGAGTACTGCACAGCTTCGCAGGCGGCGACGATGGAGCGAACCCGTATGCCGGCGTCGTCGCGCCAACCGGCACGTTTTACGGCGTCACCTACCAGGGCGGCGCGCATAACGAAGGTACCGTATTCATGCTGACGTCGTCGGGTAAGGAACGGGTCTTGCACAGTTTTCCTTCTGGCTCGAAGGATGGGGAGAATCCGCGCGGAGGCTTGACGTTTCTGAACGGAATGCTCTATGGGACGACCTGCTTCGGAGGGAGCAAGGGCGCCGGCACCGTCTTCAAGATATCGCTTTCGGGGCAAGAGGCGACCGTACACGATTTCAAAGGAGCACCCGATGGCGCCAATCCGATCGACACGCTCCTTGCCGTCAAGGGTGCGCTCTACGGGACGACGTACGCCGGCGGAAGTGAGGGGGCATGCCCCTCGTTCAAGGGCTGTGGAACCATCTTTTCGATTCTGCCGTCAGGCGAAGAACGACAGCTTCACGCCTTTGGGCAGCGCGATGGAGAGGGACCCTGGGGTGGCGTCATTCACGTCGGCAAGTACCTTTACGGAACCGCCTCCCTAGGCGCCAACGGCATCGGCAGCTTCTTCCGCATAACTCCATAGGTGCGGATTCCCTAGCTCGCGCCGACGATAAAGCGCCCGGCGTGCGGAAGCTTCTCGATAACCGCCAGATCGAGGCCGAGATTATCCGCGAGCAGCCGCCTTGGATTCGATGCAAGCCATGCCGAGATCGAGATCTCCTGATAGTCGGGGCTGTTGAACGCGACGAGAATTTCCGTCTCCTCGTTTCCGATCTGGCGGATGTAATGGCCGAAGCCCCGATTGATGAAGGCCACGTCGCCTGGTCCGAACTCGTCTTGCCGATACTTTCCGTTTGCTCCGAAGACGCCGATCTCGGACCGGCCCCGGACGTAGTATTGCCATTCGTCGGCATTGGGATGCCAGTGCAGTTCGCGCAATCCGCCCGGTTTAAGCGTCAGAATTACTCCCGTTATCGTCGACGATATCGGAAACTGCTGTTGGGAAACGAGGCGCTCGGTTCCGCCGGCAAAGTTCATCAGCGGGGCCGCGCCAAGTCGAAACTTATGGCGCACCTGACTCGGCGCGAGACTTGGATTCATCGCCGGCGGAGGATCGGGTGGCGGCACCTCGCCCGCGACGATGTAGACTTCTTCTTTCGGCAGCTTCGCAATCGTTTCGGGCGGCAGGCTCAGGTTCTGCGCCAGCACCTCCGGCGGCGTATGCGCAAGCCAGTCGGTAATACTGAACGTACCGAACTCCGAGAATCTCCCGTCGTCGAAGACGAGCAGAAAGTGACACTCCTGCGTACCGATACCCTGAATCGAGTGTCCGTGTCCCTTGGGGAAATACCATACGTCGCCGGGTCCGAAATCCGAGATCTCGGCATCGCCGGACGGAGCGATGACGGTTACGCGGCAACGGCCGCCGATCACGTAGGCCCATTCGGCCGCAATCGCGTGCCAGTGAAGCTCGCGCAAGGCGCCTGGCTGCAGACGCATCGAAACGGCGGCAAAACTCTGCGAAACGGGAAACTCATCGATCGTATGCTGACGGGCCGAGCCGGCCGCACCGCTCCATCCCTTCGCCTTCTCCAGTGCGAATTTGAAGTTCGGAAGGTCGCTCATGACGCTTGCGACGCCGCCTGGATCGCGGCCCTCGTCTGCGAAACGCCGTATCTCTTCAATTCGAAATCCTCCTCAGCTGCGAGCATTACGACCTTCAGTCCCCCGTTGGAACGATGCCGATTCGTTCGACCATAAGCACGACCGATTTCGCCGGCGAGCGCGGCCGATGCATCGTCCCCTTCGGAACGGTAATGCCTTGGTTCCGTTGCAGACGCAGCGAACCGTTGGTCTCGGTATCCATGAAGATCTCGCCCTCTAGGACGAGGAAGAACTCGTCCTGGTCGTCATGCTTGTGCCAGGGAAACTCTCCTTTGAAGATCCCGAGACGAACGACCGCGTCGTTGACCTCGGTGAGGGTCCGGTTGAACCATGGCTCGTGCGCCGCGACCTCGGCGGGAACGTCGATCACCGTAAGATACCCGTATTTGTTTGCTTCGTCGTTCGCATAGCCGATCGTCTGAAGATCGTTCATTAAGGTGCTCACCTCCAAAAAGAAAAGGCCCGCCGTTTTGCGGCGAGCCTTTTTCGATTAATCTGGCACCGTCCTACTTTCGAGGGGCCCTGCGGCCCGACTATCATCGGCGCTGGCGGGCTTAACTGCCGTGTTCGGGATGGGAACGGGTGGGGCCCCGCCGCCATGGGCGCCAGAAACTTTGATCCCCGCTGCAATGGCGAGCCGGAGCTCGAGCCGATCGCAGGGGGAAGCCTTGAAAGCTATACAGAGAAGAACTTCCAGTGTCGTAGCGGGCACACGTTAGTTTAAAATATCCGAGCTATTAGTACCGGTCAGCTCCACACCTTGCGGCGCTTCCACCTCCGGCCTATCAACGTGGTAGTCTACCACGACTCTTCACCCTTGCGGGATTGAGATCTCATCTTGGAGTCAGTTTCACGCTTATATGCTTTCAGCGTTTATCTGATCCGAACATAGCTACCCGGCTATGCTCCTGGCGGAACAACCGGTTCACCAGAGGTTC